>Ga0207422_1000122_pt1 | contig 292315 bp, 296 predicted proteins | sample MarCyaLeptolynsp_FD_187757 | JGI IMG/M metagenome (GOLD analysis project Ga0207422, IMG submission 187757) | Marine cyanobacterial communities from Panama - species 1 Leptolyngbya sp. (SPAdes) | ecosystem: Environmental > Aquatic > Marine > Unclassified | place: Panama: Panama City | collected...
CTCCTTCGCCTTCGCCTTCGCCTTCACCCTCGCCTTCACCTTCGCCTTCGCCCTCGCCTTCGCCTTCACCCTCTCCTTCGCCTTCACCCTCGCCTTCGCCTTCACCCTCGCCCTCGCCTTCACCCTCGCCTTCACCCTCTCCTTCGCCTTCGCCTTCGCCTTCACCCTCGCCTTCGCCCTCTCCCTCGCCCTCTCCTTCTCCTTCGCCTTCGCCCTCGCCTTCGCCTTCACCCTCGCCTTCGCCCTCTCCTTCGCCTTCGCCCTCACCTTCGCCTTCACCCTCGCCTTCGCCTTCGCCTTCACCCTCGCCTTCGCCCTCACCTTCGCCTTCACCCTCGCCTTCGCCTTCACCCTCGCCTTCGCCTTCGCCTTCACCCTCTCCTTCGCCTTCGCCCTCGCCCTCGCCTTCACCCTCTCCTTCGCCTTCGCCTTCGCCTTCGCCTTCACCCTCGCCTTCGCCCTCGCCCTCTCCCTCTCCTTCGCCCTCTCCTTCGCCTTCGCCCTCTCCTTCGCCCTCGCCTTCGCCTTCACCCTCGCCTTCGCCCTCGCCCTCACCTTCGCCTTCACCCTCGCCTTCGCCTTCGCCTTCACCCTCGCCTTCTCCCTCGCCTTCGCCTTCACCCTCTCCTTCGCCTTCGCCCTCTCCTTCGCCTTCGCCCTCTCCTTCGCCTTCGCCTTCGCCCTCGCCTTCGCCTTCGCCTTCGCCCTCGCCTTCACCCTCGCCTTCGCCTTCACCCTCGCCTTCGCCTTCACCCTCACCTTCGCCTTCACCTTCGCCTTCACCCTCGCCTTCGCCGCCGTCACCATCCCCGTCGCCGTCGCCATCCCCGTCGCCGTCACCATCTCCGTCGCCGTCGCCATCTCCGTCGCCACCGGCGGGGCCACCAAAGGGATCGCTGCTGCCGCCGAAACCGCCATCGTCGGAATTGCTGGCCGGCGCTTCGGCGCTGAAAATGCCTTCAAGCTGTTCTGGAGAGACGACCGGGCTGAACTCATCGCGTGAGAAGTTCTGCTCAAGCTGCTCCGGGGAAAGCGTGCTTTGCGCCAGCTCTACACCAGCATCCAGTTCTTTGACGATTCCGATACGCGGATCCGTCAGGACATAGCCGCCAATAGCGCCCTGCCGGTCGTCCTTCGCCGCGGCGGCGGTGCCAAGAAGATCGCCTATCGTCACGCCGCGCCCGAGCGTGACGGCCTGTGCCAGCGCGGGACGCTGATTGGAGTCGGTTGTCGCCTTGGCCGGAACGGGGACCACAAGGATGGCTGTCGCCAGGGCCGCTGCCTGCAAAGCGGTCGTACCGTTGAACCAGCGCTTCATGCCCCAAAACCCCTAATTGCAGCCCCGTTCCTGCTACGGGAGCTGTCCTTGATCCAACAGGCTTTTCGGCGTTCCTGTCCTACGGAACACCATCCGATTCCCCGACCTGACGTCCCCTGCACCAGCCTGACCCCAGGGCCCGTCATCCGCCTATTCCTGAATCTGCTGCAGGGCGACGTCGCCCTTCGCCAGCATTTCCCGGATCTTCGCCTGGTAAGCCGGATTGTTCCGATCCAACGCGAAGGCTCGCTTGAAGTCGTCCAGTGCCGGGCCGAGGCTGCCCCCCAGTTCGTAGGCGCGGCCGCGGTTGAAATAGGCAGCATGGGAATTGGGTGCCAGTCCGATGACTGCCGTATAGTCGGCCACCGCGCGTGCATAGTCGCCGTCACGCACAAAGGCGTGCCCCCTGTTGAGGAACGCGTCTGTCAGTTCGGGGTCCAAACGCAGCGCCGTGGTGTAGTCAGCGATCGCGGCGGGAAGACTGCCGTTCGTATAGTAAGCAATGCCGCGGTTGTAGTAGGCCCGGGCGTAGTCCCGCTTCAGGTCGATGGCCTGGCCATAGTCGTCGATCGCCAAGTCAAGGAAACCGACGGACTTATAGGCCGCGCCGCGGTTATTGTGGACGTAAGCGAGGCTTTCCTTGGAGAGATCGCCGGAGTCGATGGCCAGGCTGTAGAGCTCGATGGCCCGCCCGGGAATGCCCTTCTTCTGCATGTCCACGGCCGCGGTGGCAAAGGAAACGCCGTCGCGCTGTTCTTCCGGCAGACTCTCCGCCGCATCCCGGCCGGAAGCGGCCAGTTGACTGTAGTTTCCGATCAAAGGTGCGTACCCGATATCCTGAACCACAAGGCAGGATCCACTGCGCGCCTGTATTTGAGAGCAGATTACTTCGGCGGCCCCGCGATCGGGCACTGCGGAAATCCGCAATTGGTAGACGACGCCCGTCGCGCCGAGGTCGAGGCCGGCCACCTCCGGCTGCAAGTCGCCTAGCAGATAGGCGAACTCGTCCCGCAATTGCTTAGCCGCCGCCAGGGCCCGCGCCTCGCTATCATAGCGGTCAAACTCCAGGACATAGCCGCCCTCGCCCTTTACGCGATCCAGAGCTTCCGCCACGGTCGGGGCCTCGGCGACCGTAGAGGTATCATCCGGATCGGGCGCTTCGGAGACGGCAGAGCTCTCCACGCTGTCCCCGGCCCCACTGGCGGTAGCCTCGCTTTGCGTCGCAACGCCTTCGGCAGCCGTGTCAGCCTGCGCGTTCTCGTTCTGCGCCACGAATTGCCGTGTTCGCTCCAATGCTAGCATTGCGAGAAGCTCTTCGCTCGGCTCGCCTGTCGGCTCCTCATCGTGGCTTTCCTGGAAAGCGCGGATCGCCCGTTCGGTCCGGGGGCCCATCCAGCCGTCTTCCGTGCCAGCGGGGTAACCCAGGCCGTTCAGCGCAGTTTGAACCTGAAGGACCAACTCTCGATCATAGACTTTGGGCGGGGCCTCCTCGGCCAGCAAGGCACCCTCCGACCCGGCTTCGTCCGTCCCTTCCTCCGCTTCCGTGGCCTCTGCCGAGTCGGTGGTCTCGGTCACCTCCGTAGGTTCCGTCTCCAGTGCCGCGACGGCCTGCTCAAGAGTTGGGGCCGGGGCCGTTTCGCCGGACGAGGCCGGGGCCTCAGCCTCTTGGTCTTCCTGGTTCACATCAGCACCGGGATTTGCGGTATCCTGGCGCGCAGCAATTTGGCCCGCCGCTGTTGGGCTAGCAGGGTCAGTGTAGCGGGCAACCCGCTCATCACGGCCGATCTGCAGCAGGTTAATTCCCGCCCGATCAAGACGATCGCCGTCTTCGTCCTCCGCGGTGGCCGCCGCTTGATCGCGCGCACCGGTCGCGATCTCAAGCTCCTGGTCTTGCGCCTGCTCCATCGGAGATCCTGTGTCGGAGAGTGAAAGCGTCGCATCGGCGGTTTCAGCCGATAGCGTTTCTCCAGCTTCGACACCCGGGGCTTCGGGTCCTCTCGCTTCCGGATCCATGGCTTCCGGCCCGACGGCCTCTGCTTCAGCCACAGCGTAGTCCTGCGGCTCTGTGGTGCCGCCGCCTGACTCCGCGTCGCCTTCCTCCGGCGACCCGACCACGGCCGAAAGCCGGTTCAGCGCGGCTTCGACCCGGTCAAGCAGCGGATCCGGTTTCGGTTCCCGAGACGCCTCAGCCGCGGCAACTTGCTCGACCGCGCCATCTTCAGGGACTTCCGATACCTGGGCCCGGGCTTGAGCTTCTGCTTCGGCTTCAATCTTCGCCTCTTGTTCGGCCTGAGCTTCCGCTTCCGCCGTGCGCTCGGCCGCGGCGTCGAGATCCATTTCCTCGTTGTCGAGCAAAATGGTGATGCGGTTGACCCAACCGGAGAAACCGTCGGCCACCGCGTCATCGCTTTGCGCCGACTCCTCCGCCGTGGGCGCAGCAGCCGTCTCCGAAACTTTAGCGCGCTCCATTGGTTCCGGAGCGCTCTCCGGCGCGCTCGGCGCACCGGCGGACGGCTGCTCCGCAGGACCGACCGCCGCGATTTCAGTTGATCCGTCTGCCCCGGTCTCCTCCGGCCGCGAATCCTCCGTCGCGACATCGCTGCCCGGAATGGCCGGCAGGTTTTCGCCCCATGGCTCACTGTCATCGCGCCGCTCTGCGATACCGCGATTTCTCTCAACCGTGATGCGTGTCAGCAGCTCCGAGGAGGCGACGCCATCAGCTGGCAGCCCGTGCTGACGCTGATAGCTCTTGATCGCTTCGACCGTGCGTGGACCGGAGACGCCATCAAGGGTTCCAACGTCGTAGCCCAACTCGGCGAGGCCGATTTGGATGAGCCCAATCGTCGCCTGTCCGCCGGGAAGCGGCGCCGCCGCGCCTTCCGAGACGGTTTCGGCCGGTGCGCCGGATCCGTCAGTCAGGCTCGCCAGCGCTTGCGCGGCATCATCTTCGGTCGAGGCATCGCCGTCGTTTGCAACAGGCCCCTCGCCTGTCAGCTGTTCGAGCAATGCCCGACCGGAGAGCGCTCCGCTCTCGCTCGATGTCGCGTTGAGCGCCACCGCTTCCGCGCCGGTTTCCAACTCGAGCAACTGCCAGCAGTTCGCAAGGACCCGTGATTCACAGACCTGCGCCACAATCGCGAAATAGGGCTGCGGTTCGCCTGCCGCAGCGTCCTGCCGGGTGAATTCCCCCGCTACCGCCCAGACGTCGGGGCGATCCATGACCTGCAGAACCGGCTTATCAAACGTGAAGCTGTCTTGCGTCGGGGTCTCGCCGTGGCCGGGTCCCGCCACCCAATCGGCGAGATCCCGCAACACCGAAGCGGCTTCCGCCATCACCACACGAGACTGCGACTCCGACCGTACGGTCTGTCCATCGATTTCGATGTTGGTCGGGGTCTCAATCGCCTGCCGCACGAGTTCCGTCGCCCGGCGCTCCGCCCAGGGGTCCGTGATGTTCAGAGATAGATTTGAGGCCGCCAACCAAAGCATCGCCGCGATGCTCAGGCTGCTAAGTGCCACAAACCCCCGAATGATCGACCAGTAAAGTTTCAAACCCTAACCTTTTCCCGCGGTGCCGAGGCACCCCTCGGTACCTGGACGAGCCCCTACAGCCCTCCAAGCCGTCGCATTGTCCGGCGCGCAACAACCGCGCCGGCCTCCGCTGTGTTGTTTCCCGGGTAAGAGATACCATCGGCGTTCGCCAGCTTACCGGCGAACGTCGGACTTGGTAATTGCAAGAAGCCCTAGCCTTGCCTACCCGAGAGCCTCCTGGTGGCCCTAACCACCTATCCTGCATTTTAGGGAATCTGCAGGGTTCAAGTCATGGTTAAAATATCCACATCGTCTTAACGATGTTCATCTTTTTGGGACCGCTCATCAGGCCGATTGTCCTGGGAATCCTTTTGATTCCCCTGCCGTTTCGATAGCGGAACGGCCCTTGTCAGCACTTGGCGTTAAGACGACATCACATCATGGTATGCGCAATCTAGGCGTAAAATACGTCATGAATATGATGAAGAACGGGGCGCGCGCCGCCGCGAAGTTATCCACCCTTTAGAGGCGGCATGATGGAAATCGTGTCCGACTCCGACAGCGGGTGCGTTTCGCGCGCGCTCTTGGGAACATTTTCGCCATTTACGATGACGAGACAGCTTGTGTCCGGCCTCATGCCGATCTGACTCATGACCATGGCAGGGGTAGCCCCTTCCGACACGTCAAGCTCCGCCCGGTTGCCCTCGGCTCCCTCGGGAAGAAACTTGGCGAGCCGGCCTGCCGATTTGACCGTGATCCTCATACCGAAGCGGCCGTCACGCCGGCCGTGTGTCGGCGATCTTCGTCGCGGCCCAACCCTGGGTCCGCTCCAGATAAGCATCCATCACAAGCAATGGATCGCGCAGCAACCGCTCTTTCCAGTCCCCGAGGCGCACGCGGGTTTGAATGAGACCGCGAATCACACCGACATGCTGGGTCAGACCGAGGGCCAAGGCCCCGACCAGGAGGTCGTCATCAAACTCGAGGCGCAGATACTTGAAGCGCTCCGGATCGGAGGCAACGGCCCGGTCGCCTTTTTCCACGCCCATCCACAGGCCGAAGGAACTGGAGACCAGACCCAGCGTGTTGAGGACGTTCATGGAAAGGCTGCCGCGGTAACGGGTCTTGCGGCCGGCCATGTTCAGGGCAGCAATGCGCCCATGCTCGCTGGCCGTCGGCTGAATCGCGTGGATCGCCTGGTCGCCGGTGGAGAAATCCGGCCCTTGCGCCACATCGCCCGCCGCGTAGATACCGGGAACCGAGGACTGCAGAAAGGAGTCGACCAGAATGCCCTGGTCGACCTTGACGCCGCTGCCCTCCAGGAAGGCAACGTTGGGCTGCACGCCAGTCGCACAGACGACGAGATCGGCTTGCAGCGTCCCACCGGGATTCACCGAGAGCTCCAAGGCGCCGTCCGCGGCCTCGGCGATAGAGGTCACGCCGGTCCCTGTGAGCACCGTAACGCCCTTGCTTTCGCACCAGCGCTTGATCATGTCGCCACCGGCCTCGTCCATCATGCGCGGCAGCATGCGGTCGGCCATCTCGACAACCGTAAGGGCAACGTTGCGCGCGGCCAAGGCTTCCAGAACGATGCAACCGATGAACCCGGCCCCCATCAGGACTACCCGCGACCCGGCCTTGGTCTTGGCCGCGATGTGCCGCGCATCCTCCAGGGTCCAGCAGTTCTCGATCGCAGGCAGGTCCATGCCAGGGATCGGCGGCCGGGTGGTGTGGGAGCCCGTGGCGACCAGCAGACAGTCGAAGCCGTGCGCGCCGTTCGCCTGGGTCGCGACGCTCTTGCCCGCCGGGTCGATGGAGGTTACCCGGTCCCGAACGATCGTAATTCCCATGTCCTTGAAATGCGCTCCGCCATGGCGCAAGTGGGTGCCTTCCTCGCCGATGTTTTCGGCCAGCAGATAGGGCAGCGCCATGCGCGAATAGGGCGCCTCCGGCTCTTCCCCGATCAGGGTTATTTTCGCCCCGGCATCTTGGCGCCGCAGCGTTTCCGCCGCGATGACGCCCGCCGGACCGGCGCCGACGATCACATGTTCCATCGCCTCTCAGCCTCCCGGTTCAGGACAAACGAAGCCGATGCAGGGTTTCGTTGGTCGGCACGCCATCTGGGGTCCAGCCGCGCTCCTGGTAGTACTCCGGCAACATGACATCCAATTGGCAGACTTTGCCCTTGGCGGTGCCGGACGGGGCCGGAACCTCCAGCAGGCGCTTGGGCAGGGTGTCGTCCTTGCCGGTCAAACCGGCGGTCAGGTTGAACTGCCGCTCCAGGGTCCAGACACGCTCTCCGATTTCGATCAAGCGCTCTTCGGACCAGTCGCCTTCGCAGGCCGCGTCAATCTGCACGCGGAACTCCTCCACGCCCCAAGCCGACGTGGTGAAGAGGCAGAGACCGGTCGAATCGATCATCGCCGTACGGTCCTGCGACTCCTTGCAGGGCTTCGCCTTGCCCTTGCCGGTTTGGTCTTCCATGTCCTCGGCGAAGGTGTCGTGTTTCAGGTGACAGGCGCCGCGGTTGCTGGTGGCGTACCCGAGTCCCATGCCCTGCAGCGCGCGGGAATCGTAGCCCGCGAACTCCTGGCCCTTCACGCCCATGAAGAGTTCGGGATGGCCATACTTCTCGCAGAGGCGTTTCGACCCAAGGCCCAGCACCTGCCCGAAGCCTTCGTACTTGCCGGTCTTTTCCGCCATCACCGTGAGCGCCTCGGGGTTGCCGAAGTTCAATTCGATCCCGTCCGTATCTTCCTTGGTGATGACCCCCATCTCATAGAGTTCCATGGCCGCCGCCAGGGTAACGCCGAAAGAGATCGGGTCCATGCCGTGCTCGTTCATCAGGTAACCGGCGAAGGTCAGGGCATCGATGTCGTCGATGCCCACGACCGGCCCGAAGGCATAAGCCGTTTCGTATTCCAAGCCGCCGGAGGCATGGCGGTACTGGGGCCGATTCACGATGGTGAAGTGTTTCTCGTTGATGTGCGCAATCCGGCCACAGGCGATAGTGCAGCCGAAGCAGGCCTTGTTGGTCAGCAGATTCTTGTGGCCGTCCGGCCCGACGGCGCGCATGGCCGCCGGATTGATTTTGTCTGTTCCGTCGAACTGAACCTTTTGGAAGTTGTTGGTGGGAAGGCCGCCGAACTCCTGCATGGAGTCGATCATGGCGTTCGTGCCTTCGTCGGTCAGTTCCTTGCGGCCGTCGCTTTCCGCCAGAAGCTTATGCGTGTCCTTGACAGCGGCCATGAAGCGTTTGGGGTCCTTCACCTTGACGCCGACAGTACCGTGGCAAGCGATGGCCTTCAGGTTCTTGGAGCCCATGACCGCACCGACGCCGGAGCGTCCGGCGGCCCGGTGCAGGTCGTTGACGATGCAAGCGTAACGCACGCCCATTTCCCCGGCGACGCCGATGGAAGCGACTTTAAGCAGCGGGTTCTGATGATGTGCCTTCAACCACTCTTCGGTATGCCAAACCGTCGAACCCCAAATGTCATCCGCCGGCAGGATCTCGACGGAATCGTTGATGATGTGGAGATAGACCGGCTTCGGGGAGCGACCTTCCAGGATCAGCAGGTCGTAGCCTGCATACTTCAGCTCCGCGCCGAACTTGCCGCCGGAGTTGGAACAGGCGATCGCGTCCGTCAGCGGCCCCTTGGTCACCACCGCATAGCGCCCGCTGGTCGAGGACATGGTGCCGGTCAGGGGGCCCGTCGCGAAGATCAGCACGTTTTCCGGGCTCATCGGATCGGTGCGGGGATCCATGTTTTCCCAAAGATACTTCGTCGCCAACCCGCGCTCGCCCAGATAGTCGAGCGCCCAGTCCATATTAAGGGGCTCTATCTTGCTGGTCCCTTCGGTGAGGTTGACCCGCAGAACCTGTCTTTGCCATCCCATGGAGAAAGCTCCAATTCAGAAAAGTCGTTTTGTGCTTACCGCGATCCGCCGGCCCTATTAGCTTCCGGCAACTTGGGCGCCGTGCGCCTTGACTGCGGACTCTTTCATGCGCTCGTAGCCCGTCCAGTCCGCGTCGACATAGGTTATCGCATCGGTCGGGCAGGCTTCCGCGCATTGCGGGTCGCCGCCGCAAAGATCGCACTTGATCACCTTGGCGGTGTCCTGGTTGTAGTTGATGGTTCCGAAGGGGCAGGCGATGGTGCACACTTTGCAGCCGACGCAGATGTCTTCGTTCACCTCCATCGCTCCGGTAGCGCCGTTCTTTGTAATAGCCTCGACCGGACAGGCGTGCATACACCAAGCTTCGGCGCATTGGGTGCAGGTGTAGGGTATTGCCCGCGCACCATGTTCGAACTCGAAGATCTTGATGCGGGACTTCGCCGGATTGAAGGCGCCCTCGTGTTCATAGGAACACGCCAGTTCGCACTGCAGGCAACTGGTGCATTTCTCCGGATCGATCAACAGAGATTTGTACATTCCGCCTCTCTCCTGAAGGCGCCGGTTCACGGGAGATCTTCCGGACGCCGCTGGGTAATTGCGCTCTCTACGGAGCGTGCTTCGGGCACCCTATCAGATCGCCGGAGGCGCTGACCATCCCCTCTGAGGGGTAATGCGGCGACTGTTTCACGCGCGTGGCATCCTTGTTCCTCTGCCGACACCGGAGTACCGTCCCGCCGGCCCTGAACAGACGGAAACTGCGCCTTACTTCCAGATGAAGACTCTCGGAATTGCCGGTTACAGCGGCAGCGGAAAAACGACCCTGATGACTCGGCTGATTCCGGATCTGCTGCGGCGCGGGCTCACTGTCTCGACGATCAAGCACACACACCACTCCGTGGCCCTGGACAAAAAGCACACGCTAAGTCGGGCCTTGCAGGACGCAGGTGCCATCGAGGTCGTGTACGATAGCGGACAGAGCTGGACCCTGTTGCACGAACTGCGCGGCGCGCCGGAAGCAACGATCGAGGAATTGATGGATCGTATGGAGCCGGTCGATCTGCTGCTGGTCGAAGGTTTCAAAACGCACCGGCACGACAAGATCGAGATTCACCGGCCGGCGACCGGCAAGCCGCTGCTGTGCCCGGACGACCCGCACATCGTCGCGGTGGCAAGCGACGCATCGCTTCCCGACGTGACCCTGCCGAAGCTCGATCTGAACGACGTTTCTGCCATCGGGGATTTTATCGTGACTCACCTGAAGCTGGATCGGAAGCCATAGGGCGGCGTTGAGCCCGACGGTTGAGAGTCACACCGAGCCAAGTCGTAAGTCAATCAGGCCCAGACGGCCTCGCCCAATTCATCCTTCTTGCGATCCCATTCCGGCTTGGAGAGAAGCAGAATTCCGTGGCGTTCGACCAGCCGCCGGATGGCGCCGCCACGCTTTTCGTGGAACTGCGTCAGCCGCCCCGCCCCGCCATAGGCGATGAGGTCTTCGCCGGGATCGAGCCGCGCGGTTACGATGCTGGCGCCGGCGGCACTCATGACGGTCAGCACGACCGCGCCGCCATGCGTCTTTCCCATTAGGCCATAATAGACAGTCTCGCGCGCCAGGACCTTTTCCTTTCGTCTCTTGTCTGCGGCCTCTGCCGCCACCTTAAACTAGGGACTGGCTTGTTCCGGTAAAGAGTCGGCTTTCCTGCGGGAAGGCAGAAGCTCGACCAGCCCGGCCGACAGGATGAGGAGACTGCCCGCGATCTCGCGGATTCCAAAGGGCTCATCGGTCAGGAGCGCGGCCGACCCAACGCCGACCACAACCTCCAGCATGAAGAGGATTCCGACCCGGCCGGGGGTGAGGCGTCCTGTCCCCCATAGGGAGACGGCCATAAGCGGTAGGAAGAAGAGCGCGGAAGTGGCCAGAATGATCGGCCAGGTCTGCAAAAGGGAAGCCGCCGGCGGCATCGCGCCCAGCCCTTGAAACGGCAGGAACGGCAGCACGGCCGCAAAGACGAATCCACTGAGGAAGAGACCGAGAACCGCGTCCCAGGTCGAAGAGCCTTTGGCGCGATAGAGGCGCAGCGAGCCATAGGCCCAGGCAATGCCGGAAAGCAGCGCCATCCAGTCGCCGAGGTTGCGCGGCCAGGGCCAGCCGAAATCTGCGCCGAGAATCACCAGCAAACCACCGAACCCGAACAGCAGGGCCAGCAGCCGCAGGCGCGTGATCTTCTCCCCCATCAGCAGCCACGCCAGCAGCGTCCCCCAGACTGGAGTGGCATAAAACAGGATCATGACGCGGACCACGTCCGTCAGCAGGAAAGCGGTTGCGTAGAAAACGAAGGCGGAGCCGGTAAAAAGGCCGGTCAACAGGGCACCGCGCCCGAGGCCGCCCCTGCTGGGCCAACGCCAGAGCGCGACGGGGAACAGGATCAGCAGCGAAACCCCATAGAGCGCCATCGTGGCCCAGACACCCTCCAGTCCCGACGCTTCAATGGCACGCATGGGAATCCAAAAGAGACCCCAGGCCGCGCCGGCGAAAAGCAGCGCCAGCGTCGGAAGAAGGTCCGGCCGGGCGAGAAGCCGCTGTTGCATAAGCGCAAATCCCTGAGGGTCACAGTGAAGAGGCCGTGGCCGCGGGGCCGGTTCCGGTACCGCGATCCCACCGATTTATGCGCGAATCTGCGCCGCGTAACCGCCAATACGCGACATTGAAGCGGCGCCTTTCGGATTGATTCGGCTTGAGATTTCCCCATGATGGACAGGCACCGCGATGAACCGGGGCAGGATGCGCGGCAAGACGCAGGGGTCGATAAGCATCTCACGCGCCATGCGCTTTCACCGCCGGTCCGCGGCAAACGAACAACCTGTGACACAAGAAACGTGGGAGGAAAGAGGGAAATGAAAATTAAGGGAATTCTATTTGCGGGCGGCCTGTCCCTGGCGCTCGCGAGCGGCACTGCCGCGGCGGCCGATCCTGATTCCTGTATGGAGGTCAATTTCTCGGATGTCGGCTGGACGGATATCACGGCAACCACCGCGCTGACCTCCGTGGTGTTGGAGGGATTGGGCTACAGTCCTAAGGCGGAGATTCTCTCTGTTCCGGTCACCTATGCCAGCCTCAAGAACGGCGATATCGACATCTTCCTCGGCAACTGGATGCCGACCATGGAGGGCGACCTTGCGGCCTACCGCGACGACGGGTCCGTGGAAGTATTGGGTGCCAACCTAGAAGGCGCGAAGTACACCCTGGCGGTCCCCAGCTACACGGCGGAAGCCGGACTGAAGTCCTTTAAGGACGTTGCCAGCTTCAAGGATCAGCTTGACGGCAAGATCTATGGAATCGAGCCGGGAAATGACGGCAACCGCCTGATTCAGGACATGATCGACGGCGATGCCTTCGGCATGAAGGGCTTCGAAGTGGTCGAGTCTTCCGAGCAGGGCATGTTGGCGCAGGTCGCCCGCGCCACCCGCGCCAAGGATCACATCGTGTTCCTCGGCTGGGCCCCGCATCCGATGAACAATAACTTCGAGCTGACCTACTTGTCGGACGGCGACGACTGGTTCGGACCGAATTACGGTGGCGCGACGGTCTACACCAACGTCCGCAAGGGATATGTCGGCGAATGCCCGAACGTCGGCAAGCTGCTCGGCAATCTCAAGTTCACCCTGCCGATGGAAGGGGCCGTCATGGGCGCCATCCTGGATGACGGGGAAGAGCCGAACGATGCCGCGGCAGCCTGGTTGAAATCCAACCCGGACGTGCTGGGATCCTGGCTGGACGGCGTGACGACCGCCGACGGGTCCGACGGCATGGCGGCCGTCAAGGCACACCTGGGCCTCTAGTCCGCGGGAGGGTTCTGGCGGGCCGGCGCCTCGGAGCAACCGGCCCGCCCCCAACCCCCGCAATTCCTTCCTGAGCTTCGGGCGCTCTCCTTCCTGGCCCGGCCGCAAGAACAGTTTCTCGCCCTGCCGGGCCTTTTGCGCCGCATGCGAAAGGCCGTGCGATGGATTGGCTGACAGACAACAAGATCCCGCTGGGAAAGGCGATCAAACAGTTCGTCGACTTCCTGAACGATCACGCTGCGTGGGTCTTCAACCTGATTTCCGATGTCCTCGGCTTCGTGATCGAGGGCCTGATCGACGTGCTGCTGTTCTTCCCGCCGCTGCTGCTGGTCGGATTGCTGGCCGCCGGCGCCTTCTGGCTGCACCGGTCCATCTGGCTTCTCGCCGGAGTGGTTCTGTCCCTGCTGCTGGTCATCAACCTCGGCTACTGGGAAGAGACCATCGAGACGCTGGCGCTGGTGGTTTCCGCAACGGCGATCTGCCTCGTCGTCGGCGTCCCCGTCGGCATCGCGGCCGCGCACCGCCCCTGGCTCTACACTGTCATCCGGCCGATTCTCGACTTGATGCAGACGATCCCGACTTTCGTCTATCTGATTCCCACTCTCATTCTCTTCGGCCTCGGCGTCGTACCCGGCCTGATCTCGACCGTGATCTTCGCCATTCCGGCTCCGATCCGCCTGACCTATCTCGGCGTGTCCTCCGTGCCCAAACCGCTGATCGAAGCCGGTGAATCCTTCGGCGCCACAAAGCGGCAACTATTGTGGAAGGTGGAACTGCCCCACGCCATGCCGACGATCATGGCGGGCCTGACACAGTGCATCATGCTGTCGCTGTCCATGGTGGTCATCGCCGCCCTGGTCGGTGCCGACGGTCTGGGCAAGCCGGTGGTGCGTGCACTCAACACCGTCAACATCGCGAAAGGATTCGAAGCGGGATTGGCGATCGTCATCGTCGCCATTCTGCTCGACCGCGTTTGCAAACAACGCGGCAAGTCCGACGCGGGAGGCGGGACATGACGATGGCCAGCCATACCGGCGCCGAACAAGTCGCCGTAGATCTCAAGAACGTCGATATCATTTTCGGAAAGGAGCCGGCCTCCGCCCTGCCCCTGCTCGATTCCGGTGCAACGCGCCAGGATATTCTGGAACAGACGGACCATATCGTCGGTGTCGCGGATGCGTCGCTTTCAATCAAGGAAGGTGAGATATGCGTTCTGATGGGCCTGTCCGGTTCCGGCAAATCGACTCTGCTGCGCGCCGTCAACGGACTGAATAAGGTGACGCGCGGCGCCGTGCTGGTGAGCGAAAACGGCAGCATGGTGGACGTCGCGACCTGCGACGCCGCCACATTGCGGCGCTTGCGCATGGGCCGCGTCGCCATGGTGTTTCAGCAGTTTGCGTTGCTGCCCTGGCGCACGGTGGAAGAAAACGTCGGCCTGGGGCTGGAGTTGCGCGGCATGGGCAAATCAGAACGCGCTGCCCTCGTCGAGGAGAAGTTGAAGCTCGTCGGACTGAGCGAGTGGAAGGACAAGTATGCTCACGAACTCTCCGGCGGCATGCAGCAGCGGGTCGGCCTCGCCCGCGCCTTTTGCACCGACGCCGACATTCTTTTGATGGACGAACCTTTCTCCGCCCTTGATCCGCTCATCCGCAATCATCTGCAGGACGAACTTCTGGAGCTGCAGACGACACTGAAGAAGACGATCATCTTCGTCAGCCACGATCTGGACGAAGCCCTGAAGATCGGCACTCATATAGCCATCATGGAAAGCGGCCGGATCGTACAGTATGGCGAACCGGAACAAATCGTCCTGAACCCCTCGAACGACTACGTTGCTGAGTTCGTCGCGCACATGAATCCGCTGAACGTCCTGCGCGGGCGTTCTCTGATGACGCCGGTCGAAGAACTGACCGGGAATGACGGTGTTCTTCAGTTCGGTACGGATCCCAGCTATCAGGTAACACTGGACGGCCGGGGCGCCCCGGCGGGCGTCCAACGCGACGGTGCGCCCTGCAGGTTGCTGGGCGAAGGCGAGGACACTCCTGACGGCAACGGACCTGCGGTTCACACGGTCTCGGTCGAAGTCTCGATGCGCACGGTCATCGAACTCCGCGAAGCCAGCGGCGGCCCTGTGCTGCTGACCGATGAGGGCCGCTTCGCGGGGGTCATCGGCGACACCGAGATCTACCGCGGCATCCTCAGGCAGGCCGGCGTGGCAGACAGCGGAGCAGCGAGCGCCTGAGGCAAAACGCCCGCTTGACCGCGGCGTCGCGGTAACGTTTCTTGCTATCTGGCTTTGCGCGCCCACAATGTGGCGGAGCATTTTGCGGCAGGAATGACGGACGTCCGTATGGCTGAGTCCAGTATCGGGATAATAGCAAGGGGGAGAAGGCGTTTTGCCTTCACTTTGGCGCTTGTGGCCTTGCTGCAGCCCGTCGCGGCCAATCTGGCGTTTGTCATCGCGTCGATTCTGCCCGTCAATCCCGCCCTGGCTGCCTTTGCCGATGCCGGATTCATCGAGATCTGCACGGCCGGCGGGATCAAGCGGGTGTCGTTGGACTCCGTTTCCCCGGAAGGCGGAGAAGACGAGGGCGGCGACGGCCCCACGATCGTTCTTGACTATTGCCCGGCCTGTCATCTCGGCGGACAGCCGGCAATCCTGGACGCGGCGCAATCCGCCGCGGCCGACTATCCGTTTCTCTCAAGGCCCATCGCGCGGGCCGCCGCCGAAAACCTGCCTGCCCGGCGCTCGGCCTCCGATACACGCAACCGGGCTCCCCCGGCCCTCCAAGCCTAGCCCCAGGAGCGACGTTACGGGCCACCAGGCCCCTGCTCCACCTAACGACTTGCCGAATTCCGCTTGGAGGCTTTTGAAATGTTCACAGTACCCCGACTCACCTTTGTCGCGACCTTCCTGATGCTGGCCGTCATTGCCGCCACCGTCATTGCCGGCGCTCACGAATACAAGCAGGGCGATATCACGATCGATCATCCCTGGGCCCGCGCCACACCAGGCGCCGCCAAGAACGGCGCCGCTTTCCTGACCCTGTCGAACGCCGGTGCGGCGGGCGATACCCTGCTGTCCGCGTCTTCCGGCGTGGCGAAAAAGACGGAACTTCATACGCACCAAATGACCGACGGTGTCATGAAAATGCGGCAAGTCGAGAAGATCGACGTCGCAGCAGGCGGCACCACTGAGCTGAAGCCCGGCGGCTTGCACATCATGTTCATGGGCCTGCACAAGCCTTTGAAGGAAGGAAGTAGCTTTCCTCTGACGCTGACCTTCGAGAAAGCCGGGAGTGTCGAGGTCGAGGTCAAAGTCGAAAAGGTCGGCGCGATGATGCCGGAAGGCGAGATGAAGCACGGCGAAGGAGAGATGAACCACGGGACGACCGAGTAAGGCTCACTTGATTGGACTTCGCTAGGCGAAATCTCGTGCCAGCCGGCCTAGCAAAAACCATCTGACCCGCGCGGTGTGAACCCACTGCGCGGGTCTTCTCTTTTCAGTTGAGCTCTTGCACCGGAAAGGTCTTTTCCGGCGCAAGCAGGGCGTCCTGCGCCGCGATGAGCCGCAGCTCGCGCTCGCCGGACTCCGCCGTGGCCTTGACGACCGCGTAGGTGCCCGCCACCGCGCCTTGCAGGGCCTGCGGCACCTCCTGGCCTCTAAGGATTTCGCCGAGGAACAGCGCGGTGATGACATCGCCGCAGCCCTTCGGGATCGGCTCGACCGGAATGAGAGGGGAAACGACGCGCCACGCGCCCTCCGCCGTAACCGCCAGAACCTCGACGGTTCCCTCGGCCGTGGCATCGTGGTGCAGGCTGGTAACCATCACCGCCCGTGGTCCCCGATTAACGAGCGACCGCGCCGCGCCCACGGCCTGCTCCAGCGAATAGATCTGGCTTCCGGTCAGCAATTGCAGTTCGAATTTGTTTGGCGATATCAGATCGGCGGCCGCCAGCGCCCGGTCGCGCATGAATTCAGGGATACCGCTGGCCACGTACAGCCCTTCCTCGATATCGCCCATTACCGGGTCACAGGCATAGAGCGCGTCCGGGTTCGCGGCGCGGATACGGTCGACAGCGTCCAGAATCACGCCACCGAGCTCAGGCTTACCGATGAAACCGGAGAGGATGGCGGCGCAGTTCGGGAAGATGCCTTGGGCCTCCATGCCCCGGATGACCTGCTCCACATGGTCTGTCGCGAAGACTTCCCCCGTCCAGGTGTCGTATCCCAAATGGTTGGAGAACTGGGTCGTAAAGACCGGCCAGACCTCGAAGCCCAAGCGCTGTAGCGGAAAGACCGCCGCCGCGTTGCCGACATGGCCGTAGGAGACATGAGACTGAATGGACAGGATCGACATAACGTGCGGAGGCCCCCGGTTCGCGAAGCCCGCCACGATATAGAAGTGACCCGGGGAGGCCCAGGGATTTGGACCGACAGATCCTTGGGTCGGGAATCCTAAGGCCGGGCGAGGCGCGGGACCACAGCGGTCAGTATCGCGGCGGCCAGGAGGGCGGCGATGATCGCCGCGATCACGTGTACCCAGCTTTCCGGGCGAATAGCCCCGCAATAGACAATCACGAGAAACAGCGGGACATCCAGAAAATGCGTGACCTGGCCGAGCAGCGTCCGCGCCTCGCTCCGTCCCGCTTCGGTCAACTCGCCCCTCTGCAGCATCTTCTCCGATTCCCGCAGGGTGCGGCGGAACTGTTTGCGTGTCACCGTGTTCCCCTCGACAAATTCGAAGAGGAACAGGCCCCACATGCCGACCAGCCAAGGTGTCTCGAAGAAGCCCAAGCCGAGTTCGTACAGCAGCATCAGACCGGACAGCGCCAGGATCACAGCGCCTGGCAAAGCGAAGGCATCGTAGAAAACGGCGGTATAGCGCGCCGACTCCGCGAAGACGTGAAGGTCCTTGGTCCGATAGGCGCGCAGTTCCGACAGGAAAACACCGAACAAACCGGCGCCCAACAGGATGAAGCCGACGATGTGGGCGAAGCGGAGAAGCATGTAACTGTCCATCACACACCCCCTAGGACTGCTGCTTCTGTCCCAGGCGGGGCTTCAACACCGCGAGGAACAGCAGCAGCAGGCAGAGCAGGACGTTCACCGCACCGAAAGCGGCCTCACGCCCCTTCAAGGGCGCAAGCGTTTCCACAGGCACCAGACCCGCGGCGGCCTGCGTCGCAGCAGCAAGGAGCTCCGCACCCGTCGGCATCAACACCAGAAAGGCGTTGAGCGCGATCACCAGACCCAGCGCGGCATGAAGAGTCAGCCAGCGCCGCTTAAACAGATGCGATTGGCCCCATAAGATCATGAAGGCACCGGTCGCGAGCAAAAGCAGAAGGCCGGGCAGAGTCAGAATGTCCGTCGCGGTATCGATGGCCAGTCGCGCGAAGAGCGCCGTCTGCGGATCTTCCGTGACCCCCGGGATAAAGCCGACTGTCACGTGTCCCAGTATGCTGCCAAAGAACAGAATCGCGCCCAGCAGGTGCAGGGCTTTCACATGCTTCAACATTTGTCGCTCCTCAGGTCTTTCGGACTTCCAGTCGTTCCCGCAGCGCCTTGACGGTGGCCGCAGCATCCGCGATCGCCCCCGTGTCCAACCCTTTGGCCAGTTGGTTGGACCAGGCCACCTGCCGCCGGCTGACTTCTCTCAGGACCTCCTCGCCTCTCGGCGTCAGGCGCACCAGCTTTGCGCGGCGGTGGTTCGGGTTCTCTGCGAACTCGACCAGCCCTTCCTCCGCCAGAACGTTGGCGAGACGCTGCACGGCCTGGCGGGTCAACCCCATGTTCCGCGCAACCTGCGCGACCGGCAGGGGTCCCGCCACGATCGCCCCCATGACCTGCCACCTTGCGCTGGTCAGTCCGAGGTCCGCTGTCAGGCCGTCCCCCGCGGCCAGAAGTTGACCGTTGAACCGGAATGTCTCGAGAATCAGGGCCGTGAGACCGGCGCCGCCGGGCGTATGCTGTGGCCCTTTGCTTTTCATCATAAGACAACTAGTTGTCTTATTGACAACACATTGTCAATATACGGAAAGCAACTGCGGCAAAATGGCGCTATGCAGAGCGGCGCGTCGGATCGGTGCGGCCGACACCAGGCAACCGCAAGAAGTGGAAATCCACGCTCAGCATCCCAATTTCGAGGCAAGGGAACTGGCGGATGGCAAGCCGGCCATGGTAAGGGGCTGCCTCAGGAAGAGGAAAATCGAGAAACATGACCGATAGCGCGGACGGCAAGAAAAGCGTACCGGAAGGCCCGGCCCCCACGGACGCGCCGGAGCCGGAGCTGAACCTCGACGATCAGGTCGCTTTGCTGCGGTTGAACCGGGTGCAGCGGCACATCTTTCTCTGTGCGGAACAGACCAAACCCAAATGCAGCAGCTTCGCGGACTCGAGCGAGAGCTGGGCCTATCTGAAAAAGCGTGTCCGGGAGCTGGGCCTGATGACCGGAGAAAAGGTCGTCTACCGCAGCAAGGCGGACTGCCTGCGCGTCTGTACCCAGGGGCCGATAGCCGTCGTCTGGCCCGATGGCGTCTGGTACCGCAATGCGACGCCGGACGTGCTGGAGAGAATTCTGCAGGAGCATGTACTGGGGGGCCAGGCGGTCGAGGAATTTGTCATCGCGCGCAGCCCCGGCGACTCCTGACCGGACCTCCTCACCAACCCCGGCGCGTTGGCCGTGCCGAACACCTCGTCTAAAATGGAACGCAATGCAGGACGAAATCGTGGGGACGGCCTGTCGCTTTGATGCGTAACAACCCCTGAGGGGGTGAGCCATGCTGGAAAGGGATTCACCTATGGTCTTAAAAAAATGCCTAGCCGCCATATCGATTGTCGCGTTGCTTGGCGCCTGTACCACCATTGAAGAAGAAACGGGAATCAGCAAGGAAGCCCAGAAAGGCGCGGCCGTCGGCGCCGCCGCGGGCGGGCTGCTGTTGGGAATCGCCAGCGGCAAGACCGGCTGGGTTTTGGCCGGCACGTTGATCGGCGGACTTCTTGGCGGCTATATCGGCGACCGGTTGGACGAATCCGACAAGGACGAGGCCGGTGCCGCGGCCAACGAGGCCATCACGACGAAGAGCGAGGGCGAGGAGGCGGCCTGGACCAATCCGGAAACGGGCAACAGCGGCAGCACCAAGATCGACGATATATACCGCAAAGCGGACGGCACGCTCTGCAAGCGCTTTACGGAGACGGTCGAGGTCGACGGCGAGACCCACAAAGCCGAAGGCGCGGCCTGCGAACAGCCGGACGGAACCTGGAAGATCGAAGAGGCCTGACACCAGCCTTCGCGCCGCCCAGTCCGACCGGAGTCAAGGCTCAGGGTCAAGGCCCAGGGTCAAGGCATTGTGATCCCCGCTTGAACCCGGGAGGCTTGTGAAGATCTCCCGCCGTCGCCACCTCCTAAAATGCTCGGGGACAGAGCGGCGGCTTCCTCCGCCGTGGCTATGCGCAGGGGTTAGGCACATAGCAGTGCTGTATCAATTGCCAATGGGAGATCCCGTCATGGCTCTGAGAATGCTTCGAATTCCCCGGCGTCCACATCTCTTCTCCGCCTTCCTCGCTTTCGGGCTCGGTGCCAGCGGCAGCGCGTCCGCGCAATCGGAACTGGCGAACCTGCCCGTGCAGTTCGTCGGGCCCTATCAGTCTGGATACACGGAAACGGCGCAAAGGGCCGTGGCCTCCGCCGTCGCACAGGTCACGGACCAAGGCATCGGGCGTAAACAGATCCAACGCATCACCGTCAGTCCCGCGGGCGTGCCCCAGGAAGACAGACCGCTCAACCTGCCGCCCTTCAGGATCTGGATCGCGGTCGAAGGCTGCGACGACAATGTCTATTTCCAGGTCAGTCCGGCCGGACGCATCATCGCAATGTACGACAAGGGCGGTTGCCTGTCGCGAGTCTGAAGACGCCAAGAGCGTTGAGGTAAGCGGGCGCTGAGCGGCCCGGAAGGTGTTTAGGCGACGCTGGCGCGTATCGTCGCGTTGTGGATTTTCTCGATACCGGTCTTATGGTCGATCAAGCCAACGCAAAGCGTCAGGAACTTCGCGGCGTCTGATTTCGGCACCAGTGCCCCAGCGTTCTCCGCGCTGCCGTTGCCCTTGGCCGTATCGTCCTCATCGGCCTCGGCGGCATTGGCCTCGAACAAGCGGGCCAGGTAGGGACCGAAGTCCGGCAGGGACTTGATCTCATCCGGACTCTCCACCCGGGTGAAGTTATCGCGGCTGGGGAAGGTCCGGCCAAGATCGCTTTCCCAGAAGTCCCGCAGCACCTGTACGCATTCGACAAGAGCGACATCTTCGGGCGCGGCGGCGTTGAAAAATGGTGTTTTCAAAGCCTCGGCGGCAAGCAGTTCCAGGTCGCCGAGCGCTTTGGAGACCTGCTCCAGACGGGTATCGACGCGGGTTTGAACTTCAGTCAGCCAGTTGTCGTCGTCTTCGATCCCTTCGTCCCACTGGTCATGGACAACCTGACCGGCGGTCCAGGCGAGGCTCTTGCGCGTGTCGCTCGACAGATCACGCAGGCGGCGCGACACGCCGCGCAGCAGAACCGGAAGATCGTTCAGCTTCTCGTCGGAGTCGGCTTCGGCTTCCTCTTTTGCGGCGGGTGCCGCCTTCGCGCGCTCGTAGGCGTCTTTCGCCTTGCGCAAGGAAGATGAAAGGTCCTGATCTGGAATCTCCAGGGTCCTGGCCAGCTTGCTGAAAACCTCGGAATGAAAAAACTGATCCATGTTTCGCCTACTTGAAGCGCCTCGAAGCACCCAGATCACGAAGCGGGTGCGAACTTATTCGCCATAACGCCGCAGGCGCGCACGTCGCCATCCCCACTATTGCCACAGCTTGGATAACAGCGGGTTAAGGGGCGCCGAATTGGCACGAAAATACCACGGCGAAACTGCGAAAAACGTGCCGCTTTTTCAGGCGTTTATTGCCTCAGGGCCCTCATCGCCCGCGTCGGTAGATGATCCAGTAGACCAGCGCAACGAAGATGCTGCCGCCGAAAACGTTGCCGATGGTGACGGGCACGAGATTCGAGACAAATCCGAAGATGCTGATGGAAGCGTTGGCCGGGTCGGCTGCCAGCATGCCGACCGGGATCAGGTACATGTTGGCAACGGAGTGTTCGAACCCTAATGCGACAAAGGCGGAAATCGGAAAAATGATCGCGAAGATCTTGCTGATGATCGTGCGCGCCGCGAAGCAAAGCCAAAGCGCAAGACAGACAAGGGTGTTGCAGAGCACGCCGCGGAAGAAGGCCTCCAAAAGGGGGATCTGGACTTTCGCCTCTGCGATGCGTACCGCCGTCTCGGCCACCGCGCCACCGCCGAGTTGCAGCGTTCCCGACCAGTGCACCATGAACGCCATGGCGATCGAACCGACGAAGTTGCCGAGGTAAACCAGCGCCCAGTTTCGCAATAGCTCCACGAACGTCACGCGCTTGTCGGCCCAGGCCATGGCAATCAAATTGTTGCCGGTAAAGAGCTCGGCGCCGCCGACCACAACAAGGATGAGTCCAAGGGAAAAGGCGACACCGCCGAAAATGCGCCCCGGCCCTAAACCCATTTCGCCGCCTGTCATCGCCAAAGTGAAAAAGGCGCCGCCGAAGGCGATGAAAGCGCCGGCCAGAACCGAGAGCGTCAACAGTGGAATCGTTGCCATATGCGCCTTGGCAACGCCAGCAGTCTCGACCCGCTCCGCGATCTGCGATGGCGTATAGGGATCGAGCGCCAGTTCCAGATGCTGGTTCTGCTCGCTCATTCTAGGAAGCCTCTTTCGATGCCTGAGGAATCATCAAATCTCTGATTCGGTCGACGACCTGCTGTGTATCGTCTGTCGCCGCAGCGTCAGTGCTTGGAAAAGGTTCGCCGGCCCAGACCGCCAAGCCGCGCTGAACCAGATAGCGGTGGAACTCCCTGAAATCACGGGTCTGCGACAGAAGGCCGATCTTATAGAGGATATAGACCAGAGGCTTTACGCCGCCGCTGGACGTGACAGGCGCAAAGAGCCTACGGGTGAATTCGCGCCGGTACTGATCCAAACGGCCGATGACACTGAGCGGCAACGGCAAGATTGCGAGCGGGCGTCCTAGACGCGCCACCTCGACCATCATCGAAATGGAGTCGCCGGTGACGACGATGCCGTCCGCCAACCCGAGCATGGCCCGGTAGGGATTCTCCGACGCACTGTCCCCCCAAACGAAAAGGCGCGCCGCATCCGGAAGCTTCGCCTTGAGGCGATCGACAAGCGATTGCGGCGTCCTACGGCTGGTAATCACGTAAGGCGTTCCGCCCCACTCTGAGCGCACCTTCTCCGCAAGCCGCAGAATTTCGTCCACCACGGAGGAGTCAAACATATATGGACCTGTCGGTCCACCAATCATGATTGCGATCAGAGGTCGCGGCAGGTCCGAAAGGCGCGCCTGCCAATCCGCCGCCGCCGTGTCAATGGCGTCTTTGTCGACGCGCATCAAAGGCAGCCCAATCGGCAGAATATTCGGCAAGGGCGGCGCCTGGATTTCGCCGCTGACCACGACGAGATCATAGCTCTCGATACGGCCGGAGGGCTTTCCGAGCAGCGCGATCTTCGCATGCCCTTCCGACTGCTGTTGCACCCAGAGCGCAACCATCGTGAGCCGCCGCCCGATCGTCACAATGAGATCCGGCCAGGGTCCCTCCAGCTTGTCGGATTTTTCCGGATCGATGTGATAGACCGCCGCTTCTTCACGCGGCTTCGCGACGACGTAAGGTTCTTTGACATGTACGTACTTCCGCGCACAGTCGAATTCTGGGCAACGTTCCAACGCCCGTGCAACGGTTTCCACCTGCCCGTTGTCGCCGGCCTTGTCGCCGACAATCGTCCAGATGACGGGACGCCGTAGCGGCTCTTGCGATGGAGGAGCAGAGGTTTCCGCCTCAGACGTCATGGGCGAGACTCACTGCTGTGAAGGCCCTTGCGGAGTTGTGCCACGACGCCAGACAGCGCCCGGCCTCAGCCGGCCGCTTCCTGGCCGCATGGGCCTTGTTCCGCTGAAGACGATGCCTTTTCCGTTGCAAGAGTCACCGGCGTATAGCCGAAGACCGGCGAGAGGCGTTCGTTCATCAGTGTTTCCAACTCGGCGGACTGCTCCGGTGTGAAATAGTCGCGGTAGCCGCCCACCTTGGCCCGGCGCACCTTGAAGGTCTCCGGGTCTTGGACGTTGCGCCGCGACAAACCGCCCTGCTTGAAGTGCCCCTCGCTCTCCAGCTTGCGCAAGTTGTCGAAAGACCCGAATGCGACCGCTTCCTCGATTTCCGCATCGCTGAAGGTCTCGCCCATATGGTCCATGATGCGCTTCAGCGTTTCCGCCGGCTTGGCCCTGAGGTCCTCGTAGCGCACCAGCATGAACCGGGGATGGCTGCTGAGCTTGCGGTGCCACTCGTTGAGGAAATCGATCAGGAAAGGTAGGCCGATGTCGGAATGGCGCACGAAATCCCAGCGCTGGATCGTCTTTCGGTCGATGGGATGATCGATGAAGTGGTTGATCAGTTCCTGCTTGTGCGCCGACTGCCGTTTGGTGAACTGGATATACCAGGAGACCGCGATATCCAGAGGATTGCGGGCCAGCAGAATGATCGGCTTGTTCTGCAGGATCGGGTCGGGCGAGTCCGGATCCAGCGCGTCGCCGACGCTGCCCTCATAGCTGTAGATGCCGTTGGTCGCGGTAAACCGCGGGACGGCGGCGTTGCGCCGGGCCAGCTCGTCCGACTTGATGACCAGGGAATCCGGAATGCCGTGGCGCGCGTGGTAGAGGTGCGAGATCATGGTCCGCAGCCAGGTGTTCCCGCTCTTGGGGTGCCCGATGATGACCAGCCCCGCCCGATGCGCCTTGCCAAGCTCCAGGCGGGACAGGAAATGCCGTCGCACGGCCACTCGCAAACCCGCCGGAAGCGGCGCCGTCGCCACAATTGTCGACCATTTCTTGATGCCGTCGGCTACCAAAACCATCTCATCTCTCTGCAAAACGTTCGGATTAACCGTCAAATAGCGGTTCCGGACCCTCAAATGGCCCCCGCGGCCCGCGAGCCGCCCTCTTGTTGTCCCCTGCAGGGCCCGAAATCGCGCGCATACTGCCCCAAGCCATCCTCTGGCGCAACGCGGCGGCCAGCCCCATCGCGACCCCCTCTGCAACCTGTCCAGATCGAACGGGATATGGTCTGATAGCCCAAAGGTCGGGCGAATTTCCTACGACCGAAGACTAGAAAATCCGGGGTCCTACCCGGAAAGGCAGGGGGCTCGCGAAGGAGGCGGGGCATGGCGCGCGAAGCGTTCGACGAGATGACGGGGTTCGACGGCACCTGCCGTACGCCCTATAAGAACCTCCGGGATTGGCTGAACTCGACCCCGGACGAGATCTTCGATCTGAAGCGCCAGGAGGCGGAACTCCTGTTCCGGCGCATCGGCATTACCTTCGCGGTCTATGGCGAGGGCGGCGACCCGGAACGGCTGATCCCCTTCGACATCATTCCCCGCGTTCTGGACAGCAAGGAGTGGTCGTTCCTCTCCCGCGGCCTGGAACAGCGGGTCAAGGCGCTCAACGCCTTCATCGCGGACGTCTATCACGCACGGGACATCGTGCGCGCCGGGATCGTGCCGGAATCCCTTATTCTGCTGAACGAAAGTTTCCAGCCGGAAATGCTGGATTTCGACGTTCCGAAGGGGGTCTATACCCATATCGCCGGCATCGACATGGTCCGGGTGGCGCCAGAGGAATTCTACGTGCTGGAGGACAACTGCCGCACACCTTCCGGCGTCTCCTACATGCTGGAGGACCGGGAAGTCATGATGCGGCTGTTCCCGGCCCTGTTCCAGGGCCAGGGGATACGACCGGTCTCCCACTATCCCGAGGAACTTCTCGGGACCTTGACCTCGGTCGCACCGCGTCGCTGCGCGGGCGACCCGACGGTGGTCCTGTTGACACCGGGATCCTTCAACAGCGCCTACTATGAACACAGCTTCCTGGCCGACGAGATGGGTGTCGAACTGGTGGAAGGGCCCGACCTGATTGTCGAGGACAACGTCGTCTATATGCGGACCACCGAGGGCTTGAAGCGGGTGGACGTCATCTACCGCCGCATCGACGACGATTTCATCGACCCCTTGGCCTTCCGCCCGGATTCGGTTCTTGGCGTCCCTGGCCTGATGAACGCCTATTACGCCGGGAACGTAACCCTGGCCAACGCCGTGGGAGCCGGCATCGCGGACGACAAGTCCGTCTATATCCACGTCCCGGAGATGATCCGCTTCTATTTGGGCGAGGAGCCGATCCTGAAGAACGTCCCGACCCACAACTGCGCCAAACCCGACGACCTGGCCTATGTGCTTGAGCACCTGGAGGAACTTGTGGTCAAGGCGGTCCACGGCTCCGGCGGCTACGGGATGCTGGTCGGTCCCCACGCCAGCGCCAAGGAGCGAGAGGAATTCGCCGCCAAGCTTAAGGCCAAACCTAACGACTACATCGCGCAGCCGACCTTGGCGCTTTCGACCTGCCCGACCTACGTCGAACAGGGAATCGCGCCCCGGCATGTGGACCTGCGGCCCTTTGTGCTGGCCGGGGAGAAGGTGCGCATCGTGCCCGGCGGCCTGACGCGGGTCGCCCTGCGCGAAGGCTCGCTGGTCGTGAACTCCAGCCAGGGCGGCGGCACCAAGGACACCTGGGTCCTGGACGGGGACCTGGACGCGGCCGAAATGGGCAGGGGGGCCTGACAGCATGCTGAGCCGCACCGCACACAATCTCTACTGGCTGGCGCGCGGCATGGAACGGGTGGACTACGCGGCGCGGCTGCTGCAGGTCGCCTTGCGCATGTCCAGCATCTCCGCCCCCACCCCGCAAGAGAACTACTGGCACTCGACGATCATCGCGGCGGGCTGTGAGGCCGCTTTTCTGGAAAAGCACGGCGAAGCGACCGGGGACCGGGTGATCGACTTCCTGCTGCGGGACCGCGACAATCCCTCAAGCATCCTGTCGACTATCGAAACCGCGCGGCAGAACGCACGCGCGGTGCGGACGGCCCTCAGCTCCGATATGTGGCAAGCCATCAACGGCACCTGGCTTGAAGCGAGAACGCTCGGCGAAGCCGACCTGCGGGCCGAGAACCTGAGCAAGACCCTGGACTGGGTGAAGACCCGTGCGATCCTGTTCGACGGCGCCTGCAGCGGGACCATGCTGCGCAACGACGGCTATTACTTCACGCGTCTCGGCAGCTCCATCGAGCGCGCCGACAACACCGCGCGTATCCTCGACGTCAAGTACCACGTTCTGCTGCCGGATCATGAAGATGTCGGCGGCGGGCTCGACTACTACCAATGGACCGCCATTCTCCGCTCGGTCTCGGCGCTTCGGGCCTATCACTGGGTTTACCGTGACCGGGTGCGGCCCTGGAACGTCGCGGAACTGTTGATTCTGCGGCCAGAAATGCCACGTTCGTTGCGCGCCTGCTACGACGAAATCACAGCCAGTCTGGACCTGCTCGCCGAGTCTTATAACGGGCGCAGCGGCGAATGCCACAGGCTGGCCGGCGAAATGCGCGCGAGGTTGAAGTTCGGCCGGGTTGACGACATCTTCCAATCCGGTCTTCACGAGTTCCTCACGGACTATGTCGACCGGACAGCCGACCTTGGGAACGAGATTTCCCGCTTCTATCTGATGTAACCGCAGCCTCCTATGCGCCTGAAAATCCGACACGCGACGGTCTATCATTACGACCAGCCAATCGATTATGCCATCCAGGTCTTGCGGATGACGCCCAATCCCCATTACGGACTGCGGGTGCTGAACTGGAAGGTGGAGTCCGACCCGCCCTCGGCCCTGCCGGAAACCCGGGACGGCTTCGGCAACATCGTTCACTGCCACACCATCAACAGGCCGCACAGCCGCGCCATTGTCTCCGTCAGAGGCGAGGTCGAGACGCGGGATACCCAGGGCGTGGTCGCCGGAACGCCAGAGCCTCTGCCCACCGGGTTTTACCTGCGGGAGACAGCCCTGACTGCCCTGTCACCGGAGATCGCAGCCCTGGCCAAGGCAACGGTCGAGGGAATCGATCCTCAGCTCGATCGGCTTCACGCCCTGATGCAGGCGGTGCGGGACCGCGTGGACTATCTGGAAGGCGAAACGGAAAGCCATACCCCTGCGGCGGCGGCTCTGGAGGCCGGCACGGGAGTCTGCCAGGACCACGCACACATCTTCATCTCGGCCGCGCGGTCCCTGGGCTACCCGGCGCGCTACGCCAGCGGCTATCTCTGGACCGGTGGGGAAAACGAGGTGCACGAAGCCAGCCATGCCTGGGCCGAGGCCCATGTGCCGGACCTCGGATGGGTCGGGTTCGACCCGGCCAACAGGGTCTGTCCAACCGACGCCTACGTGCGGACGGCGGTCGGCCTCGACTATTGGACCGCCGCGCCGCTGCGCGGAATCTGGCGAGGCACCGCGAAGGAATCATTGGACGTCAAGGTCCAGGTCGCGCAGATTGCCGCTGAACAATGACCGGCAGCCCGTGACCAGAGAATTCGGACAGCGCACGCCGGGGACTCCGGCCCCGGCACGCCCCCCGCTATACCGCGATAGACAGGATGACTGCCCCCCCATGACATATTGCGTCGGCCTGGATCTGCAGCAGGGTCTCGTTTTGGCCTCCGACACCCGGACCAATGCCGGTGTGGACCATGTCTCCACGGTTTCGAAGATGCACGTCTTCGAGAAGACCGACGAGCGTGTCATTGTCGCGCTCACGGCCGGTAACCTCGCGATCTCTCAGGCGGTGATCAACCTGCTGACAGAGGGCCTGGAGAACGAGGAAACAGGGGAACCGGAAACGCTGATGACCGTTCCCTCCATGTCTCAGGCTGCTCTGCTGGCGGGAAAGGCGATCCGCAGGATTTACAGCTTGGACGGCGCGGCGCTCGAGACCCAGAACGTCCCCTTCGACGTTTCTCTTTTGTTGGGCGGTCAGGTCAAGGGGCGGCGCACACGCCTCTTCCAGGTCTACGCCGCCGGGAACTTTATCGAGTCGACACCCGACACACCGTTCCTGCAGATTGGTGAGCACAAATACGGCAAGCCGATCCTGGACCGTGCAACCAGTTACGAGACCGATCTCTACGACGGCGTGAAGTTGGCGCTGATCTCCATGGACTCAACCTTGCGCAGCAACATGACGGTCGGCATGCCGATCGATCTCATGGTCTATCGGCACGATACGCTGAAGGTCGATCTGAAGCGGCGAATCACGGAGGACGACGACTACTTCCGCGTGATTCAGGAACGCTGGTCCAAGGCCCTGCGCGACGCCTACCTTTCCATGCCGCGGCCGGACTGGGGATAGCCCCCGTCACCTGATTGACACCCCCTTTTTTGAACGCGCGGGCGGCCCGCCATCCGTGGTATCTTTGCGATGTTTCGCGCCGCCCCTTTTGTAGAGACGGAAGCCCATGTTTGACGAAATCGAAACGATCGAACGCCTTGCCCTGACATCACTGCACGAGGCCGCAACACAGGATGTGAAATCGGCCCTTCGCCTCGGCCGCGAGACGGTGGGATCGGCGATGCTGTCCGTCGCGGGGGAAGCGCCGGCGAGCGCAATCGTCGCCAACCGCGCCATCGGTTTGGGGGTCGGCACGGCGGAGTCGCGGGAAACCGTGACACAGATCGTCGATCATTACCGCAACGCCGGTGTCGAACGTTACTTCGTCCACGTCCACCCCGAATCGAAACCGGATACGCTGCGCGACTGGCTGATCGAAAGCGGTCTTGAAAAGGCCCGCGGCTGGATGAAGTTCTCCCGCGGGCGCGAGGCCCTGCCACTGGTCAACACGAACCTCGGCGTACGCCGGGCGCAAGCCGCAGACGCACCGGCGTTCGGCAGGATCGTGTGCGATGCCTTCGATCTGGGCGAGGCCGCGGCCGACTGGCTGGCCGGGCTGGTCGGGCAAGAGGGCTGGCGCATCTACATGACCTTCTCGGGCGATGAACCGGCAGGGACCGGCGCCATGTTCATTCACGAGGACATCGCTTGGCTGGATTGGGGTGCGACGGCACCGGCCTTTCGCCGGCAGGGCAGCCAGAACGCCTTGCTGCGCATGCGTCTTCAGCAGGCCCTGGACCTCGGCTGCCGTATGATTGTGACAACCACCGGAGAGGAAGTGGAGGGCGATCCGCAGCATTCCTACAAGAACATACTGCGCATGGGGTTCGAGGAAGCCTATGTACGAGAGAACTATGCGCCGCCGCGCCGGTAGACTTGAACACGGCCCACAATTCCGCGTCAAAACTCATATGACATTGGGGAGAACAAGATGGGACGCCTGCAGGGAAAACGCGCCATCATCACCGGTGCCGCCGGTGGAATCGGCGGCGCGGCGGCGGAGCTTTTCGTGCGCGAGGGCGCCAAAGTCGCACTGATGGACATTAACAAGGACGGCCTGGCCAAGACCGCCGCAGCCGTCGAGAAGGCGGGCGGCGAGGCCGTCGTTCTGGATTCCGATATCTCCAAGCCGGACGAGGTGGAGGCCGCCGTCGCCAAGGCCGCCGAGGCCCTGGGCGGACTCGACGTGCTCTACAACAACGCCGGCGGTGCCTCGGGCAAGGACGGCAGCGTTCTGGATATCCCTTTGGAGGAATTCTGGCGCACGATCGGCGTCGATCTTTTCGGCACCTTTCTCGTCTGCCGCTTCGGCATTCCTCACCTGCGGGCGGCCGGCGGCGGCTCGGTGATCAACACGACCTCAATACGCGCCATGAAGGGGACGACGGGCGCGGATGCTTACACCTCGGCCAAAGGCGGCGTGCTGACACTAACCCGGGCGTTGGCCAAACAGTTCGCGCCGATGAAGATCCGAGTCAACGCCATCGCGCCGGGCGCCGTTCTGACCGAACGCACCCGGTCCCTGGGCATGGTGGGCGACGACGACGGCACCAACCCAGCCCGGCCCGTGCGTACCGGGCGACCGGAAGAGATCGCCTGGGCGGCGGTCTTCCTCGCGTCCGACGAAAGCAGCCTGGTCAACGGCACGGTTTTTCCCGTCGACAGCGGCGACAGCGCCTACTAGAGCGATCTCGCCGCTATTTCGCGATCTCGAATTCCCGCTTCCTGGTGTAGAAGTAGCGCACCAGGTCGTATTCGAAAGGCGATCCCGTCTGGTAGTACTCGAACGGCACTTCCCGGCGCTGATTGATGATGTTGAGCGCAAAGACGGCGGGATAGTCCGTCTGGAATGACGACGCCCCGAAGGGATCGACAACCGAAAATGCCACGGTATCGACCGCGAAGCCCGTCGTGTCGCGCAGGTTCGACGGCCCGAGGATCGGCAGCACAAGATAAGGTCCGTCGCCGACACCCCAATACCCCAGGGTCTGACCGAAGTCCTCTTTGTTCTGCGGCACATCGATCTCGCTTGCCGCGTCAAAGAATCCGAGCGCCCCAAAGGTCACGTTGACCGCAAACCGGAAGGCAGTCTGACCGGCCTCAACCGGTTTCAGTTGCAGAAGCTCGTTGCCGAAGGTGATCAGATTTCCGAGGTTGGAGAAGAAATTGGAGACGCCGTCCTTCACTACTTCCGGCGCGATGAACTCATAAACCTGCAGTACTGGATTGAAGATGAGGCGATCAAACTCTGTATTGAAGCGATAGACGCCTCTGTTGAAGCCTTCCAAGGGGTCGTAGATATCGATTGGGTAGTCCCCACTGGTCTCGAAGTCTTCCAACTCGCGTGTCGGCTCCTCCTCAGCGTTTTGCGCAAGTTGCGCCGCATGAAAGACTTGCGGCTCGACCGGAAAGGCCGCGATTTGAAGGTGCGTTGCCGCCGCGGGAGGGGATTCGAGAGACCGCGCAACGGTGGCATCGGCGGAATCGCCGGGTGCCGTGCTGCAGGCCGCGGTCAGTCCGGCAAGCAGCAGGGCCACCATGCGCATGCGATAGATGCCCGTCATGTCTGAAAGAACCGCACCATGGTGCGCAGGAAATTGCTTTCCTGCAGGTTCCCCATGTGTCCGCCCGTCGGATAGATCTGCGCGCGCCCATCAAAAACGTCGCGCAGGTAGTCGAGGTCCCCGGGCGCCAAGATAATGTCGTCCTCGTTGGTCATGAGGCCGATCTTGGCATCGCGCCGCAGATAGTCTTCGATGGACCTGAGACTGGCCTCATCGATCAGATCTTCTTTGGTCAGCCCGGGCTCCAACTCGCGGTAATAGGGATAGAGCAACTCGTTCAGGTATTGCTCGAACCCGATTCGCGAAACGACCTTGAAGTACTCCGTCAGCGAAGAGGTGGAGGAAAGCTCCGCGTTCTTCGGCACGACATAGCCGGAGTTGCTCATGACATCCGCGGTGAAGACGAGATTCCCGGAAGACAGACGGAACGCCAATCCGATCAAGGCCGCCAACTGTTCATCCGGCGGCGCCCGCTCTGCGTAGGCTTCGAAGAGAAAGTCGCTGTCGAACCCTGCCTCACCCTCTTCGCCGAAGACTTCCGCGAAGGCCGCGAAGGTCTGCTCGACGAAAGGCCCGATGTTGCTCGGTCCGCCGGGAACGTTGTCGTCGAGCATGCCATCAAGAATCCTGATCGAATCGAACAGGCTCACCGGCGGGTTCACCATCAGGACCTTCTTGAAACCGATGGCGTCTTCCTTGTCGTCCAGTTTGGCGACGAAAGCCGCCTGCCATCCCCCCAAACTGTACCCGGTGAGATAGACGTCGGACACATCGGCGCGTCGCTTGATGCGTTCGTAGGCGATCTGCATGACGCGATAGAGGTCGCGGCCATCTTCCACGATGCGGCCCGGCACTGAGGTGGAAGACGCGTTGATGATGAAGTTCAGCGCGGTGGGGGACGGCAGCGAGGCGACGTGGAAGCCGCCCTGGAAAAAGGCCTTTTCCATCACCCGCATCAGCCGGGAATCGTGAGAGGCCCCGGTGCCCGCGATGTTGAAGATCAGCGGCGCGCGCTTCTTCTGATAGGCGAGGGAGATCTGCAGGCCTTGGTCATACCAGAAGACTTCGGGGATCTCCCGGTCCTTGAAGACCTTCAGCCGGAGGTCCTGCCGACGGATCTTCTCGGGCAGGATTGCGCGGTAAGGCCCTGGTGTCCCGATGATCGTAGCCGCGAAAGGATCGGAAATCGGATACTCGTAAGGGCCTTCCGGCACCTCTGCTGCGATTTCCTCAGCATTTTTGGAACTCTGACAGGCCGAGACCACCAGGGCCGCCGCCAGCACCGCCACCGAAAGAACTCTCGACACCCCTTTGCCCCCGATCATCTCGCCGCCGCACCACTATAACTATCGATCTATAACCGACACAACGCCGGAAGGGTTGCAGTCGCGTTTTCGGAAACAATCGGTTCCACAGCCCGAAACGGGCGGCTTTCTCCCTTGGCGCTTTCGGGGGATAGTCGCGGGATCGCGGTTCGCAACAGCCTGAGACCCGGGTCCACATGCGCTTGTCCCATCACCGGTTCCTTGTCCTGCTCGGCGTTCTCTACGGCATCTGGTGGTCGGCGCTGGCGATCGACCCGGTGTCCCGCGCCGACTGGGCCTTGGAAAACGTCCTCGTCTTGCTCTTCGTGCTCGGACTTTTCGCCAGCTACCGCTGGTTCATGTTCTCCAGGACGTCGATGGCGCTGATCTTCCTCTTTCTCTGCCTGCACTCCATCGGCTCCCACTACACCTATTCGATGGTGCCCTACGACGAGTGGTTCCAAGTTCTGACCGGAACCACCTTCAACGACCTGATGGGCTGGCACAGGAATCATTTCGACCGCCTCGCGCACCTGGCTTACGGCCTGCTGCTGGCCTATCCCATACGCGAGGTCTTTCTGCGCATCGCCGACGTGAAAGGCTTCTGGGGCTATTTTCTGCCGCTGGATGTCACGATCTCGACCTCGGCGATCTACGAGCTGATCGAATGGGCCGCGGCAGAGATCTTCGGTGGCGAGTTGGGTATGCAGTATTTGGGCACCCAGGGCGATGTCTGGGATGCCCACCGCGACATGGCTTTGGCCTCCTTTGGCGCGTTCGTCGCGATGAGCGTCACCGCCTTTATCAACATGAAACTGCAACGCGACTTCGCCAGCGAATGGGCCGAGAGCCTCCGCATCAAGCGGCGCGAGCCTCTCGGCGAAAGCTCGTTGATGCGCATGTTGCGTCAGCGCAAGAAGCCCTGACCTGCGCTATCTTGATTCAAGTCAACGCCCGACGCACCCGGATCGGACAGGTTTGCATTCACCGGTCCGGCGGTCCTGTCCGCCGTTCCGACCGGTACGAAAGCGTCCCCTTCCCTTTGTCGAGGTCACACGTGAACCATAAGCATCGCAAGGTCCTGCATTCCCTCTTCGCGCATCCCATCAGCGGCAACATCTCGCCCCAGGCAGTCGAGAGCGTTATGCAGGAACTCGGCGGCGAGATCGAAACACGTCACGGCAGCCGTTTTGCCGTGCGGCTCAACGGGCATACGGCAGTTTTCAAGATGGCGAAGCACAGCCTGCCGCAAGCCGAGGTCACTCAGATTCGCAAATTTATCGAGACCTGCGGCATCGACCCCGAAAAGGATTATCCGCTCTAGAGGCCCATACGCCCCTCGCGTTCAGCCTGGAACGCCGGTCCGTAGCGCCACGGCCCGGCCGGAGCGGCTGATCGGGCCCTTGGTCGCAAAAAAACGGGCCAAGGCAGTTGCGAATCGTTCTCAACATCCTATATTGAGAATGATTCGCAACTAAACGCGGGAGCGGGCCATGCGCCGAGATCTGCTGAAAACCGGGACTTTCGCAGCCATTCACTTCGCGGTGGGATTCGGCGTCACCTACCTGCTGACCGGATCGGTCGCCATCGCCACCGGCGTGGCGCTGCTGGAACCGATGGCGAATACGGTGGCCTTTTTCTTTCATGAGCGTGCATGGCAACGCTTCGGACGGACCACCAAGGCAGCAGCCTAGTCTTCCTCGTCAAGGTATCTTGGGCTTTCAAATTATCTTGGGCTCCGGCGAATCTGACACCCCTGCGACTCTCCCTCTCAGGGGGAATTTTTTTGTTTCCTCAATCCGCGCAGTGCGAACTGTTTGACGGTTCGCTCTTTTCTGATAGCACCGGTCCTCTAGTATATGCCTTGTGGGGGTGTTTCGCGCCAAAGGGAGGTTGAGGCTTGTGGCGAAAAAAATGATGGGGGGCGCTGCGGCCCTCATGCTGCTGGCTGTGGCCGGCTGCAGCGAAGAAACCGTTGAAGCGCCTCCGGCGGTACGCCCCGTCAAGATTCACACAATCGGGTCTCAGGACAGCGCGTCGATCCGCGAATACCCCGGCACGATCCGCGCCTCGCAAAACGCCGAGATGGGTTTTGAGGTCGCCGGCCGAATCACCGAATTCTTCGTCTTCGAAGGCGACCCTGTGGTGCAGGGTGAAGTGCTGGCGCGCCTGGACCCGCGCGATTACGAAGCGGAAGAGAAAGCCGTACTGGCCGATCTGCGTAAGGCGGAGGCCGACCTGCAACGCAGCTTGCGGATTCAGAAAGAAGACTCCGGCGCAATATCGCAGGAGACCATCGACGGCCACCGGCGCGCCGTCGAAGTGGCGAAGGCCCGCCTGGAGATTTCGGAAAAGGGCGTCGAGGACACGGACCTGCGCGCGCCTTTCTCCGGACGTATGGCGCGCAAGCTGGTAGAGGACTTCGCCAACGTTCAAGCGAAGGAACCCGTCCTGATTCTGCAGGACACCTCGACCCTGGAGATTGAGGTCTCCGTGCCCGAACGCGACGTGGCACAGGCGCAACGGGACCGCACGAACGTCTCGATGTCCGAAACGAATCCGGAAGTCGTCGTAAGCGCCCTGGCCGACAGGTCCTTCCCCGCGAAGGTAAAGGAGTTCGCCACCACCGCCGACCCGGTGACCCGCACCTTTCCCATCAAGCTGACTTTCGACAATCCGGACAACATCAACATCCTGCCCGGCATGACGGCGAAAGTCCGCGTGGTGATCGATCCGGACCGCGCCTGGTCCGTGCCCGCCACCGCCGCACAAGCCGACGAAAACGGCACCCCCTATGTCTGGAAGATCGACGCCGACAGCATGACCGTCGCCCCTGTCGAGGTCGAGCTGGGGCAGGTTTTCGGCGACCGTGTCCGCATTGAGAAAGGCGTCAGCGAGGGCGACCTCATCGCCGTCTCTGGCGTGACGCAGCTTCGCGAGGGCATGGAGGTGCGGGCCTATGAACGCTGAGCGGCGCAACCAGGAAACAGCCTCGCGGATGGGGCTGTCCTCATGAACCTCGCAGAGTTTTCGATCCGCAACAGGACGACGACGCTCGTTCTGACCACGGTCCTGTTCCTCGGCGGCATCCTCGCCTTCCAAGGACTCTCGCGGCTGGAGGATCCGGAATTCACCATCAAGGAAGCGTTGGTGATCACACCTTACCCCGGTGCCACTGCCGAGGAGGTCGAGGAGGAGGTCAGCGACAAGATCGAGACCGCCGTCCAGCAACTCGGACAGCTCAAGGAGGTCGAGTCCAAGTCGGACCGCGGCCTTTCGACGGTCACCGTGACCATCAAGGATCAGTTCCGTAAAAAGGACCTGCCGCAGGTGTGGGACGAACTGCGGCGCAAGGTCGGCGACATTCAGAACCAGCTTCCCCCCGGCGCCGGCCCCTCCATCGTCAACGATGACTACGGCGATGTCTGGGGTATTTTCGTTGCCATCTACGGTGACGAGTACAGTTACGCCGAATTGAAGGAAGTCGCGAAGATGCTGCGCCGCGAGTTGCTGCTGGTGCAGGACGTCGCGAAGATCGAGTTCTGGGGGGAACGCGACGAAGCCGTCTATGTCGAGCCAATCCGGGACCGCATGACGCAGCTTGGCATTCATCCCGGCATCATCATCGACAAGCTGCAAGACAAGAACATCGTCAGCGATTCCGGCCGCGTGCAGGTCGGGCCGGAGTTCCTTGCCATCGCGCCGACCGGCACCTTCAGTTCCGTGGAGGAATTCGAAGACCTCTTGATCAAGGGCATGGAAGACGGCGGCACCGGCGCCTCGATCTATCTGCGCGACGTCGCCAACGTGCGCCGCGGCTATACCGAGCCGCCGATGACCATGCTGCGCTACGACGGACACCCCGCCATCGGCCTGGGAATCTCCACCGTTTCGGGCGGCAACGTCGTGGTGATGGGCGAGGCAATCGAGAAACGCGCCCGCGAACTGCTCCCGCGTATTCCCTTGGGGATCGAGTTCGGCATCATCTCTTTGCAGTCGGACGCGGTGACCACCGCGATCGACGGTTTCCTCAACAGTCTGATTCAAGCCGTGGGGATCGTCGTGGCCGTGCTGCTGCTGTTCATGGGATTGCGCAGCGGATTGATCATCGGCTTTGTCCTGGCGCTCACCATCTGCGGCACCTTCATCTTCATGGGCCCCTGGGAAGTGGCTCTGGAGCGCATTTCGCTCGGTGCCCTGATCATCGCCCTGGGCATGCTGGTGGACAACGCCATCGTCGTCGTGGACGGCATGCTGGTGCGCATCCAGAAGGGACAGGATTCCGTCGAAGCGGCCAAAGAAGTGGTGTCGCAAACTTCGATGCCTCTGCTGGGCGCGACGGCGGTCGCCGTCATGGCCTTCGGCGCAATCGGACTGTCGGACGACTCGACCGGCGAATTCTGCCGCTCCCTGTTCCAAGTGGTGTTCCTGTCGCTGGGACTGAGCTGGGTCACGGCCGTGACCGTGACACCTCTGCTCTGCGTCATGTTCCTGAAGCCGCCGAAATCCACCGGCAAGGACGGCGAGACCGTGGAGCCGCGGGATCCCTATGGTGGCATCATCTACACGATCTACCGCGGCATCCTGTTGACCTGCCTGCGCCTGCGCTGGCTTGCCGTTGCCGTGGTCATCGCCACCTTCGGCGTGTCGCTCTGGGCATTCCAGTTCGTCGACCAGAGCTTCTTTCCCAATTCGACGCGGCCCCAGTTCATGCTGGACGTCTGGCTGCCGCAGGGCACCCACATCGACGACACGGCGGAAACCGGGAAAGACATCGAGGCCTATCTTTCGGACATGGAGGGCGCAAAGCACGTCACCTCTTTGATCGGCGGCGGCGGCATGCGTTTCCTCGTCACCTACGCCCCGGAGAAAGTCAACACTGCCTACATGCAGTTTCTCGTAGACGTCGAGGACTACGAGACGATCGATGAAATGGTCTTGAAGGCCGAGGCGGACCTGAGCGCCGCCATCCCAAACATCGAGGTCTACGGTAAGAAGTTCCTGCTCGGCCCCGGCGATGGCGGCAAAATCCAGGCGCGCTTCAGCGGCCCGGATCCGGATACCCTGCGCGCGCTTGCCGAGGACACCATGTCGATCATGCATGAGGACGGCGGCGCGAAGGCGATCCGCACGGACTGGCGCCAGCGCGTCAAGATCGTCAAACCCATCGTCGCCGAACAGGAAGCCAACAATGCCGGCATCACCACCCCCGACGTCGCGCTCACCGCGAAGATCGGATTCGAGGGCGTGGCAGTCGGCGTCTACCGGGAACTGGACGAGCTGCTGCCCATCGTCATGCGCGCGCCCGAGGAAGAGCGCTCGGATGTCGTCAACATCAACAATCTGCAGATCTGGAGTCCGGCAGCGGAGGCGCATATTCCGCTGCGGCAAGTCGTGTCAGGCTTCGAGACGACCTTCGAGGACGAGATCGTTCAGCGCCTCAACCGCAAGGCCACGATCACCATTCACGCCGACCCGATCGCTGGACCGGCCAGCGCGCTTTTCAGCCGCATCCGTCCGCAGGTGGAAGCCCTGGAACTCGGACCGGACTACGAGTTCGAATGGTGGGGTGAATACCGCGACTCCCGCAAGGCGCAAGCCGGCATCGCGGCAAGCCTGCCCTTCTTCTTTCTCGGCATGGTGTTGATCGTCATCGGCCTGTTCAACGCGCTGCGCCAGCCGCTGGTGATCTGGCTGACGGTGCCGCTCGCGCTCATCGGCGTGACCTTGGGCCTGCTGCTGACGAACCAACCCTTCGGGTTCATGGCGCTGCTGGGCTTCATGAGTCTGTCCGGTATGCTGATCAAGAACGCCATCGTGCTGATCGACGAGATTGAGATTCAGAAGCGGGCGGGACTGATGCCCTTCAAGGCCATCGTCGACTCCGGCGTCAGCCGTTTGCGGCCCGTCGCCATGGCGGCGCTGACTACCGCGTTGGGCATGATTCCCCTGGTCTTCGATGCCTTCTTCGTGTCGATGGCGGTGACCATTATCTTCGGCCTGATGATCGCCACGGTGCTGACGATGGTCGTCTTGCCGGTGCTCTACGCCATCTTCTTCCGGGTGAAGTACGACAAAGCCCTGTTGGAGGCGTGAGCAGGATAGAAGGGCGCAGCGCAGTTTTCGCACCTTTCTTGTTCCGGACCGGAACGCCCGGAACATCTCGCGGCGCTTGACCTAAGTGAGCTGGTGCGGCGTCACGAAGCTGTGCAAATCACAGGCTCCCGGCCCGAGGTCCTGCCAGCTGTTCGCTTCGAGCACCAGCGTTGCAAGCGCGCCGGTTGGGAATTTCGCCGCCATCCGGGCCCGGACCTTGGCTTCGCCGTGGCCTGTAAGCTGGAGCGCCAGAGCATGCAAGGCTGGATTGTGGCCGATCAGCATAACCTTGGTGACGGCGTCGGGTATACGGCGCAACTGGGCCCATAAGGCGACGGTGGCGCCAAGGTAGATCTCGTTTCCGAAGCGCATCTGGGCCGCTTCGCCGAGCGCCGGCCGGATTCCGGCGAGCGTCTCTCGTGCGCGAACAGCCGACGAGCAAAGCACCAATCCAGGCTCCACGTCGGCGAGCCGAAGGTATTTGCTCAGCGTCTTACACGCCGCGCGGCCGCGTGCGGTCAGAGGGCGATCGAAGTCGGCATGCGCAATGTCGGTCCGACTCGATTTGGCATGCCGCAGCAGATAGAGCAGCCGCGGCGAGTTCGCCTCGCTGGCCGCGGGCTCATCCTCGGAGATCTCTGCAAGCCGTTGCGGCAAGCCTTGCAAGATCCTACGCAACCCTTTGCTTTCGACCCGCTCGACCGCCGCCTTTAGCGGCAGCCATTCACGGCGCCTGATTTCCGCTTCTGGCCAGTCCGAGAGTTCCGAGGTCACACGCATGGGAAAGACGTCGATTTGACAGGTGCCGCCCCATTTGTCCTGGCAATAGGTGCCCGCGGACCGTTGCGAGACCGGACCTTCAATGCCGGCCTCCTCGCGGGCCTCCTTGGCCGCGGACGCCTGGGGCGTCATGCCCGGCTCGACGATGCCCTTTGGCAGCACCCAGCGGCGGCCGCCACGCGACGTGATAAGAAGAACCTCGAGTTCGGTGTCGCGCCAGCGATAGGGTAAGACGGCTGACTGCCGGTAGATCCAATCGGGAAACTTGGCCATGGTTCGAACCGCTCTTCACTCAATGACTGCTATGCGAACACCGGCGAAATTCGCTGGGGTGGTAATGCCGCGCTCGCAGTGCGTTTATGAGCATTCGGTCGAGGCCCATTGCGCGCGCCCTGCGTCGGTTCTGCCCAAGAAAAACTGGATCGCCAATGGACGCGGGTCACCGAAAAATATGGGCCGTCAGCGGCTGATCATTAATTCTGAAAAGAGCGCGAACTCTTCAAACCAGTCTCTCGGTCCCCGTCCATCCTCTGCTTCTGACCATTATGAATAAGTCACCTTGGCTCGACGCTGCGTTGATCTGGATCAAGAAAATTTTCTCGCCGTTCGCCGGAGCCCATCGTTGGGTTACCCCGCCAGGAATCCGATGATGTCGATAAGCAGCACGGTCAGCCAGACGATCACGCTGAGGACGATGATAAAGAGGATCGTTCTACGCACCGGAGGACTCCGCTTTTCGACCTCTCGAGGATGCGCGGCAATCATTTGGACCAGCGAATCGCGGAGGTGTTTTCGATAGCGATCTCAATGAGAACCGGATGGCCTGCCAAGGTGTTCAGCTGGTACAGACCCCTGTCGTCCCGAAGGGCTTTGATGTGCGACCAGCCGGAATGACCGATCCGGCCCATGGAGTCCCGCCACCAAACCTTGTCTACGGAGGCGTCCGCGCGCAGGCGCAGGAACTCTATGGCCAGGTGCCAGGGCACCAGGGTGCCGAAGTCTTGCTCCATCCAATCGTCGCGGATCGCAAATTCGACATGGCCGACGCGAGAATCGGCCGCGATTTCCTGCCGCCCAAGTATCTCGCTTTCGTTGATGTAGCGAAGCATGTCATCCATGACCCTTCGTCCCAGTGCTGTCATTGGACCTGTTCCAGCCGTCGGTGTCCTGAAGAGGGATCCGCCGTATCCGCGGGATCGATAGAGAATTGGGGAGAGGCCGGCGCCGCCGCTTCGGAGATTCGGCCAATCTCTTGTTTTTGCCTGCCAGAAGCGCTTAGGGTTCTAAGTTCGCTCTAACGGGCGGCGGCATCGGGCCACGATCGAAGACAGAGCACCGGGAGGAGAGCTATGCCGGCCGTTCCAATGGTGGATTCCCTGGTGGCCCGGCTGACGGCGGAGCGTTTGAAGCAACAGGGTCACGATGCGGCGGCGGCCCTACGGCGGGTCGGGCTTCAGGCCGCGCGGGTGCAGGACCCCGAAGGCCGAATCCCCTTTCACAAACATGCCGAGTTCCTGGAGTTGGCGGCGCGGCTGACCGAGGACCGCTGCTTCGGCGCGCACCTCGGCGCCTCCGTGAATCCGAAGCAGATCGGGACCGTCGGATACGTCGCACTCAGTTCTTCGCGCCTGCGCACCGCCATCGAACGGGTCTGCCGCTACGCCAGAGTCTTGACCGAGGGCGTCGAACCGCGGCTGGAGGCGGCCGGCCCGCAAGCGGCCTTCGTCTCCAGCGTCGTGGACCCCAAGGCCGTTCGGACGACCCAGGTGATCGAGCTCGGCGCGAGCGCCAGCGTCGCCGTGTTTCGGGCGCTGACCAGCCGGAACCTGTCGCCGGCGCGCATCGAGTTCCGGCACCGCGCGCCCAAGGACGCCAGGGAGCACGAGCGCATCTATGGTTGCCCCGTTCACTTCGGAAAGCGGCGCAACGCCGTCGTCCTCTCGAAGGATCAAATGGAACTGCCGATCAAGACGGCGGACCCGACGCTTTTGAGAATCCTGGAGAACCACTGCAGCCTGATCCTCGGCAAAGCACCGAAGCAGAAGGACCTCTTGTTTCAAGTGCGTGAACTGGTGCTCAACCGCCTGTCCGACGGCGAGCCGGCGATGGACACCGTCGCGTCGGAACTCGGCATGAGCATGCGGACCCTGGCGCGGCGCCTCGATGAAAAGGGCACGAGCTACCGGGACATCCTCGACGACGTCAGGCGTCAACTGGCGTTGGAGTACACTTCGGACCGGCGCCTCCGGCTCGGCGAGATCGCCTTCCTGCTCGGCTACAACAACCAGACGTCCTTCAACCACGCCTTCCGCCGCTGGACCGGCGCCACGCCTTCGGAGGTGCGCGCGAATTAGGGGGCTTGTGAGGTGAGGCTCATCTCGCACGCCGGACGTCTCGTAGCGACACTTAGCCACGCTTAGGTGGATGCGACAAAATCACCAATTGGCGGCTCTCTCCGCGATGTCCAAGACCTCGCCGGGCACGCGTGCCTCTCAATCACGCAAGGCTACGTCTCGATTTCCGAGAAGGTGAAGCGCAAGGTGGTTGATTTAATCTGATCACGCTAAAGTGGCAGTGTACAATCGGGGTCGGACAAGCAATGGACACTTTCCAGCCGAATTGAATTTGGACTGTGTTGCATTGTGAGCAAGGCAGTTGGAGGGCCCAGGTTTCTTGAGAGCTGGGACCGTATCAGGCTTTGAAGGTTACAAACGATGGGATCATTCTCGATCTGGCATGTCATCATCTTAATAGCATTTCCGGTAATCTATTTTCTGCCTTGGCTCATTGCATGGCGGCGGAAGCACCTCAACGTGGTGCCATTCTTTCTTGTGAATCTGTTGGCGGGTTGGCTCGGGGTGTTTTGGGTTGTCGCTTTGGTCTGGAGCTTCACAAGCAACACAAAGGACAATCGAGACCGCATGTTGATGGGCTCACCACAACACGGCAAGAAAGGAAATGGGGGCGAGTCATAGATACTGAATCAGATTTTGATTGCTGCTCGTGCTGTGACCTTGATGTGCCGAAATTGATTGAAAGAGCGCATGTGCCAGACAGGAAGACTGCGGCCGACAATATCATTCCGCTCTGCATTCTTTATCATCGTGCCTATGACCTCGGCCTAAAGACGGATGCGGAGATTGAAGCTGTTCGCCACCGATGGCTGGAAGGACAAGAACCGCCTCACCACCACAATGAGCTTGTTACGCTATGGCGGGGCGGCGAAGCCGATTGGAGCAGATTGCACAAGGACGCGCCAGCAAAAGCAGGACTCAAACGCAGGTGCAGCATTAGCGCTAAGAAGCCGGCTGCAACACGAGAGCGAAATGCAGCAAAGCACGCCGGAGTAAGTAGGGGCAATTAATGGCCTCCAAAATCATCGCCACAATAATCGTTAGTGCTCTTATCGTCGCTGCCGCGATTCTCGGGAGCGCATGGGTCACTGCGTTCTACAACCCCATGAGTCAATGCGTGCGCGGCATCACATCCACTCCGGACTCCCAGCGGCAGTATCGTCCTTTTATAAGCCCGGAAACCTATTGCGCCCATCTACTCGGCGGGGGCAAGCTATAACGTCATTACTATTCGATCTACCGGGTGCCTTCAGGCGCTCTTTTCTCTCGATCCGACGTGACACGCGTTCCTACCAGTGGCTAGATTGCGGGGACCTTTGGAGTCTCTGAAGTGATTCAGCATCTCTACAACTTCCAGAATCTCATAGTCGGCGCTCTCGGTTTTCTTGGCGTGACAGTAACTCTCGCGGTCAACGCATGGCTGGCACGTAGGCAACGGAGCGAAGAAAGAGAGCATGAGAGGGAATCGCTGCGCACAGGCCTCATAGAGGAGTTCAAGGTTCACTTGAATGGCATGCAGAGCAATGTACAAGCTATGAACAAAGAGCTGGAAGAGAGACAAAAGTACTCCTCAGCCCACGTACCAACTGATTCTATGGACGATGTCTATCATGCTTTCGTGCCACGGCTTGGTTTGCTCTCAGTGGATGAGGTGCGAGAAGTTCTGAACGCCGCGCTCTCGTTACGAGCCTTTCGCGCAAATCTGTTCCTCTACGGGTCGCCCGCTGATGCAGGGGAGAGGCACGTCTCTATTCCAGAAAAACACGCACCAAATCTGATACAGGGCTATGAGAATCTGATTCCTAGACTGCAAAAGACTATTGAGACCTTGGAGGCCGCTGCTTCACCTAACCGAAAGGGCGCTTGACGTCGCTCGTGGGACAGCCATCCGTTGACGTTCACTTGCTCCACGCACCAAGCGTAGGTTACAAGTTTTTCGTCAAGCGGTGGTGCAACACCGCTTTATGCCGTCAGCATTCGCGTGCTGGCGGCGTTTTTTCGGGAATGTCGCGGAGCGCAAATGATGCAGTCGGCGCTCAATGGCCGGTCCGTGCCGGCATCTGCGATTTATTCTATCGTCTGAGCCGCTGGTTTTCTCGTGGCTCTCACAGCTTTGCCAATCTACCCGAACTGTGGATGCTTTCGTAGGTCTTTCAGGTAGTCGGCTAGGTCCGATTCCTCAGTCAGTCTATCCCTTCCACGTTTGATGGAATGTGGTGCTTTACCCTGACGGCGCCATCTCCGGAGCGTCTCTGAAGATTTGCCCAGGATTTTCAGAAGCTCGTTGTCAGGGATATACGCCTTTCCTGCAACAACGATTCGCTTGCCGATCGTTGCAGGCTCTTGGACATTCATCTTAACTCACCTCTTTGAACGTGGTTGACCTCCTTTCAGTGCGAATGATGCGGTCTTAGTAGTGTTCGTGTGATGCTGTCGCCTATTGAAAGTGTGGGGGAGCGGGCTCCGCTTCAAACCGAAAATGCGTCGCGAAACCCGCTATATTTCCTGGGTCAAATGTAACAAATGAATGACATGAAACCGGAAGGCTAGTCGTCTTCCGACGGCCAATTTTGCAACATGCCGATTTCATTAGGAGTTTTGGCGACCCCGACAGGATTCGAACCTGTGACCTACAGATTAGGAATCTGTCGCTCTATCCAACTGAGCTACGGGGCCGCGCGGGGGCGAGCTACCTTGTAAGGCTTCGCCAAGACCTTTCTTTAGCCTTTCTGGCGCGCGGAGGCAATTCCGCCGCGCCCCTGCCTAATCCGCTATAACCCCCCATAGGGGCGCAGTTTGGAGCCGTCGGTGAAGCGGGCGTAGCGGAAGGGGTGGAGATCGACCCGGCCGCGGCCGTCCATCACCAGTTCGGACATGAGCAGCCCCGCCGCGGGGCCCATGCCGAAGCCGTGGCCGGAGAAGCCGGTGAGCAGGTAATAGCCCTCCGGGTCCGGGGCGGCGTCGATCAGCGGCAGGGCATCGGGGGTCGATTCGATCATCCCGGCCCAGGTTTCCGCCACCTCCAGCGCCCCCAACTGGGGGAAGAGGCGGCGCGCCGCCGTCAGCGCATCGGCCAGGAGCCTCTGCTCCGGTTCCGGGTCCAGGACACGCAGGTGCTCGAAGACCGTCGCGTCCTCGCCGGTCCAGTGGCCGGGCCAGGCCCACTCCTCTCGAAAGGTGCCGGAGAGGCGGAACTTCAGATCGCTCCAGTTCATGCCGAGCGCGGGGAGGAAGGGCCGGAAATAGCGGAAGGCATCGGGCACCAGATCGAACACCGTGGCACCGCTGCGCGCGATGGTGTAGCCGCCGTCCTGACGACGCCGGAAGGAGGCTTCGTCCGACCAGACACCGCTCTGCGTCACCAGAGGGCCGGGCTTGGTCCGCAGCACGGAGGCCTTCACCTTCAACTGCGGGAAGTCGACGCCGAGGTTGCGGGAGAAATAGCTGGTCCAGGCCCCGGCGGCACAGACCACGGCGCGGCAGGCGATGATGCCCCGTTCCGTCACCACGCCGGAGACACGGCCCGCTTCCGTTTCCACCGTGCGGACGGCGCAGTTGTCGAGGACCGTGGCGCCCAGGCGCTCGGCGCCCGCCGCGATGGCCGGTGCTGCGACCGCCGGTTCCGCCCGGCCGTCGCTGGGGGTAAAGAGCGCGCCCTTCCAGGTCCGTTCTTCCTGCCCCAGATGCTCGGCGGTCTCCGCCGCCGAGAGGATGCGGCTGTCGAGCTGGTGCTGCCTGGCGTGCTCCAGCCAGGATTCGAACCCGGCCATGTCCTTGTCGCTGCTGGCCAGATAGGTGACGCCGCCGCGGTGCCAGCCGAGATCCGTGCCGAGTTCCGCTTCCAGCCCCTCCCAGATCTTCAGGCTTTCGATGATCGCGGGCAGCTCCGCCGGGTCGCGCCCCTGTTTGCGCACCCAGCCCCAGTTGCGCGACGACTGCTCGCCCGCGATGCGGCCCTTCTCGCAGAGCACCACGGGCACGCCGCGCTTCGCCAAAAAATAGGCCGTGCAGCAGCCGGCAATGCCGCCGCCGATGACGACGACCTCGGCCCGTTCGGGAAAATCCATCTTCGTTTCGGTCACGTCCGGCAGCCTCTTAGTGCGCGAGCGCCTTGAACTTTTCGGTTGCCGCAATCAGGGCCTTGCGGGTGCCCGGCTCCATGGCGGAATGACCGGCGTCCGGCACCACGATGTATTCCGCCTCCGGCCAGGCGCGGTGCAGCTCGTCCGCCGTCTGGATCGGACAGACCATGTCGTAGCGGCCCTGGACGATTACCGCCGGGATTTGCCGGATGCGATCGAGCCCTTCCAGCAAGGCGTTTTCACCGAGGAAAGCGTTGTTGATGAAGTAGTGCGCCTCGATACGGCCCAGTCCCAGCGCCATGCGCGCGCCGTCGAAAGCCGCGACCGTCTCCGCGCTGGCCAGCAGCGTCGAACAGCTTCCTTCGTAGACGCTCCAGGCATGGGCGGCGGGAACGTGGACCGAAGAGTCCGAATCTATAAGGCGCTTGTAATAGGCGGACAGCAGGTCGCCCCGCTCGGCCTCCGGTATGAACTCCGCGAAACGTCGCCAGTTCTCGGGAAAGACCGCGCCCATGCCGTAGAGAAACCAGTCGATCTCCTTCTTGCGGCAGAGGAAGATGCCGCGCAGCACCAGCGCCGTGACGCGTTCCGGGTACGCCTCCGCATAGGCGAGCGCCAGGGTGCTGCCCCAGGAGCCGCCGAAGACCTGCCAGCGGTCGATCTTCAGCTTCTCGCGCAGGGTCTCGATGTCGCCGATCAGATCCTGGGTGGTGTTGGCCTCCAGGCTGCCCAGAGGTTCGGAGCGCCCGGCCCCGCGCTGATCGAAAACGACGATCTTGTAGTGGACGGGGTCGAAAAAGCGCCGGTGGTCCGCCGACGCGCCCGCGCCCGGCCCGCCGTGCAGGAACACGACCGGCGCGCCCTCCGGATTGCCGGAGACCTCCCAATAGATCCTGTGGCCGGCGCCGACGTCGAGGACGCCGGTCTGGTTCGGTTCGATCGGGGGAAAAAGCTCCGAGGAGGTCATGGCTTCGGCTTTCGATAGCTTGCCAGCGCGGGACGCAGGGGACCGCGCGGCGACCAACCGGTGATAGCTCAAGACACCGCCGGACAACAAGCCGGGAAGACTCTCGCGTGACGCGCAAGGTTCCGCCCGCGTGAAAAACGTTCTAGTGTCACGTCATGCACAAGCTCTTTCTTTTTATTGCCGCCGCGCTCCTCAACGTCTCCCTTGCGTTCGCCGGGGACCTGGAGAAAGGCGCGCCGGGCCATGTCGTCTCCGTGGTCGATGGGGACACCGTAACTCTGGAGGACGGACGCGAAGTCCGCCTCGTCGGCATCCAGGCGCCGAAGCTGCCGCTCGGCCGCCGCAACTTCCCGACCTGGCCCCTGGCGGACGAGGCCAAGGCCCACCTGGAAGACCTCGGCGACGGCCGGGACGTAGAGGTCGTCTTCGGCGGCTCGCGCATGGACCGGCACGGTCGCGTTCTGGCGCACCTCTACACCGCCGAGGGCGCCTGGATTCAGGGCGAGATGCTGCGGGCCGGCCTGGCGCGGGTCTACAGCTTCCACGACAACCGCAGCCTCGTCGCCGAGATGCTGGCGCTGGAACGGGAAGCGCGTGACGCGGGCCGCGGCATCTGGAGCCACCCCTTCTACCGGCTGCACGACGCGGCGGCGCTTGCCGAGGGTCCGAGCGACAACATGAACGGATTCCAATTGGTGGAGGGGCGCGTGCTGGCCGTCGGCAACACCCGGGACCGCAGTTACCTGAACTTCGGCGAGGACTGGAACAGCGATTTCACCGTCGTCCTCAACAAGAAGTCGCGGCGCCTTTTCGCCCAAGAGGGTCTGGCGCCGGAAGATTACGAGGGCCTGCGGATCCGCGTGCGCGGCTGGGTCAAGTCCTTCAACGGCCCCATGATCGAAGTCTCCCACCCCGAACAGATCGAATTGTTGCGGTAGGTGCTACGCACTGGCGCACAGGCCCGCGCAAACCTGCCCCCCGGCGTACGATTGCAATGACAGTGCTGGTCGTTGTAACCATTCCGACCGCTTGAATTTGGAGGAGACACAGCATGGACCGATATACCGGCGGTTGCCTTTGCGGCGACGTCCGAATTGTGGCATCGGGAAAGCCATACCGGGTCGGCATCTGTCATTGTCTCGACTGCCGCAAGTATCATGGGGCCCTTTTCCAAACTGCCGCAGTGTTCCCTCAGGACGCGGTGACAATCGAAGGCGAAACACGCGACTACGTCGGGCGGTTCTTTTGTCCCCGTTGCGGCTCGTCCGTGTTCGCACGCAGCGGAGACGAAATCGAAGTGCATCTCGGGTCCCTGGATGCGCCCGACCAATTGAAGCCAACCTACGAACTCTGGACGGACCGTCGCGAGTCCTGGTTGCCGCCGTTTCCGCTCAAGAAACGATACGACCGCAATCGCGACGACACCGGCCGCCTCGAGGAGTAGACCCCACGAACGGCGCGGAGGCGACGAGCGCGGCGCGCGGGCCTACCGCGATACCGTCGGCCCAACGATGCGGTGATAGCGGCTTAGAACTTTAGGCTTCCACCGAGTCGACGAGCGTCCCGTCGATGGCGAAGCAGGCAGCGATCAGCGCGCCGCCGAAACCGCAGCCGCCGTCGACCGTCGCCGTGTAGGGGCTTTCCTGAATCCCCGGGTGCTCCGGCGCGTAGCCGCGCACCACCCGTCGGTAGGACCCATAGGGTTCCTCCAAGCCGTGGAAGCCGGAGCCGCCCCACCAAAAAGTGTCTCTTTGAGTCTCCAGCGGCCGCTGCGGGTCGATCCCCGCGTTGACGAAGAGGAGCTGGCCATCGTCGGTATAGGCGGCCCGGCGCAGGGAATCCGTGAGATCGAGATGTCCGGGCCAGGCATTGAAGGCCCGCGCGAGCTGCGTCGTCCAGCGGGTCAGGGGTACGGTGCCGGAAGCGGCGGCGGAGAGCCCGGCCCTGGGCTGAATGCCGTAGGATTCCAGCGTCGCCGCCAGGCCCTGGTCGAGCATCCATTGCAGGACGCCGCGCGGGTCGGAAGCGAACTGCACCTGCAGCAGCTTCTGCCACATTTCCTCCTGGCCGCCGCGCAGATGGGCGATGTCATCTGGAAAGGCACGCGGACCCGCCAGGAAGCGGCCGCGGAAGGCCAGCAGTTCTTCGATCGTCTCCCGCACCCGCGGGCCGCGGCCCATGAAGTTGCCGAGGTAGACGAGGCGGTCGCCGGGCTGCAGCCGGCCGGAAATCTTGCGGTGAAGCGCCTTCAGGCGCTCGGCCTCGCCGTGTACTGAGGCGACTGCCCAGACACGTTTGGAGCGCCGCAATACGGCGAACTTCTGCCGTGCCGTCCTCAAACCAGCGGGAAACCCCTACCGGGCATAGCGAAGGGGCCACCACCGCCTTCGATGCCAATGAACCAGCAATTTGTGCTGAGCCTTGTCTTCCGCCGCCGGGAAACGGCCCGGCCGAAGAATGCTCGGACCGGAGTTTAGGCTGCGGCCAGCAGGTCTTCCAGCTTTTGTGCCGCAGATTCTTCGTCGATGCTCTCGACAGCCGCGAGTTCCCGTACAAGGCGATCAAGCGCCGCCTGATACATCTGACGCTCGCTATAGGACTGGTCGGGCTGGTCAGCGCCGCGGTGCAGGTCGCGCACGACCTCGGCGATGGAAACCGGGTCGCCGGAATTGATCTTGGCCTCGTATTCCTGGGCCCGGCGGCTCCACATCGTCCGCTTGACCCGGCTCTTGCCCTTCAGGGTGGTCAGTGCGGAGTCCATCATCTTGCGGCTCGAGAGCTTGCGCAGTCCGGAATTGTCCGCCTTGGCGACCGGAACCTGTAAGGTCATCCGGTCTTTCTCAAAACGGATAACGATCAGATCGAGCGTAATACCTGAAATTTCCTGGGTCTCGATTCCGAGAACCCGCCCCACACCATGCGTCGGGTAAACAACGTAGTCACCAGCCTGAAATTCGGACTTAGCCATACTGCTACTCTCGCTCCATCCTGCAAAACGCTCGGACCGCGGACATGCGTTCCAAGCCCCCAATACCTACTTGCTTCCCTGAGATCGGCGCCGTTTTCGTTTTAGAACAGCGTTCGGGCCTTATTCCGTTCCCTTTCACACGCCACAAAGTGTCTAGCGCCAAAAAAGAAGGCCTCCCTCAAGTATTGGGGAGATGCCTAAACACACAGCTTCCATTTATGTCTGTATATCACGATTCGAGGCATTTTTCAACTGTGCACCGCAACAAAAGACCGGCGCTATAGTTAATTTTTGCTTTTCGGACCGACCCCGAGGCCCTTGAATACTCGCAAACTATAGAGAGTCCGAGACGGGCCTACGCAGCATTCCGCAGTGCCTTACCGCTGCACCGGCAGGGGAATTCAATCCCCCTTGCCGGGGTTCTTCGAGAAGTATTTCTCGAACTTGCCCGCCTCGCCGTTGTGCGCTTCAGCATCGGCCGGCGGCTCGCCCTTGCGCGTGATATTGGGCCACTTTTCGCTGTATTCGCGATTCAGTTCGAGCCAGGCCTCCGCCTCGGAATCGGTGTCAGGCAGGATGGCTTCCGGCGGGCATTCCGGTTCGCAAACGCCGCAGTCGATACATTCATCGGGGTGAATAACGAGCATGTTCTCGCCCTCGTAAAAGCAATCCACAGGGCAGACTTCTATGCAGTCCATATACTTGCACTTGATACAGGCTTCATTGACGATATAAGTCATTCACTCGTTCTCCCGATGCGGCGCAAAGTTGCCGCCAAGTAATCGTCCTATTCTATTCGGTGCAGCGGTAGCGTGCCGCTCCCTCGGAGGACCTGAAGCGGCCTCCCTAAACCTGTCCCTCCGCGCGGCTCTGCGCCCGCTTGCGCGCCGACCCGCTGTCCCGGTCCGACACGAAAAGCAGGCCAGAGATGCGGCGCATCAGATTGGCCTCGAAGTCGTGCAAACTTCCGTCGGCGTAGGCGACTTCCCAGAGCATTTCCATCAAGCCAACCCGATCCTCGTAACTCAAGGAGTCCTTGGCGACCCGTGTGAACCCGTGCAGTTGAACGGCATCCTCGGTTTCCGCTTCTGCCTTGGCAACCAGCGCCGCCGCCTCGTCCTGCGACAGTTCGAAGCGGGCGGCCACCAACTCCAAAACACGCTGGCGCTCCTCGGCGTCGAAACTGTGGTCGGTCTTCGCCGCTTCCACGAGCAGCGCCGCGACTGCAAGCCTGACTTCGTCAGGCCCCGTTTCCTCCGCCTCAGCACTGCCTGCGGCAGCCGCCAATATGACCTTGATCCGCTTAAGCACGGCCTTCCGTATCATGGCCTCTGCGGTGCGGCAACCCTAGGCGTCCTGCGGTTTTTCGATCTTGTGCGGGATCGCAGCGAGCCATAGGGTCTGCCACTCCGCTCCGCCGAAACACCTGCCGGTTAATGCCTATGACAGCCTCAGACGACCGCCTTTTTTCGCCGTCCGCGAGCCGAAACCGGGACCCCATTCTGCAGGTCCTACGGCAGCTTCTGCCGAAGTCCGGCTGTATTCTCGAAATCGCCAGCGGATCGGGAGAACACATCACTTGGTTCGCCAGCCACCTGCCCGGCCTGACATGGCAGCCGAGCGACCCCGATGCGGCCGGCCGCGCCAGCATTGCCGCGCACACCGCCGCGCAGAAGTTGGAAAACGTCCTGCCGCCCCTGGCGATCGACACGACCAACCCCGGCGTTCCGGACATCGCCTGCGTCGCCATGACCTGCTGCAACATGATCCACATTTCCCCCTGGGCCGCGACGGAAGGGCTCTTCGCCCTGGCCGACAGTCTTCTGCCTGGGGGCTCCGGCCTCTACCTTTACGGCCCCTTCAAGCGGGACCGTGTGCACACTGCCCCCTCGAACGCTACCTTCGATGCGGACTTGCGCCGGCGCAATCCGGATTGGGGCATCAGGGACATGGCGGATCTCACCGCGTTGGGAGAAAGGCATGGACTGACCCTGACGGAAACGATCCCCATGCCCGCCAACAACTTCTCCCTCTGGTTCCAGAAAGCTGTTGAGATCGGCTGAGGGATCGGGCAGATCAAAAGCTTGTTCGAGATGCAAAGAGGAAACCTGACAGGCCATGGTGGAAAAAAACGAAGGGGATAATGCCTTCACGGCGCGCAGCCTCTACGGCACTGTCCCCGAAACGACCTACGCTGGCGCCACCAGCTTCATGCGCCGCAAGTACACTCAGGATTTGACCGGCGTCGATGTCGCGGTGACGGGCATCCCTTTCGATACCGCGACAACCAACCGCCCCGGCGCGCGCTTCGGGCCACGCGGGGTCCGGGCTGCCTCGACCCAGATCGCCTGGGCCCGCCCTTATTCCTGGGACTTCGATCCCCTCGACCGCCTGGCGGTCGTCGACTATGGCGACTGCGTGTTCGACTTCGGCCGGCCGGAGGAAGTTCCTGGCACCATCGAAGCGCATGCCGGCCGCATTCTGGACGGCGGCGCGGCCGTGCTTTCCATCGGCGGCGATCACTTCGTCACCTATCCATTGCTGCGCGCCCACGCAAAGAAGCACGGCCCGCTGTCGCTGCTGCACTTCGATGCGCATTCCGATACCTGGAGCGATTCCGACGGGCGGGTCGATCACGGCACGATGTTCTTCCATGCCGCAAAAGAAGGCATCGTCGATCCGGCCCGCTCCGCGCAGGTCGGCCTGCGCACGACCAACGACGACACCATGGGCTTCAACGTGCTGGACGCGCCCTGGGTGCATGCCCGCAGCACCAGCGCGGTGGCGGAAGAGATCATGCGCGTCGTCGGCGACAACAAGGTCTATCTGACCTTCGATATCGACTGCCTGGATCCCGCCTTTGCGCCGGGCACCGGCACGCCGGTGTGCGGCGGTTTGACCAGCAACCAGGCGCTGGAAATTCTCCGCAAGCTGAAGGGCATCAACCTGATCGGCATGGACATCGTCGAGGTCGCGCCCGCCTATGACGTCGGCGAGATCACCGCGCTGGCCGGGGCGACTCTGGCCGCCGAGTTTCTTTGCCTTTACGCCTACAACCGTCCGGACCGGGCGGAGGCGTGAGCCGCAGTCTGGAATGAGCGGCGTGTCCACCTACGTCGAGAGCTACTACAGCGCGACGGCCAAGGGCGCCAAGGAGCGTCCGGCCCTGCGCGGCGACACCACCTGCGATGTCTGCGTCATCGGCGGCGGCTACACCGGCCTTTCGGCCGCCCTGCACCTGGCGGAGAAAGACTACGACGTTGTCCTGCTGGAATCCGAGCGTGCGGGCTGGGGCGCGTCGGGGCGCAACGGCGGGCAGTTGGGCAGCGGCCAGCGCAAAGGCCAGGACGAACTCGTCAGCCTCTTCGGAAGAGAGGAAGCGCAGCGTCTTTGGGATCTGGCCGAAGAATCCAAGGCGCTGGTGAAAGACCTTATCCGGCAGCATGAGATCGATTGCGACTTGAAACCCGGCCTGTTGTGCTGCGCCCACAAGCCGGCGCATGAAGCAGAGCTCGCCGAGTACGCGGAACTGCTGCGCCGCGACTACGGCTATGCCCATGTGCGTCCGGTGAGCCGCCAAGAGATGTCGGGGATGCTGGGCTCTACCGTCTATCACGGCGGCATTCTCGACAGCGACGCGGGTCACCTGCACCCCTTGAATTACGCACTCGGTCTGGCAAATGCCTGCGAGGCCGCGGGCGTACGTCTCTACGAGAACACACCGGCCAGCGGCATCTCAAGCGGAGCGCAGACAACGGTGCGGACCGCGGGCGGTGTCGTGAAGTCTCGTCACATAGTGATCGCCTGCAACGGCTACCTCGGCCGTCTGGAGCCGCGCATCGCCGGGACGATCATGCCGATCAACAACTTCGTACTGGCGACAGAACCACTTGGCGAAGAAGGCGCGCGCGCCCTGATCCGTGACGACGTCGGAGTGTTCGATACCAAGTTCGTTGTGGACTACTACCGCCTCTCCGCCGACCAGCGGCTTCTCTTCGGCGGCGGGGAGACCTATCGTCAAAGTTTCCCGAAGGATATCGCCGGCTTCGTGCGCAAATGCATGCTGCGGGTCTATCCGCAGCTTGCAGACACACGGATCGACTACGCCTGGGGCGGCACGCTCGCGGTCACGCTAAACCGCCTCCCCGCCATCGGACGCCTGGACGGCGAGATCTACTATGCACAAGGATTCTCTGGACACGGCGTCGCATTGACATCTGTTGCGGGCAAGGTCATCGCAGAAGCCATCGCGGGCACAGCTGAGCGCTTCGACGTTTTCGCCCGCATTCCCAAGCCGAAGTTTCCCGGCGGCACCTTGCTGCGCTGGCCGGGCTTGGTGCTCGGCATGTTCTATTACAGCCTTCGGGACAAACTGTAGTTCCCCTTAGGCAGAACCGGTCCGCAACACCAGAAAAGCCTTAATTCTCTTCGCGCAAGCGGTCGATCTGCCGCCGCTCCCGTTTTGTCGGGCGGCCGGCGCCGGGCTCCCGACCCGCGAGCTTCGAAGTTTCGCGCGGCAGACGATTGCCTTCGTTCGGCGGCTTCAAGTCTTCATAGAGCGCCTGGGCTTCCGTGGCCGGGCCGCGGCGCGTGGCCAAGGCCACGACCTTGACCACGCGGATGTGGCGCCCCTGCGGAAAGGTCACGACGTCGCCAACGCGAATCTTCTGATGCGCTTTTGAAACGAGATCGCCGCCGAGACGTACCTTGCCGGCGTTGCAAACCTGTCCGGCGAGACTTCTCGACTTGAAGAAGCGTGCGTACCAGAGCCACTTGTCGAGGCGCAGGGACTCCTCGGTCATTCGGCCTTGCTGTTCCGCCTCGAACGGCGCCCCTTGTTATTGGGCCTTCTGGAAGCGGACTCGTTCTTTTGACCGACCAACTGTTCCAGAACAGCGAAAGGCGAATCCGCATTCCGCGGCGCGCGAGGCTTTGCTTTCGCATTCTCCTGTTCTTTGCTTCTGCGCTCCTTGTCGCCGGGGCGCCGCTTGACCCGTGAAAAGCGGACTTGATCGCCACTGCTGTCGGCGCGGTAGCCCAAGGCCAATAGGATGGTACGAAGCCCTTGCTCGTCGGTGCCGGCTTGAGTCATCAGTCCGGTGTCGATTTCCAAGGTTCCGGACTTGGCCAAGCGGAAAGCCGCTTGCGCAACGCGCTCCAGTACATCCACACGCACCGCCAGAGCCGGCGCGCGGCGGCGCGTCAGCCGCTGGTATCCGAGCGCAAGGCAACAGACCAAACCCTGTTGCGCACTTGGCCCAAAACTCGCGGGCAGGTTCTCCGGCACTGCGGGGATCGGCCGGCGTGTCTGCGCCGCCCAAAGCTGGACCCTGAGCTGCGTAGCCCGCGCATTTTGGAGGCCGGGCAGGAAGACGTTATGGACTCCGATACGCAGTCCGGCGCCCGCCAGAAGCTTCCGGTCCGCGCGGCGCAATGCGTCAATCTGCGTTTCGACCTGAGCTCGCGGCACGGCGCCAAGGCTCTCGACGACTTGAAACACGAGACCCTTTGCCGCACCGGAGAGATCGAGTGCCTGCAGCCGATACAAGGGTTTGAGCTGCGCGCGTATGTGGCGGTCCAACCACTGCCAAAGGCGCAGCCGAATGCGCTCCCGAAGAGGGCCGTCGAGGAAATCGCTGCGCAACGGCTCGACGCCGGGGGAGAGGATCCAGTCGCTTGAGGTCAGACGGGCAACAGGGAAACCGCGCCACGAAATCTGGCCCTGCGCCAAGGAGAACGATCCGTCGTTATCGTCTTCAAGCTGCTTGATGCGCCTGGGGATTTCGTTGCGCAACGCGCGCCGGGCGGCGGTGAGCAACGGTTTCGCCTCTTCGCCGTCGACTGTCGTGTCGAGCAGAAAGCGGAAGCCTTCCAGGCGGCCGACGAACTCCCCTTCCACCAGGACTTCGCCGTTGGCCCTGACCGCGGCAAGCAATTCGCCGCCGTCGCGCAGGCGCCGCACCAGCACGGCGGTGCGGCGGTCGACGAAGCGCTGGGTCAAGCGGTCGTGCAAGGCATCGGATAAGCGGTCTTCGATGGCCCGTGCCCGCCCCTGCCAATGGGCGGCATCCTCCAGCCAGTCCGGCCGGTGGGTCACATAGGTCCAGGTACGGATGTGCGCCAGACGCGCGATGAGCTGGTCTATGTCACCGTCGCTACGCTCCAGCCGCGTCAGATGCCCCGCAACCCAATCCTCCGGCAAGCACCCGTCCCGCGCCATGAGATGACGATAGATTCGAAACAGGAGTCCCGTGTGTTGTTCGCTCAGCGTCTTGCGGAAATCCGGGATGCGGCAGACTTCCCACAGCAGGTGAACCGCTTCGGGAGTCGTCGCAAGATCGGTGATCCTGCTGTCGCGCGCCAAGGCGGCCAGCGCCATGTGATCGTCGGCGTCCCGCGCCCGCAACAGCATCGGATCCGGCGGCCGCCGCTCCAAGCTCTGCAGCAGGACAGACAAATTGTCGAAGCGGAGCTTGCGGTTGCGCCAGAAGAGTGTCTTCAGGCTTTCGAACTGATGGCTTTCCACCGCCGCGACAATCTCTTCGTCCAGGGCATTCAGAGGGCCGGTGGTCCCGAAAGTTCCGTCACTCATGTGGCGCCCGGCACGTCCGGCGATCTGGCCGATCTCCGGCGCTGTCAGACGCCGCCGGCCGCGGCCATCGAACTTCGCCAGCGCCGCGAAGGCCACATGGTCCAGGCTAAGGTTCAGCCCCATGCCGATGGCATCCGTAGCGACGAGATAGTCCACTTCGCCGGATTCGAACATGCCGACCTGCGCGTTGCGGGTGCGCGGCGAAAGCGCGCCGAGAATGACGGCGGTGCCGCCCCGTTGTCGGCGCAGCAGTTCGGCGGTCGCGTAAACCTCCGATACGGAGAAGGCGACGACGGCGGTACGCGGCGCCAGCCGCGTCATCTTGCGCGGGCCGGTGTAGCTCAGGGTCGAAAGGCGCGGGCGCGAGATGTGCTCCGCCTCCGGAACCAGCTGGCGGATCAGGGGCCTGATCGTCTCCGCCCCCAGGAACATCGTTTCTTCCAGACCGCGCGCGTGCAGCAGGCGGTCCGTGAAAACGTGGCCGCGTTCCGGATCGGCGCAGAGTTGAATTTCATCGACCGCCAGAAACTCGAAGCTGCGGTCGATGGGCATGGATTCCACCGTGCAGCAGAAGTAACGCGCGTGGGGCGGAATGATCTTCTCCTCCCCTGTGACCAGCGCGACCTGGCCCGCGCCTTTGATGCGGACGATCCGGTCGTAGTTCTCACGCGCCAGCAGACGGAGTGGAAATCCGATGACGCCACCGCCATGGCCCAGCATGCGCTCGATGGCGAGGTGCGTCTTTCCCGTGTTCGTCGGGCCCAGGACGGCTGTGACCCGGCTTCGGGCAAAAGTGCTCATGACTCGAGAATCGGCCTTTTGAACGGACGTTTCAAGGCACAGTTGCCGAACCTAGTCGCGGGATTCAATCAGCGGAACGAAGGCGACCGGCAGGAGCGGCTTCTGCGAGACCTTACCGTCTTCCGCTTTCGTCACCACCACCAGCTCCTGCGCAATTTCGAAGCGCGCGAACCCTCCGCGCTGCTCGACCGGCACAACGAGGCGGCCTCCGGGCGCCAACTGTTCGATCAGGTCCTGCGGCATCTTCTGCGCGGCGGCTGTGACCAGGATCGCATCGAAGGGTGCATTCTCCGGCCAGCCTCTGGCGCCATCGCCCTGGCGCAGATGGACCCCATGATAGCCCGCGTCTTTCAGGTTCCCGCGCGCCTGTTTGACCAGCATTTCCAGACGTTCGATGGAATAGACCGCGGCCCCCATTTCCGCGAGGACCGCCGCCTGATAGCCGCAGCCGGTCCCGACCTCCAGCACCTTGTCGCCGGGCTGCACCGCCGCAAGATCAGTCATCAGGGCGACGATATAGGGTTGCGATATTGTCTGCCCCCCACCGATCGGCAAGGGCCGGTTCTCGTAGGACGCCGCGCGGAAGGCGGGCGGCACAAAAAGATGCCGCGGCACCCTGCGCATGGCCTGCATAACAGCCTCGCCGAACTGCGTTTTGCCTGTGTAATCATGGGTGTACTTCGCATCGGCGGCGATCTCGGCGACCATGTCCTCGACATCGGGCCGCCCGGAGAAGCCTTCCGGGGTCTGCGCGATATCTTTCTTTCCGGTCGCCTTCGGCTCGCCCTTCGGCTGCATGATGAGGTCCCGCTGGTGGCAGGGGCTTGCAGACGGTGAGAACATAGCACATATCACGGAACGAATTTCAGACCGTTCTGCAAACCTCAGGGATCGCAATCAAGAGTCATGGCCGAAGAGAAGCTCTCATTCCAGGCGGAAGTCAGCCGGCTGTTGGATATCGTCGCCAACGCCCTCTATTCGAACAAAGAGATCTTCTTGCGGGAACTCATATCCAACGCCTCGGATGCCTGCGACCGGCTGCGCTATGCCGCCCAGACGGACAGCGCACTGCTGAGCGGCGAACCGGACTTCAAGATCCGTCTGCGATCCGATTCCGAGCGGAAGACCCTGATCATCGAAGACAACGGCATCGGGATGAGCCGCGATGACTTGATCGAGAACCTCGGCACCATCGCACAGTCCGGAACGGCGGCCTTCGTCGCCGGCCTTGAGGACCAGAAGGAAGGCGGCAACCTGATCGGTCAGTTCGGTGTCGGCTTCTATTCGGCCTTCATGGTGGCGGACAGCGTCGAGGTGCTTTCCCGCAAGGCGGGCGCGGCGGAAGCCTGGTCCTGGATTTCCGACGGCAAGGGCAGCTTCACCGTCTCGGAGAGCGAGGACGCTCCGGCGCGCGGGACTCGCATCACGCTCAATCTACGCGAAGATGCCGCCGAGTTCCTGGAAGCCGAGCGCCTGCGCCATATCGTCAAGACCTACAGCGACCACATCGCCGTCCCGATCGTTCTGGAGGCAGCGGCCGAAGGCGAGAACGGAGAACAGGACCAGACGGTCAACACGGCCTCCGCCCTCTGGACCCGGTCGAAGTCGGAGATTAGCGACGAGCAGTACAAGGAATTCTATCACCACGTCGCTCACGCCTTCGACGATCCTTGGCTGCGGCTTCACTTCAAGGTCGAAGGCGTCATGGCCTACACCGGCCTGATGTTCGTGCCCTCCAGCAAGCCTTTCGATCTGTTCCATCCCGACCGCAAGAACCGCATGAAGCTTTATGTGCGGCGCGTCTTCATCACCGACGACTGCCCCGAGCTCCTGCCGCCCTACTTGCGATTCTTGCGCGGTATCGTGGACACCGAAGATCTGCCGCTCAACATCAGCCGGGAAATGCTGCAGCACAACCCGATGCTGATCAAGATCCGCAAGGCGCTATGCAAGCGCGTCATCGGCGAGTTGCAGAAGAAAGCGGAGAAAGCCCCGGAGGAATTCGCGACCTTCTGGGAGAACTTCGGCCCCGTCTTGAAGGAAGGGATCTACGAGGACCAGGACCAGCGCGACGCGTTGCTGGAGCTCGCGCGCTTCCGTTCGACCGCCGGCAATGGCCTGACCTCTCTGCCCGGTTATCTAGAAAGCATGAAAGAAGGTCAGGACGCCATCTACTACATCACGGGTGAGAACCTCGACAGCCTGTTGAAGAGCCCGCAACTGGAAGGCTTCGCGGCGAAGGGCGTCGACGTGCTGCTGCTCACCGATCCCGTCGATGAGTTCTGGCTGAGCATGGTGCCGGACTTCAAGGGCAAGCCGCTGAAGTCCGCAACCCGCGGCGGCGCCGACCTGGACAAGATCGCAAAGGCGGACAAGGGCTCCGGCGAGGCGGACGAAAGCGAGGCGAAGCCGGTGGTCGATACCGGCGCGCTGATCGCCTTGATCAAGCTGACCCTGAAGGACGAAATAAAGGACGTGCGCACCAGCAACCGGCTGACCACCAGCGCGGTCTGCCTGGTCGCCGACGAGAACGATATCGACATGCATATGGAACGCCTGCTGAAACAGCACGGGCAGCTCGACCGGAGCACCACGCGCATTCTCGAGATCAACCCGGATCATCCGATGATCCGTACCCTGGTGGAGCAGGTCGGAAAGGACGGCGCCGACGAGAAGCTGGAAACGGCGGCCCACCTGTTGCTGGATCAGGCGCGTATTATCGAAGGAGAGCCCCTTCCCGATCCGGCCGCCTTTGCGGCCCGCATGGCCAAAATGGTAGAGTTGGGCGTGAGCGGCTAAGAAGTCAGCCTTCCGAGTTCACAATCCTCATGTCGTAGGCCCCGAGTACGGGACCGGCATCTCCGCGTTGCACGATGACCGCGCAACCGCTGCGCCCGTCGCGGCGGGCGGCACCGAGATCCAGATCGAAAGACACGGACTGCCCGTTCCAGGTGCCCAGCTTCACGAGCTGCCGAACCGCGTTGTAATACGCCAGCTTCCTGCCCGTGTTCTCGCCACGCCCCACGTTGACGATCACTTCGTCATCATAGACCGCCAGCCAAACCGTCGCGCCCTCGTCCGGTGCGTGACCGTCACCGACTGTAATCCGCCCGGTTTCCCCGTCGCCCTCGTCCACGGAAATTGGAACCGTTATGGGGCCTTGGCGCTCGGCCGCCAGTTCTATCGTGCGGTTCACCTCGCTCTTGCGCGAGCCCACAACGTCCATGCTGCCGTCGACCACAATCTGCGGCGTGTAGACGTAGCGCAGGGACAAGGCACGGGAGTAGGCGCGCTGGCGTTCGGTATGGAGGGGCGAGGCCAGCGTGTCCTTCCAACCGATGTAGTCCCAATAGTCCACATTGAAGGATAGTGCGAGGACATTGCTATGATGAACCAGTTCACCCAGCAGTTCGTCAGCGGGCGGACAGGAACTGCAGCCCTGGGAGGTATAGAGCTCGACCACGACCGGGCGGGCTGGGTCTTCTGCTTGCGCGCCCGTCCAAAATGCGGAGGACAGCAAGGTCGCGGCGCTTACTGCCAGAACCACGAAGGATGTGCGGAGAAAGGACGTCATGGGCTGGACATTAGGTTCCGGAAGTCAAACCGCGCGAATCAAGTCGTTTCACGTTGGGGTGAAGCTCACAACATCATGAAACAACGCCGATATTAGAGGAAGATAATTATATTCACTCCTATACCGCGAATGTTCGGGCGGATCCCGCACCGAAAGCGATATGCTGCAAAGCAGCCTGGGGCGTTGATCCTGCGCAATTCTAGAGCAATTCGGTAAAGGGGGGCCAAAAAGGCGTGATCTATCTGCTGCGACATGGACAGACCTTGTGGAACGTGGAAGGGCGTTTCCAGGGACAGAAGGATTCACCCCTTACTACGACCGGCATAGGCCAGGCGCAGCGGGTCGCCAAACTGCTCCAGCGCATCGTCCCCGACCTGCCGCGTTGCAAGGTTATCGCCAGCCCCCTCGGCAGAACCTGGCAAACCGCAAGCATCGTCTGCGAAGAACTGGACCTCGACCCCTGTGCAATCGCATTCGATCCCCGGCTGATGGAATACCACTACGGAGACTGGCAAGGGCGGCTGGTCGCCGACGTCAAAGCCGAACACCCGGAAGCTTGGACCGCTCATCAAGCAGACAGGTGGAACTATCGTTTCCCCGGCGGCGAAAGCTATGACCTGGTGGCGACCCGCGTCACATCCTGGCTTGCCGAGCAACGGACCGAGCAGCCCGTGATCGCGGTGAGCCATGGCCTCTCCGGCCGGGTCTTGCGGGGCGTCTACGCCGGCCTCTCGAAGGACGCGATCCTCGACCTTCCCGAGGAGCACGAGGCGGTGCACCTGCTATCCAACGGGCAATTCGAGACTGTCATGGCATAAGCTTTTTAAGCCCGCCGCAAATCAAAACGGCCCCGGAAGCATCCGGGGCCGTTTGTCGTTTCAGCTACTGATGTGGCACTCAGGCCGCCTTCATGAGGTTGCGCAGCACATAGTGCAAAATGCCGCCGTTGCGGTAGTACTCCACCTCGTCCGCCGTATCGATGCGGCACAGCAGCTTGATGTCTTCGCTGCTGCCGTCCGGACGGTGGATCGTGCAGTCGACCTGCATACGTGGCGTGACGCCCTTGGCGAGCCCCGTCAGGTCGAAGGTCTCCTCGCCGGTCAGGCCCAGGGACTTGCGCGTCGCGCCGTCCTGAAACTGCAGGGGAAGAACGCCCATGCCGACGAGATTGGACCGGTGGATGCGCTCGAAGGATTCGACGATCACCGCCTTGACGCCGAGCAGGCGCGTACCCTTGGCCGCCCAGTCGCGGCTGGAGCCGGTGCCGTATTCCTTGCCGCCGAGCACGACCAGCGGCACGCCCTCGGCCTGATACTTCATCGCGGCGTCATAGACCGGCATGACCTCGCCGTCCGGCTGATACTTGGTCACGCCGCCTTCGGTGCCCGGCGCCATCTCGTTGCGGATCCGGATGTTGGCGAAGGTGCCGCGCATCATGACTTCGTGGTTGCCGCGGCGCGAGCCATAGGAGTTGAAGTCGATCGGCCGCACCTGATGCTGGATCAGGTAATCGCCGCCCGGGCTGTCCTGCTTGATCGCGCCGGCCGGCGAGATGTGGTCCGTCGTAACGGAATCGGCCAGGATCAAGAGCGGCCGTGCGCCAACGATATCGGTGATCTCGCCCGGTTGCTCGGACATGCCCTCGAAGAAGGGAGGATAGCGAACATAGGTGCTGCCTTCCTCCCAGCCGTAGGTCATTCCGGCGGAAGTCGCGATCTTCTGCCACTCCTCCGGCCCCTGGAAGACGTCGGCATAACGGGACTGGAACATCTCGCGCGTCAGCACCTCTTCCACAACGCCGCGGATCTCCTTGTTGCTTGGCCAGATGTCTTTCAGGAACACCGGCTGCCCGTCGCTGCCGGTGCCGATCGGTTCCTTGGCGAAATCGATTTTGGAGGTTCCCGCGAGAGCATAGGCCACCACCAGCGGCGGCGAGGCCAGGTAGTTCAGCTTGGTCAGCGGATGCACGCGGCCTTCGAAGTTGCGGTTGCCGGACAGCACCGCGCCGACGCAGACATCGCCCTTCACAATTGCTTCGTGAATAGGCTCCGCCAGCGGGCCGGAGTTACCGATACAGGTGGTGCAGCCGTAGCCCACCAGATTGAAACCGACGGCATCCAGATCCTGCTGCAGGCCGGCGGCTTCCAGATAGTCGGTCACGACCTGGGAGCCCGGCGCCAACGACGTCTTCACCCAGGGCTTGGCGGTCAGGCCCTTCTCCAAGGCCTTACGCGCGACCAGTCCCGCGGCGACCAGTACATCGGGGTTCGAGGTGTTGGTACAGGACGTGATGGCCGCGATGACCACTGCACCGGGATCGATGCTGTAGTCGGCGCCCTCAACGGGGGTCGATTTGCCTTCGCCCATTTCACACATCGCCTTGGCGATGGACTGCGGCATGCCGGAGAGCGCCACGCGATCTTGTGGACGCTTCGGTCCGGCAAGACTCGGCTCGACAGTGCCGAGGTCGAGCTCCAGGGTTTCCGTGAAGATCGGGTCCGCCGCACCGCTCTCGCGCCACATGCCCTGGGCCTTGGCGTAGGCTTCGACCAGTGCCACACGGTTCTCGTCGCGGCCGGTGAAACGCAAGTAACGCAGCGTCTCCTCGTCTACCGGGAAGATACCGCAGGTGGCGCCGTATTCCGGCGCCATGTTGGCGATGGTCGCCTGATCGGCCAGGGTCAGGTGATCCAAGCCATCGCCGAAGAACTCGACGAACTTGCCGACGACGCCCTTGGCGCGCAGCATCTGAGTCACCGTCAGCACGAGGTCGGTCGCGGTCGTGCCTTCCTTCAGGGAACCGGTCAGCTTCATGCCCACGACCTCGGGGATCAGCATGGAAACCGGCTGACCCAGCATGGCGGCTTCCGCTTCGATGCCGCCGACGCCCCAACCGAGCACACCCAGGCCATTGACCATCGTGGTGTGGCTGTCAGTGCCCACCAGGGTATCGGGATAGGCGACGGTCTTGCCGTCCTCGTCCCTGGTCCAGACGACCTGGGCCAGATATTCCAGGTTCACCTGATGGCAGATGCCGGTGCCCGGCGGCACGACGCGGAAGTTGTCGAACGCGGTCTGGCCCCAGCGCAGGAAGGAATAGCGCTCGCCGTTGCGCTGAAACTCCATCTCCACGTTCTTGCGGAAGGCATCCTTGCCGCCGTAGGTGTCCACCATCACGGAGTGGTCGATCACCAGGTCGACAGGGGACAGCGGATTGATCTTGCGCGGGTCGCCTCCCATCTCGTCCATCGCTTGGCGCATGGAGGCCAGGTCGACGACGGCGGGAACCCCGGTAAAGTCCTGCATCAGAACGCGTGCGGGCCGATAGGCGATCTCCCGGTCGGAACGGCGGTCCTTGAGCCACTGGCCCATGGCCTTGATATCATCCACCGTGACACTGTTGCCGTCCTCATAGCGCAGCAGGTTTTCCAGCAGAACCTTCAACGAATAGGGCAGCCTTGAGACATCACCCAGTTCGGCTCCGGCGGCTTCGAGGCTGTAGTAGTCGTAGCTTCGGCTTCCCACCTGCAGGCTGCGGCGGGTTTTCAGGCTGTCTTGGCCCATGCCATCTCTCCTTCGGTCTCAATGGGTCACAACGCCGGACAGAACGACCCGGCGGCGCGCCCCGCGACTGGTTGCGACCGCTTCGCGGGAGCCTTTTCTAAGCTTCTGGAATTGCCATTAACTTAATGATTCTCCCCGCCAAGACAATTAGGAATGGCGGAGAAATCGGCGGAAGCCTGCGGGCGACGGCAGGTTGAGTCCAGCGTCAGTTTTTCCCGCAGGGGACTTTTGCCAGGAACCCCGCGATGGCTTCCACGGTTGCATCCGGCTGTTCGAGGTGAGGGCTGTGGCCGCAGTCCGGGATTATCAGCGGCGTCGCCGGGCCGCTGCTTTGCGCGACAATGGTCTCGACCTGTCTGGCCGTGCCGTATTGGTCGCCCTCCCCCTGGATTACCAGCAGCGGGCAGGTGATGGCCGAAAGGCGCTCCGCGACGTGCCAATCGGAAAAGGAAGGCCGCAGCCAAGTCTCGGTCCAACCGCGAAACACAAGTTCCGTCTTCTCCTTATGATACTTGGCCAGCCGTTTCGGAAGGTCCGTCGTCTCCCAGGCTTCCGCCGCCTCGCGGATGCCGGCCAGAGTGACCTCCTCCACGTAGACATGTGCGGCCAAGGTGATGCTTGCCAGCGGCCGCTCCGGAAAGCTGAGGGCATAGAGTAAAGCGATGGTGCCGCCGTCGCTGTGGCCGACCATGATGGGGCGCTCGACCCCGCAGACCTCAAGCAGCTCTGGCAGGGCGTCGGTCGCCTCCTGCCAGAGGTAGTCGTCCGGCCGCGGCAGGATCAAAGGCTCCGAACCGCCGAAGCCCAAACGGTCATAAATCAGGGCCGGCCGCCCCGTCGCCCGCACGACCGCCTCGGGAAATGCCTTCCACTGCGCGATCGACCCAAGCCCCTCGTGCAGGAAAATCAGCGGCGCATCCTTGGGGTCAACGTCCTCCGGGTACAGCCGCACCACGAGCAGGCGTTTTCCGGCAGCTTCGACCTCGAATTGACTGCGGCAAAGCGGCGCAGAAGGGACCGCAGATTCCGTTGCTGAATCCATAGGATGACTCGTTCGTGACCCTCGGGCTTCCCGCCGAACTATGCTAAAAGGTTGATCTTTGGGCGGTTCCTGGCATACACAAAGGCACAACGTCGCACAATCAATCCGAAAACGGAAAAGCGGCGGTTGAGATATGACAGGGAAGGCTTCTATGGACGGGTTTGCCCAGGGCATCCGCCTCATAACCGTATCGCATTTCATCGCAAAGCTTGGGTTTGCCGCAACCGATGGCGGTATCGCGCGTGATCCGGCGCCCAACTCACGGGTGAACCGATGAGCGAAGCCGCCGCCGCAGAATCACCCTCGGACGGCGCCTCTGCGCCTCGGGGCGAGGCCGACGCCCTCGACACTTTCCCCAAACGCCTGCTGCACCAAGCAAAGGTGCGCGGCGACCACGCGGCGATGCGGGAGAAGGATCTGGGGATCTGGCAGTCTTGGACCTGGACCGAGGCGGCCGAGAACATCCGCGCCCTAGCTTGCGGTCTCGCCGCCGTCGGCGTGGGGCGAGGCGACCGCATCGCGATCATCGGTGACAACCGGCCGCAGCTCTATTGGTCGATGACGGCGGCCCAGGCGGTCGGCGCCGTGCCGGTCCCGCTGTACCAGGACTCTGTCGCCAACGAGATGGCCTTCGTTCTCGATCATGCCGAGGTCCGCTTCGCCATCGCGGAGGACCAAGAGCAGGTCGACAAGTTGCTCGAGGTCCGCGAGCACTGCCCCAAGCTGGAGCAAATCATCTACGATGACTCGCGCGGCATGCGGCACTACAAGCAAGATTTCCTGCACAGCTACGCCGACATTCAGGAAAAGGGCCGCGCCTTCGACAAGTCGCACCCGGACTTCTATGAAGGCGAGGTTGCCAAGGGCCGCGGCAGCGACGTCTCGATCTTCTGCTACACCTCCGGCACAACGGGCAGTCCGAAGGGTGTGGTCCTGACCTTCGAGAACGTGCTGCGGACCGCGGAGAACGCGGCGAAGCTGGAAAACCTCAAAGACGACGAGGAGATGCTGGCCTATTTGCCGATGGCGTGGGTCGGCGACCACATCTTTTCCTATGCTCAGAGCTACGCCTGCGGTTTCTGCGTCTCCTGCCCTGAATCCGGCGAAACGGTCATGCACGACCTGCGGGAACTTGGGCCGACCTACTTCTTCGCGCCGCCGCGCATTTTCGAGAACATCCTGACCACCGTGATGATCCGGATGGAAGACGCCAGCAGCCTCAAGCGCCGGATGTTCCACTATTTCATGGGGGTCGCCCGCAAGGTCGGCATCGCGATCCTGGAGAAACGGCCCGTCGGACTCCTCGACCGCCTGAAATACTGGGCCGGCGAGATCCTGGTCTATGGACCGCTGAAGAACACCTTGGGCTTCACGCGCATCCGCCTGGCCTACACCGCCGGCGAGGCCATCGGCCCGGACATCTTCGACTTCTTCCGTTCCATCGGGGTGAACCTTAAGCAGCTTTACGGTTCCACCGAAGCCAGCGTGTTCATTACGATCCAGCCCGACGGCGAGATCCGCGCGGACACCGTTGGCCGGCCGGCCCCGGAAGTCGAGCTCAAGGTCTCGGGCGACGGCGAAGTCCTTTTCCGCAGTCCCGGCGTGTTCCGGGAATACTACAAGAACGACGACGCGACGCAGGAAACCAAGACGCCGGACGGTTGGGTAAAGACCGGCGATGCGGGCTTCATCGACGACAACGGCCATCTGCGAATCATCGACCGGGCCAAGGACGTCGGCAAACTGACTGGCGGCAGCCTGTTCGCGCCGAAGTTCATTGAGAACAAGCTGAAGTTCTTCCCAAACATCAAAGAGGCCGTCGCCATCGGGGACGGCCGCGATCACGTCACCGCGTTCATCAACATCGACCTGCAGGCGATGGGCAGTTGGGCGGAGCGCCAGAACGTTCCCTACGGCAGCTATCAGGAGCTGGCGGCGCACCCGCGCGTCTACGATATCATCAAGGGGCACGTCGAGCAGGTGAACCGCGACCTTGCCGAGGACAGCCACCTCAGCGGCTCGCAAATCCACAGGTTCCTGATCTTGCATAAGGAACTGGATGCCGACGATGGCGAGATCACCCGCACCCGCAAGGTGCGCCGCAACGTCGTCACAGACCGCTACGAGCCGCTGATCGACGCGCTCTACTCGGACGCCAAGACCTGTTTCATCGAAACAGAACTGACGTTCGAGGACGGCCGCAAAGGCATGATCAGCGCCGACGTCGCGATTGCCGACGTCGAGACCTTTCCGGCACGCACCCCCCAGGCCCTGGCCGCGGAATAGGAGAAACCATGGACGGAAGCGCGACGGGACCGCAAGACGCTGGCGCTGTGCCGGACAGCGGCGCTGCTCCGCGGGTCTTCACGGAAGTCCTTCTCAGCGTGGAGAACATCTCGCTGTCCTTCGGCGGCGTGAAAGCGATCACCGGCGTTTCCTTCGACATCAAGAAGGGCGAGGTGCGTGCCATCATCGGCCCCAACGGCGCGGGCAAGACGTCCATGCTGAACGTGATCAACGGCTTCTACCACCCGCAGGAAGGAGTGATCACCTATCGCGGTGAAACCCGCAAACAGATGCGGCCTTACCGCGCGGCAAAGCAAGGCATTGCCCGGACCTTCCAGAACGTCGCGCTGTTCAAAGGCATGTCGACCCTCGACAACATCATGACCGGACGGCTCCTGAAGATGCGCAGCAACATTCTTTTGCAGGCGCTCTATTGGGGCCCGAACCAGCGCGAAGAGATTCGCCACCGGGAGTACTGCGAGGAGATCATCGACTTTCTTGAAATCCAGGCGATCCGCAAGACCCCGGTGGGGCGGCTGCCCTACGGCCTGCAGAAGCGCGTCGAGCTGGCCCGCGCTTTGGCCATGGAACCTGAACTGCTGCTGCTCGACGAGCCGATGGCCGGGATGAACGTCGAGGAGAAAGAGGATATGTGCCGTTTCGTCCTGGACGTGAACGACGAGTTCGGCACGACCATCGCCCTGATCGAACACGACATGGGCGTGGTCATGGACATCTCGGACCGCGTCGTAGTGCTGGACCACGGCAGCAAACTGGCGGATGGCACACCGGACGAGGTGCGCAACAATCAGGAAGTGATCGACGCCTATCTAGGCGTGGCCCACTAAGGAGACGCCCGACACATGACGCAGAACAAGATCGCGCTCTCGGCCATCCTCGTTCCGGTGATCATCGCGGCGATCGGCTTTTTTTTCCAGGGCCTGGCGGCGCTGAACCCCTCTCTGTTCTTCACTTGGGGTTTCTTCTTCGAAACCATGATGGCGGGGTTGCTGCAGGGCGTTATGTATTCCCTGGTCGCGCTCGGCTTCGTCCTGATCTTCAAAGCCTCCGGCATCTTTAATTTCGCGCAAGGCACCCTGGTGCTCTTCGCAGCACTGACCATGGTCGGCTTCATGGAGCTGGGCCTCCATTGGATCCTCGCCTTCATCATCACCGCCGTCATCATGGTGGTGCTAGCGATCGTCATCGAACGGGTGGTGCTGCGCCCGATGGTCAACCAGGAACACATCATTCTGTTCATGGCGACCATCGGTATCTTTTATTTCCTCGATGGCTTTGGGCAACTGATATGGGGTTCCGACATCAAGATCCTCGACATCGGCATCCCCAAAGATCCGTTGTTCATTCTGCAGGACGTATTCGAAGGCGGCCTCTTGTTGAATGCCTTCGACCTGGTGGCCGCCGCGGTCGGCGCGTTGCTGGTGGGCGTTCTCGCCGTCTTTTTCCAGAAGACACGCATCGGCCGCGCTTTACGTGCCGTTGCGGACGATCATCAGGCCGCGCTATCCGTCGGCATTCCGCTAAAAGTCATCTGGGCCATCGTATGGTCAGTTGCCGGCATCGTCGCCTTGGTGGCGGGCATTATGTGGGGCGGCAAGCTGGGCGTTCAGTTCTCCCTCGCCCTCATTGCGCTGAAGGCGCTGCCGGTGTTGATCCTTGGCGGCTTCACTTCGATTCCCGGCGCTATCGTCGGCGGTCTCATCATCGGTGCGGGCGAGCAGATCGCGGAGGTCTTCCTGGGCCCGATCATCGGAGGGGCCATCCAAGACTGGTTCGCCTATATGTTGGCCATGGTCTTCCTGCTGTTCCGGCCGCAGGGACTGTTCGGCGAACGGATCATCGAGAGGATATAGCGACACATGCTTTACCGCGAAGCCGGCCAGTTCAAGACGACTTACCGGGCCGATCAGGCGATCTTCCCGATTCCTCAGGATAAGATCGGGCTGCTGCTGATCCTCGCCTTCGCCATTTTTGTCGTGCCGTTCATCGCCTCGCATTACATTCTGTCGACGATCCTGGTGCCCTTCCTGGTGTTCGCTCTGGCAGCGATCGGTCTCAACATCCTGACCGGCTATTGCGGGCAGCTCAGCCTGGGCACAGGCGGCTTCATGGCTTGCGGCGCGTTTTTCGCCTTCAAGCTGTCGACCGGCTTTCCTGAACTGAACATCATCCTGGTGTTCCTGCTGGCCGGTTTCGGCACGGCACTGGTCGGCATTTTGTTCGGCATTCCCAGTCTGCGGATCAAGGGCTTCTATCTGGCGGTCGCGACTCTGGCGGCGCAGTTTTTTCTGCTCTGGGTGTTCAACAAGTTCCCCTGGTGGAACAACTACAGCCCATCGGGCGTTATCTCCGCCCCGCCGCGTGCCGTCTTCGGCGACTTCTACATCACCGGGACGGACGCCGCGGCCAGCACGAAATACCTGTTCCTTCTGATCTTCGTTTCCGTCCTCGCGATGGTCGCGAAGAACCTGGTGCGTAGCCGAATCGGCCGCTCCTGGATGGCGATCCGCGACATGGATATCGCTGCGGAAATCATCGGCATCCGCCCGATGATCGCCAAGCTGTCCGCCTTCGCTGTCAGTTCGTTCTTCATCGGCATCTCTGGCGCACTTTGGGCCTTCATCTACACCGGATCCGTCGAAGCGCTCGCCTTCGAGATCAACCGCTCGTTCCAGGTGCTGTTCATGATCATTCTCGGCGGGCTCGGCTCGATCCTGGGATCGTTCCTCGGCGCCGCCTTTATCGTTCTGCTGCCGATTATCCTGAACCAATTGCCGGGTTTCTTCGGCTTCACGATGGATACCGCGCTGCTCGGCCATCTCGAGTTCATGATCTTCGGCGCATTGATCATCTTCTTCCTCATCGTCGAGCCGCACGGCCTGGCCCGGTTGTGGCAGATCGGGAAGGAGAAGTTACGTCTGTGGCCCTTCCCCTATTAGGGGGCGCAGATGCGGCGCTTTGCCCATGACGGGCGAACCGCTAGGATTAAGGGTGAACGAAGAGGGCCTGGAGCAGGCCCCTATTCCAACGGGAGGATAAGGTACAATGAATCTCAGGAAACTCACGGCAGCCGCGGTGGGCGCGGCGGTCCTGGCGGCGCCGCTTCTGGCAACGCCTGTGGCCGCACAGGACGAGACCCAGTTCGTTCCACTGCTGGTCTATCGCACCGGCCCTTATGCACCGAACGGCATCCCGCTGGCCGACGGCTTCAACGATTACTTCCAGCTCGTCAACACGCGCGACGGCGGGATCAACGGCGTCCAGCTGTCCTGGGAAGAATGTGAGACGCAGTACAACAATGACCGCGGCGTCGAGTGCTACGAGCGCTTGAAGAACAACGGCGCCACTGGCGCTTCCGTGGTCAATCCCTATTCCACCGGCATTACCTACGCCTTGATCGAGCGCGCGACCGCCGATGAGGTGCCGGTGCTGTCGATGGGATACGGACGGGCCGACGCCAGCGACGGACGGGTGTTCCCCTACGTCTTCACCGCGCCGATCACCTATTGGGCGGGCGCCGACGTCCTGGTGCAGTACGCCAAGGAACAGGCCGGCGGCAGCCTGGAAGGCAAGAAGATCTCCCTGGTCTATCACGACAGCGCCTATGGCAAGGAGCCGATCGCCACGCTGGAGCGCTTGGCGGGCGAGGAAGGCTATGAACTGAGCCTGTTCCCGGTCGCGCATCCCGGTCTGGAGCAGAAGGCGACCTGGCTGCAGATCGGCCGGCAGGTGCGTCCCGACTACGTCTTCATGTGGGGCTGGGGCGTAATGAACTCGACCGCCATCAAGGAAGCAGCCGCCGTCGGATTCCCGATGGACCGCTTCCTCGGCGTTTGGTGGTCGGGTGCCGAAGCCGACGTCGAGCCAGCGGGCGGGCAGGCCAACGGTTACAAGTCCCTGAACATCACGGGCGTCGGGACGAACGCGCCGATCTTCGCGGACATCAAGGCCATGCATGATGCGGGCAATGGCGTCGCCGATCCGGGCAACGTCGGCACTGTGCTGTACAACCGCGCCGTGGTGAACGGTTTTATGTTCACCGAAGCGGTCCGCACGGCACAGGCGAATTTCGGCAACCGGCCGCTGACCGGTGCCGAGGTCCAGTGGGGCTTCGAGAACCTGGATATTACCCAGGCGCGGATCGACGAAGCCGGCATGACCGGCCTGATGTCGCCGATGAAGCTTTCCTGTCTGGATCACGAGGGCGGCGGATCCGCCCTGATCCAGCAGTGGGACGGCAAGCAATGGAATGCCATCACGGACTTCATCGAACCGAACCGCGATTCGCTGCGGGCCGCCTATGAGGCCTCGGCTGCCAAGTACGCCGGGGAGAAGGACATCACGCTGCGTGACTGCAGCTAACATCGACGCCGCGACACATCCCCCGCCCCGGGTCCACCCGGGGCGGGGGTGCTTACGAGAGGAAGAGAGTCATGGCTGAAACGGCAGCCGCGCTGCAGGCGGAGGAAACGGCCCAGTCCCTGCTGTCGGTCAATAACATCGAGGTCATTTACGACCATGTGATTCTGGTTCTGAAGGGCGTGTCACTGAGCGTCCCGGAAGGCGGGATCGTCGCCCTGCTGGGAGCGAACGGCGCCGGCAAGACGACCACTCTGAAGGCCATTTCCAACCTGCTGCGGGCTGAACGCGGCGAGGTCACCAAGGGCTCCATCGAGTTTCGCGGCGAAAAGGTCCAGGATCTCACCCCCAACGACCTCGTCAGGAAAGGGGTGATCCAAGTCATGGAAGGCCGCCACTGCTTCGAGCATCTGACGGTCGAGGAGAACCTGCTGACCGGCGCTTACACACGGCGCGACGGACGGGCCAACGTCGATCGTGATCTGGAGATGGTCTACGGCTATTTCCCCCGCCTGAAAGAGCGACGCGGTTCGCAGTCCGGCTACACCTCAGGCGGCGAGCAACAGATGACGGCGATCGGCCGGGCCCTGATGAGCCGGCCACAGATGATACTGCTGGACGAGCCCTCGATGGGATTGGCGCCGCAGTTGGTGGAAGAGATCTTCGAGATCGTCAAGAAACTCAACGAACAAGAGAACGTCTCGATTCTGCTGGCCGAGCAGAACACAAATATCGCCCTTAAATATGCGACCTACGGCTACATACTTGAGAATGGCCGGGTCGTGCTGGATGGCGAGGCTGCGGCGCTACGGGAGAACGAGGACGTGAAAGAATTCTACCTGGGCATCGCGACGAGCGGCCGCAAAAGCTATCGCGATGTCAAACACTACCGCCGACGCAAGCGCTGGCTCGGCTGACCGTCGCCTTGCGGCACCATTGGGGGCGTTGACGAGCATCTGAGATGAGCAGCAGTTCCAACTTCTTTGAGCCGCGGGAAAACCGCCCTCCCGAGGAGCGCGAGGCCGACTTGTTGGCGGCTTTGCCCGATCAGGTTTCCTTCGCCAAGGCGAACGCGCCGTACTTCGCAAAGATCCTGAAAGGCGTCGAGCCATCGGATATCAACAGCCGCGAAGCGCTGGCCGCGATGCCGGTCACCCGCAAAGGCGATCTGGTGAGCCTGCAGAAGTCGGCACCGCCCTTCGGCGGTTTGGCGGCAATCGAGGCGGGCACGGCGACGCGACTTTTTGCTTCGCCCGGACCGATCTTTGAACTGGAAGGCCCCAAGACCGATTTCTGGCGGGTCGCCCGCGCCCTCTATGCCGCGGGTTTCCGTTCGGGCGAGGTGATTCACAACTCCTTCGCCTATCACCTGACACCCGGCGGCTGGATCTTGGACGGCGGTGCCAGGGCGCTCGGTTGCGCCGTCATCCCCGGCGGTGTGGGCAACACGCAACAGCAGGTCGAGGCCATCGCGCACTTCCGCCCGGGCGGCTTCACCGGCACGCCCGACTTCCTCAAGGTTCTGCTCGACCACGGGCGGGACAACAAACTGGACTGCAGCTCGATCACCAAGGCCTTGGTCTCAGGGGGCGCGCTCTTCCCCTCCCTGCGGCAGGAGTACAAGGATCGCGGCGTTGATGTGTTGCAGTGCTACGCGACGGCGGAACTCGGCCTTATCGCCTACGAGTCGCCGGCGCAGGACGGCATGATCCTGGACGAAGACATCATTGTCGAGATCGTGCGCCCCGGCACCGGCACGCCGCTGCCGGAAGGCGAGGTGGGAGAGGTCGTGGTCACCTTGCTCGACAGCTCCTATCCGCTGATCCGCTTCGGAACCGGCGACATGTCGGCCATCATGCCGGGACGGAGCCCCTGCGGGCGGACCGCGCCGCGCATCCGCGGTTGGATGGGCCGCGCCGACCAAGCCGCCAAGGTACGGGGCATGTTCGTGCAGCCCTCGCAGGTCGCGGAGATCCTCAAGCGCCATGAGACGGTGGGCAAGGCACGGCTTGTGATCGCCCGCCACGGCGAGAGTGACGCCATGACCTTGCGGTGCGAGATTTCGGGCCCGCAGGGTGGACGGGACGGCCGCGCCCTGGCGGCGGCCATCGCGGAAAGCCTGCGGGATTGCTGCAAGATGCGGGGCGAGGTGGAACTCGTCGCGCCCGGCGACCTGCCCAACGACGGCAAGGTCATCGACGACCAGCGCAGCTACGACTGACCTCTCGTTCCAGCCCGCGTTCCCGGGCATTTTCGCCGCCGGCGTCCAGGCCTCCAAAATCACAATCTCGCCCCAATTGCGGCCAGATGCGAACGCAATCTCTTTTTACTTTCACTGTCACGGAGACTTCCCCTCTCTGTCGAGGAGCCCCAGCCGCCTCACCTTTCAAGCCCCCTTTAAGGCTGGAACTCAGAGGGCGGCCACCTTCCCGACCCCGACACAGGTGGCCGCCCTCTCATATTCTCCCGCAGCTCACTTCACATCTGGACCTCCCACGCCCGCGTGAACCGCGGGGTACAGCCTCTTTCACTCTCCCGGCGATCTGCTATACCGGCGGCGCCACGCGTGCCCGACAAGGGCCAGCCGGAGGAAACAGGAGAGCGATGAGCCGCCCTGACACGGACAACGGGAGAAAAAGGCTCCGGAGCGCGGGCTGCCCATGAGCCTCTTTGCGGGAAAGAACCTTGCCTGCCGGCGCGGCGGACGCTCGGTGTTCGAAGGGCTGAGTTTTTCGGTATCCCCCGGGGACGCCTTGCTGGTCCTCGGCGCCAACGGCAGCGGCAAGTCGAGCCTGCTGCGTGTGCTTTCCGGTCTTTTGAAACCCGCCGACGGTGAATTGCTCTGGGAGGACCGCCCGCTCTCGGAAATGGAAGAGGACGTCCGCGGCAACATCTGCTACCTGGGCCACCATGACGCGGTGAAGCCCGTCCTCACCGTCGAGGAAAACCTCGCCTTCTGGGCTTCGCTTCAGGACGGGGCGGCCAGCCACGGCGCCGTGGTCGAAGAAGCCCTCCAACGTTTCGCGCTGACGCCTTTGAGGGGGACGGCAGGCCGCTTTCTCTCGGCGGGCCAGAAACGCCGTCTGGCCCTGTCGCGCCTGTTCCTGTCCCCGGCCCGCGTCTGGCTGCTGGACGAGCCCTCGGTGGGCCTGGACCACGCGTCGCTGGACCGGCTGATCGAAGCGATCGCCGCGCATCGCGCCAGGGGTGGGGCCGCCATCGTCGCGACCCATACCGCCATCACCATGAAGGATGCTGCGCGTCTCAGCCTCGACGAGTTCGAGCCCACCAGCCTGCCGGAGCTGGTCTGGTGACGGCCATCCTGCGCATTGCGACGCGCGACCTGCGGCTGGCCCTGCGGCAGCGCGGCGACGCCGGCACTGTGGTGCTGTTCTTTGCGCTGACGGCGGCACTCTTTCCCTTCGGCATCGGCCCGGAACCCAACCTGCTGGCACGCATCGCCCCCGGCGTCGTTTGGGTGACGGCGTTGCTGGCGGTCCTGCTGTCCCTGGAACGGCTGTTCCTCGCGGACTACGAGGACGGCTCGCTGGAACTGCTGGCGCTGGCGCCGCTGCCGCTGGAGTTCGCGGTTCTGGCAAAGGTGGCAGCCCACTGGATTACCACCGGGCTGCCGGTCATCCTGGCCGCGCCTTTCGTGGTTCTGCTCTACAACATGCCGGTGGAAGGCCTGCCCATGATGATGCTGGCCCTCTTGATCGGCACGCCGGTCCTGAGCCTTGTCGGCGCTGTCGGCGCGGCCCTGGCGCTGGGCGCGCGGCGCGGCGGCGTTCTCGTTCCCTTGCTGGTCTTGCCGCTTTACATCCCGATCCTCATATTCGGCGTGGGTGCGACCGATGCGGCCCTGGCCGGCCTGTCGGCGAAACCGCATCTGCTGCTGTTGGGGGCTGTGCTGCTTGTCATGCTGTTCCTGACGCCATTGGCGGCCGCGGCGGCCTTGCGTCAGGCGCTAGATTGACCCAAATCAAGGAAATGACGGCTCCCGTGCGAGACATTACGCCATGGACTTGGGCACCTAGGGCTTCGGACGCCACAGATTTGGCCCAGCCATCGCGCTGCGGAGAGACTTAGAAAGTGGCCATGATCCATCGATTCGCGAACCCCGGCCGGTTCATGCGTTTGACCAATATCCTGCTGCCCTGGGTCGGGGGTCTCTGCGTCCTCCTGCTCGCCGCCGGGGTCTACCTGGCGCTCTTCGCCTCTCCGCCGGACTACCAGCAGGGTGAGTCGGTGCGCATCATGTATGTGCACGTGCCGTCCGCCTGGATGGCCATGTTCGTCTACACCGCGATGGTCGTCGCCAGCATATTCTCCCTGATCTGGCGCCATCCGCTGGCGGATCTGGCGGCCAAGGCCTCGGCCCCGATCGGCGCCAGTTTCGCGTTTCTGACCCTGGCGACCGGGTCGCTCTGGGGTGAGCCCATGTGGGGCACCTGGTGGGTCTGGGACGCGCGGCTGACCTCGGTTCTGATCCTGTTCTTCCTCTATCTCGGGCACATCGCTTTGATGCATGCCTTCGAGGATCAGACGCGCGGCAACCGCGCGGCAGCCATTCTCGCCATCGTCGGCGCGGTCAACATTCCGATCATCAAGTTTTCCGTCGACTGGTGGTCGACCCTCCATCAGCCCGCGTCGGTGATGCGGATGGACGGCCCCACAATCGACCCATCGATGCTATGGCCTCTCCTGATCATGGGAGTAGCATTCAAACTCTACTACGTCGCCGTCGTCCTGCTGCGCATCAAGAGCGAGTTGATCGCCGCGCGGACGCGGGCCCTTGGAATGGCAAAGCTGAAGACGGCATGAGACGTTAATTTCAACGGTTTAGCGCGGTGCGGCATTTTGAACAGGTCACGCAATTGTCACTCTGCGCGATAAGAACCGTCCCTACATTCAAGACCCGGGAAAGAGGGTCAAGGCGCCGGGCCACAAGGCGCTAAGGGACCGAGGAGAGACGACGCCGGGCATGGAAGACATCGCGACCTTTCTCAGCATGGGCGGTTACGCGGCCTTTGTCTGGCCTGCGTTCCTGCTGACTGCATTGGTGATGACGGTTTTGCTGGTCACGACCCTTCGCCAGTTGCGCCGGCGCCAGCGCGAGCTGGCCGAAATCGAAACCGAGATGCCCGGACTCAAACGGACCTGGACATGACACGCAAGCAACGCCGTATCACCATGCTTTTGGCCGGGCTGCTGCTTCTTGGCGGCGCCACCGCCCTGATTCTCACGGCCTTCCAGGAGAACTTGGTGTTCTTCTACTCGCCGACCGATATCGCCGAGCAGAAGCCGCCGGATGGGCGCGGTATCCGCCTGGGCGGCCTGGTCGAGGAGGACTCCGTCGAGCGGCTGGCGGACGGCCTGACGGTGCAGTTCCGGGTCACGGACCTCAACATGGCGGTGCCCGTCAGCTACAACGGCATCCTGCCCGACCTGTTCCGCGAGGGCCAAGGCGTTGTCGTCGAAGGGACCCTGGGGGCGGACGGTCATTTCACGGCCCGCGAGGTGCTGGCCAAGCACGACGAAAACTACATGCCGCCGGAGGTCGCCGAGGCCATCAAGAGGGCTGGCCAGTGGAAGGCTGACGGCGCAGCGGCGGGAGAGGCGCAGTGATTCCTGAACTCGGGCAGTTCGCCCTGATCCTGGCGCTGCTGGTGGCGCTGGCGCAAGGAATCGTGCCGCTGGTGGGTGCCGCCCGAGGCAACGCCTCCTGGATGGCCATGGCCCGTCCGGCGGCCATGCTGCAGCTGCTCTTCATAACTTTGGCGTTCCTCGCCCTGACCCATGCCTACGTGACCTCCGATTTCACGGTGGTCAACGTCGTTCAGAACTCCCATTCCGCCAAGCCGATGCTCTACAAGATTTCCGGCGTCTGGGGGAATCACGAAGGCTCCATGCTGCTGTGGGTCCTGATCCTCGCCGTGTTCGGCAGCGCCGTGGCCTTCTTCGGCAACAACCTGCCGCCGACCCTGCATGCGCGGGTGCTGGCCATTCAGTCCTGGATCGCGGTGGGCTTCCTGACCTTCAGCCTTTTCACCTCCAATCCCTTCGCCCGGGTGTTTCCGGCCCCGCCGAACGGACAGGACCTCAATCCGCTGCTGCAGGACCCCGGCCTCGCCTTCCATCCGCCGATGCTCTACATGGGCTACGTCGGCTTCTCCATCGCTTTCTCCTTTGCCGTCGCCGCCCTGATCGAAGGCAAGGTGGACGCCGCCTGGGCCCGCTGGGTGCGGCCCTGGACCCTGGTGGCCTGGATCTTTCTGACGGGCGGCATCGCACTGGGAAGCTGGTGGGCCTACTACGAACTGGGCTGGGGCGGCTGGTGGTTCTGGGACCCGGTGGAAAACGTCTCTTTCATGCCCTGGCTTCTTGGCACTGCCTTGCTGCACTCCGCCATCGTCGTGGAAAAGCGGGACACCTTGAAGGTTTGGACCATCCTGCTGGCGATCCTGACCTTCTCGCTGTCCCTGGTCGGCACCTTCATCGTACGCTCCGGCCTGCTGACCTCTGTCCATGCCTTCGCGACGGACCCGGCACGCGGTCTCTATATCCTCGTATTGCTCTGCATCACCATCGGTGGTTCGCTGCTGCTCTTCGCGCTCAGGGCGCCGAACCTGAAAGCCGGCGGCTTCTTCGCCCCCGTCAGCCGCGAAGGCGGGCTGGTGATGAACAACCTGCTGCTGGCGATCGCTTGCGCGACCGTCTTTCTCGGCACGCTCTATCCGCTGTTCCTGGAAGCCTTCGGCGGCGGCAAGGTCTCCGTCGGTGCTCCCTTCTATAACGCGACCTTCGTCCCGGTGATGCTGCCGCTGGTCCTGCTGATGGCAGCCGGGCCATTCCTCGCCTGGAAGCGCAGCGACCTGATGGGCGTGCTCGGCCGCTTGAAACTGGCCGGGGCCGGCGCCATCGGCGCGGCGATCCTGGCCTATGCGATTCAAGGCGGACCAGCCTGGGCCCTGTTCGGCATGGGACTGGCGGCCTGGTTGTTCGTCGCCACTCTCAGCGAATGGGCGGAGCGCATTAAACTGTTCCGGGTGCCCCTGGCCCAAAGCTGGGCGCGGATGACGGGCCTGCCGCGCAGCGCCCACGGCATGACCCTGGCACACGCGGGCATGGCCATCGCCATCGCCGGGATGGTCGGCGCGTCTCTCTGGAAGCAAGAAGAAATCCGCGTTATGCGGCCCGGTGAATCGGTGACCGTGGCCGGATACGAGTACACATTTCAAAGCGTCACGCCGATGCAGGGGCCGAACTACCGGGCCGACCGCGGGCATTTCGAGGTCTCGAAGAACGGCATTCCGGTCGCAAGCCTTTTCCCTGAAAAACGTCTCTACGACGTGCAGGACATGCCGACGACCGAAGCCGCCATTCACACGACCGGAGTGGCGGATCTCTACGCGGTGCTCGGCGACCCCGACGGCACGGGCGGCTGGACGGTGCGCATTTACTTCGAACCCCTCGTGCCTTGGCTATGGTTGGGTTCGCTGGTCATGATGATCGGCGGCTTCGTCTCTCTCACCGACCGCAGGCTGCGGATCGGCGCTCCGACGCGGCGCCGCGCGGCGGCCCCGGCCGGAACCGCGCAAGCCAAGGCCTGAGGAGATTCCATCATGACGCGCCGGCTCCTCTTTCTGCTGCCTGCCCTGGGCTTCATTCTGATCGCCGGATATTTCCTCTGGGGCCTCTCTTCCGGGCGCGATCCCAACTTCATACCCTCCACGATGATATCCAAGCCGGTGCCCGTGTTCGATCTGGCGCCCGTCGCGGGCGTGGACCTGCCCGGCCTCTCCGACAGCGACCTCAAGGAGGGGGAAGTGGTGCTGGTCAACTTCTTTGCCTCCTGGTGCGTACCCTGCCGCGCCGAGCACCCTTATATTTCGGCGCTGGCAGACGATAAGGGCATCCCCCTCTACGGCATCAATCACCGGGATAAGCCGGAAGACGCGGCCCGCTGGCTGGCACAGCTCGGCAACTCGTACAGCAAGATCGGCGCCGATCCGGGCCGGGCCGTCGTCGAGTGGGGCGTTTACGGCGTCCCCGAAACCTTCGTTGTCGATGGCAAGGGGCAGATCCGTTATCACCATCGGGGCCCTTTGATGCCGGATATCATTGAAGGGGAACTGCTCCCCGCCATCGCGGCGGCGAAGCAATGACCCTGCCGCGTCCCTTCAGCCTCGCCGGCCTTCTGATGGCCGGACTGTTGCTCTGGAGTTTCTCCGTGGCCGCGGTCGAGCCGGACGAGATCCTCGACGATCCGGCCCTGGAATCCCGGGCGCGGGATCTCTCCGCAGGGGTCCGCTGCCTCGTCTGTCAGAATGAGTCGATCGATTCCTCCAATGCCGATCTGGCCCGCGAGCTCAGGCTGCTCATCCGCGAGCGCCTCGTCGAGGGCGACAGCAATCAGCAGGTTCTGGATTATCTGGTGGACCGCTACGGCGATTTCGTTCTGCTGAAGCCGCCGGTGCGTCCCGGAACCTACCTGCTCTGGTTCGGGCCGGCGTTCCTGATGATCGTAGGGCTCGGCGCCTCCGTCCTCTATCTGCGGCGCCGCCGGCCGCAGGCGGCAACCGCCGCCGGGCCGCTCAGCGCGGCGGAACAACAACGGTTGAAGCAGCTGCTGGCCGGATCCGATGCCGCGCAATGCGGGCCGGAGCGGCAAAAGTGATTTTCTGGCTCATCTCCGGTGGCTTTACGATTCTTGCGGTCGCCCTTTTGGCCCGGCCGCTCTTCAAGGCGCCCGCCGAAACCGCGTCACCTGTCGACTACGACCTTACGATTTACCGCGACCAACTGGCCGAGGTGGACCGGGACCTCTCGCGCGGCGTGCTGTCCGAGGATGAAGCCGATGCCGCCCGTCTGGAAATCGAACGTCGCATTCTCAAGGCCGACGAGATGCGCGCCGCGGTCTCGGGCAAGAGCGGCGGCGGCGCCACCAAGGCCGTTGCGACCGTTATGGCCGTAGCCTTGCCGGGCTTGGCGCTCGGCCTCTACCTCTACCTGGGCGCTCCCGGGGTGCCGAGCCAACCCTTCGCGGAGCGGCCGGCCGCTGCCCCTTCGGCCACCGGCAGCCTGAACGATCTCGTCCTGCAGCTCCGGAACCGGTTGGCGGAGAACCCGGAGGACCAAGAAAGCTGGCTGCTGCTCGGGCGCGCCCTGGCCGAACAGCAACGGATCGAAGAAGCGACGCAGGCTTTCCGCCACGCCGTCGCCCTGGCGCCCGAAGACCTGAACGCCAAGGCCTGGCTGGCCGAAGCCCTGGTTGCCTCAGCCGGTGGGACCGTCGTGCCCGAGGCCCGGCAGATCTTCGCGGAGATGCTGGAGGCGGACGCCGGCAACCCGCTGGCCCGTTTCTACGGCGCCATGGCCATGGTTCAGGACGGCCTCCTGCAGGAAGGTCTGGCGGTATGGAATGGCCTGCTTCAGGACCTGCCCCCTGAAAGTCCTTGGGCACCGATGATCCGGCAGCAAATCGCCCACGCGTCGGTGGGAGTCGGCGAGACGCCCGACGAGGCGTCAGAAGCCACGGCACAGGCGAATTCGGCCCCACGCGGCCCCTCTCAGGAGGACGTGGCAGCGGCGCAGGAGATGTCGGCGGAAGACCGTAACGCCTTCATCCGTTCGATGGTCGAGGGCCTGGCCGCGCGCCTGGAAGAAAACCCCGACGACCCCGAAGGGTGGCTGCGTTTGGCGCGTTCCTATCAGGTCTTGGGGGAAGTGGACGCCGCGAAGCAGGCGATTGCCAAGGGCCAGATGGCGGCCAGCAAGCTTCCGGCGGATTCCGCCGAACGGACCGCGATCGAACAGGCCTTGAAGGACCTGGAAGCCGGCGGCTGAATCGTCAGCGAACCCGTGGCCCGGAGCCGATTTGCCGCGCCGCGCGCAGCGAGTTCCCTGCTTGTTCCTGCCCCAAATGGTTAATACGGACGGGCCTTTCACCCCAAAGGGCTGACCAAATCTTTATTTTGCAACTTTGGAAAAAGGCGACTAACGTCCTAAGCCATAAGCGGTCAAAGCCGCATAAAAAGAATGCGCGGAGACAGGGAAAAGGTATGGCAATGGCGGACCCTGCGGTCGCCACGGAGCAGGCTCAGGCGGCCCTCGTCGCAGAGGACGTCCACAAATCCTTCGGATCTCTCGAAGTCCTCAAGGGCGTGTCCTTGACGGCCCATGAAGGCGACGTGATCGCCATGTTGGGGTCCAGCGGCTCCGGCAAGAGTACCTTCCTGCGCTGCATCAACCTGCTTGAAGTTCCCAATGCCGGCCGCGTCTATGTCGGCGGAGAATTGATCCAGATGACTCAGAACCGCCGGGGCGAGGCCGTTCCCGCGGATTCGAAACAGGTCGACCGCATCCGCAGCCGGTTGGGTATGGTGTTCCAACAGTTCAATCTCTGGTCCCACATGACGGTCCTGCAGAACGTTATGGAAGCACCGGTCCACGTTCTGGACATAGAAAAGGGCGAGGCGCGCGACCGCGCCGCCGCCGTTCTGGATAAAGTCGGGCTCGGGGACAAGCTGGACTACTACCCCGCCCATCTGTCCGGCGGCCAACAGCAGCGCGCCGCCATCGCGCGCGCCTTGGCGATGGAACCGGATGTCCTGCTGTTCGACGAACCGACATCGGCGCTCGACCCGGAACTGGTCGGCGAGGTACTGCGGGTCATCCGCCAATTGGCGGACGAGGGTCGGACGATGATCGTCGTCACCCACGAAATGGGCTTCGCGCGCGAAGTGTCGTCCGAAGTGATCTTCCTTCACGAAGGACGTGTTGAGGAGAAAGGACCGCCGTCTGTCATCTTCAAAGATCAGCGGTCCGAGCGTTTTCGTCAGTTCCTGGCGAGCAATCTATAGCGCCAGAGCTGACAATTTACTGAACCAATTGGTTTTGAACTGCTCGAAAACTACAGGGAGTACGAGAGAATGAGAAAAATACTGGCAACGGTCGCGGCAGCAGCCGCACTCAGCCTGCTGGCGTCAGGCGCATCGGCGGACATGAAGAAGGTCCGCATCGGAACCGAAGGCGCCTACCCTCCGTTCAATTACATAGATGAGTCCGGCGAGCTGAAAGGCTTCGACATCGATATCGCCAACGCGCTGTGCAAGGCGGCGGAATTCGAATGCGAATTCGTTGTCCAGGATTGGGACGGCATTATTCCCGGCCTGCTGGCGAAGAAGTACGATGCCATCATCGCTTCCATGTCGATCACCGCGGAGCGCAAGGAAAAGGTCGACTTTACGGCCAAGTACTACAATACGCCGGCCAAGTTCATTAAGGCCAAGTCGATGGATCTGACGATCCCCGAGGACAAGGCCGAAGCGAACCAGGTTCTCGCCGGCAAGTCGGTGGCGGTGCAACGCGCCACGATTCACGAGAACTACCTGCGGGACAATTTCCCGGAAATCGATGTGAAGGTCTATGCGACGCAGGATGAGGCCAACCTCGATCTGGCCAACGGCAGGGTCGATCTCGTCATGGCCGATTCCGTAGCCTTGCTCGAGGGCTTCCTCGCGACCGAGGACGGCAAGGATTACGAGTTCGTGGGGCCGGACTACAACGAACCGAAGTGGCATGGCGATGGTGCCGGCATTGCAATCCGCAAGGGCGAGGAAGACCTCGTCGCGGCCTTCAGTAGCGCGATCGAGAAAATCCGTGCTGACGGAACCTACAAATCCATCAACAGCCAGTACTTCGATTTCGACGTCTACGGAGACTGATCGAATCGGCAAGACCTGAAGACGCCGCCGTTCCACGATTTCGTGGACGGCGGCGTTTTACTTTAGGCACCGAACTAGCGCCGGGAGCGCAGGGCGATGTTGGACCTTCAAGGCTATGGCTGGATGCTTTGGCAGGGGCTGAGCATCACGATCATCGTCGGGATCTGTGCCCTCGGCGTCGCGATTGTCATGGGCCTCGCCGGCGCGGGAATGAAGCTGTCCACGAGCAAAATCGCCAACGGCGCGGCGCGGACCTACACGACCGTCATTCGCGGTGTGCCCGAGCTTCTTCTTCTCCTGATCGTCTTCTACGGCACACCCACACTGATCCAGAACACTGCCGAAAAATTCGGCTACGACATATTTATCGATTTCAATCCCTTTATCGCCGGCGTCGTGACGCTCGGTTTCATCTATGGCGCCTTTGCCACGGAGGTCTTCCGCGGCGCTTTTCTTGCCGTCCCGAAAGGACAGATCGAAGCGGCGCGCGCTATCGGGATGAGCCGCCTCCTCACCTTCCGGCGTATTTTGCTCCCGCAGATTTGGCGCTTTGCGCTGCCGGGACTCGGGAATCTCTGGATGGTGCTGATCAAGGCAACATCCTTGGTTTCGGTTATTCAGCTCGATGAGCTGATGCGCAAATCCTTTATCGCCATGGGCGCCACCAAGCTGCCCTTCACGATTTTTTTCGCGGCAACCCTGATGTACCTCGGGATCACCATCGTGTCCGTTCTGGCGATACAGCGCATGGAAGCCTGGGCCAACCGCGGCGTGCGGAGGGCATAGGGCATGGACTACCAGATCATCATCGACAGCATACCGGCACTACTGGGCGGCCTGGGGCTCACGGTGGAGTTGACGGCAATCTCGCTCCTGATCGGCGGCGCGGCGGCGGTGCCCCTTGCGATCCTGCGGGTTTCGCCAAACCCGCTGATCTGGGGGCCCGTCTTCGGTTACATCTTTTTCTTCCGCGGCACGCCGCTGCTGGTGCAGATCTTCCTGATCTACTACGGCGGCGGCCAGTTTCGCCCCGTCCTGCAGGACATGGGCCTCTGGGTCTATTTCCGTGAGCCCTACTTCTGCGCGCTGCTGACTTTGACGCTGAATACGGCGGCCTATACGGCAGAGATCATTCGCGGCGCCATCCAGGCCGTTCCGCATGGCGAGGTGGAGGCGGCCCGCGCTTGTGGCATGTCCGGGCAGCTGCTGTATCGCCGGATCATCCTGCCGAAGGCTTTCCGGCTGGCCCTGCCGGCCTATTCCAACGAAGTCGTCTTCCTGTTCCAATCGACCTCGCTGGTGTCCATCATCACCCTGATGGACCTCACCGGTGTCGCCCGCGTGATCGTCGCACGCAGCTTCGACATCTACGAGATCTACATCACGGCGGGCTTGCTGTACCTGGCGATCACCTACGGCATTCTGGGCATCTTCCGCGTCGTCGAGCATCGCTTGTCCGGACATCTGCGCGGCCGGCCCGATGAAGAGGAGGGAGAGTTCACGCCGGGCAAGCCCACACGCGCCGCTGCAACAGGCTCCACAACGGGGCCCTATGAGACCAAGGAGATCGGCAGAGGCTGATCTCTTTAGGCATACCCGGCGCAGACTCACGCGCCTTCACGCTTGCCCCATGCCGTGGCGCAACCCAAGTTATTTCTGCTATGGATATCCGAAGCATATCGAATGGCGCGGCTGCGCGTGGGGGCTGGTCATGAATACCCCCTCCCCCTTCAGCAGCGGTGGGCCTCCCCAAGCGCATGACCGGCAGCCGGTCTTCAACGCGCCGCGGGGAACGGTCATCCTCTGTTGCGCGCTGATTGCCGTCTATGCTCTCGGCAAACTCCTCGGCCCGTCATTCGGCAACTGGCTGCTGACCGTTCTGGCGTTTCTTCCCGGCGAGTTTCTCGCCCAGTTCGGGCCACAGGGGACCGGTCTGGCTCCGCTGGCGGTGACGTCCCTGGTCACCCATGCCTTCCTGCATGCCGATGCGATGCACCTGCTGATCAACTGCGGGTTCCTGCTTGCTTTCGGCGCCCTGGCCGAACGGCAGGTGGGCACGGGAACCTTCCTGACGACCTTTGTCCTCAGCGCGGCGGCGGGGGCCATCGCGCAAACGCTGGCCGGAGGACCGGGCCAGGGACCGATGATCGGTGCGTCCGGCGGGGTTTACGGCATGATGGGCCTGGCCGTGCGTCTGCTTTTCATCGGCAACGGCGGCCCCCGGCTGCGGCGCGGGCTTCAGTTCATCGCCGTCATCATGGTCCTCAATCTGGTCATCGGTCTGCTGAGCGGAAGTGGGTTCCTGCTCGGCGGCCGGGTTGCCTGGCAGGCGCATATCGGCGGGTTCCTCGCCGGTTTGGCCATCGGGCTTTGCCTGAGACGGCGGCAGAGGCCGGGGTAGTTCAAGCACGCCCAGCCGCAAGATATCTACAAATATGGTTAATGCTTATGGTTAATTTATACTTGAGAATTCTAAGTACTAATAAATATTGATCAATTCGCATGTCTGATTTTCTTGAATTTTTTCGAAGACTACTGTCGCATCTACTTTAAGATTCTGTTATACTGCCCTTAACTCTTGGGGAAGGGTAGACGATGACATCACCAGACAACGAGGTCCTGAAGACGGCCAGGCGCATGATCGCGGAGTTCGGGCCCTCCGCCCAGAAGCGGGCGGAAGAGTATGGGGCCCAGGCCAGCGGTGAGGGCCAGTACGAGGCTGCAGCGGTGTGGCAACTGGTGAGAGATCGCATTGCGATCCTGCAACGTCATGATAGGCTCAGCGTCTAGACGTGAACCCAGACGGGTCCGTCCAGGGCTGCGGCGTGACGCGTAGGATTGTGACACCCGGCACGAGGCGGAGCCCCACCGCGCAGGAACAGTGCGGGAATGGCACGATTATGGTGAAGCAAGACCAAGTAGGTATGCCGGCCGGCCCCACGGGGCGGCCAATGACAGTAGCGGACTTACCCCCTCCGGACACGAAGCGCTGGGTGGCGCGACGGAAGGCAGAGGTCGTCTTCGGCATCCGTGCGGGGCTGATCACGCCTGAGGAGGCCTGTCGGCGCTACCGGATCTCTCCCGATGAACTGCGCAGTTGGCAGGACCTGATCGAACGCCACGGGATGCAGGGCCTCAGGGTGACGCGGTTACAACGCTATCGCCAAAGCACGCCGCGGAGCAGCCGCCGCTTCGACTAGAGCTCGAACTAAGAAAAGTCAGCTCGGGTCATGAGGACCCGGGAAAAACCTACGGGGGTTGGGAATGGGCAGAATACTCCGGGCCATCGTCTTAGCGGCGGGTTTCATGGCGCTCTCGGCGCCAAGCCACGCGGGCGCTCTCGAAACCACGGACGACCTGTTGCGGCTGGCGGCCTCCGGCAGATCGGAAGAGAACACCGCGGCGGATTTCTACGTCTCCGGGATCGTCATCGGGACGCTCAACGGCATTCACTTAAGCGGAAGGCAGTCAAGCTGCGATATCGATCAGCGGATGCCCGACGTGGTCCGCGAAGTGCTGGCGCACCTCAAGGATCAGAAGCATCGCCTGGGCCAGACCTTCGCCCCCCTCGGCGTCTGGCAGGCCTATGCCGAACTCTACTGCGCTTAGGGGCGACCGCTCGCTCAATCCCAAGAACTGACCGGCCCAGGAACTGACAAGCTGTTCCCGATGTCCCGCTACGCCTTCAAGGCTGTGTGTGACCGCCAGTTTGTGCCGCATGCTCTTAGGCACACATGTGCGTCTCGTTTAGTGCAGCGTGGTATTAGTCTGCCCGTAGTGCAGCAGTGGCTGGGTCATAAGAGCATTCAAATGACCATGAGGTACGCTCAACTTCCCCCAAAGCAGCTCCTTTCGGCGGTGAAGGCGTCACGGCAGCCGACAGACTTCAATTGAAACTAAGTCTCTGAAGATTTTGTTTTGGTAGAGCGCGCTGGCTTTGCCTTTGCGGCCTGCTCTGGCGGTTTTGGAGGCGGCAGCTCAAGCACAGGATTGTCCCCAAACTCTGGGAATACAAGCTGCTGCGCCACGGCCTGTAAGCTCTCGAACTCCGGATGAATAGCCTCCTCTTCGTCTTGTGCATCCTCAGGCGGTTCTGGGGGCAGGGACCTAATCTCAACCTTCACTCCTCGCTCTACGAAAGACAAGAGCACCTGCAATGCCCAAGTGAGATGTGTGTGACGCTCGGACGGTGATCGGGAATCGCCGTCATGTGCCTCACTCTGCAGCTCTTTAGCTTTCTTATCGATCTCGGTCTCAATGTGTTTCTTGATTTTGTCGTCAAAGAACTGGAGTTCATCCTCTGTGAACGTGGGGATCGCTTTCGTTCGCGCCCGTATTTCGCGAATCTCCTCGACCTGCTTCCACGTATTCAGCGCCCAAGTGACTGTTGCGCCGATCATGCCAATGGTGCTGGTAGCAAGCCCGAAAAACAGGAGAGGATCAGATGAAGAGATCTGACGGACTTCTATTTCCTCCGCTGATCCCGTGGCAGTCTCCGAGAACTCGCGGATGATCTTGTTGATCACCTCGAGCTTCTTGATGAACTGATCGAACTGGTCCTGAAAGAGATCGCGGGGGATGAGAAAACCAATCTCAGCAGTACCTGGCTCCAGCTCGCTGACTTCGATTCCAATTTGTTTGAGGTTTTGGAGAAGTTGGTTGATCTGTTGGAGATAGTTGACTCTCTGAGATATGAGCTCATTTACGTTGTCCCGAGCAACTGCCGGTGTGATCGGGTTCTCTTGGACCCACACCTCAATTTTTCCTGGAATATCTGACACAAAGTATTCGTCAGCACCAATTTCTTCAAAAAGGTCTATTTGAGCTGGTTCAAATGTAGCCACCATGCTGCTCATGGATTTCCGCAAGCGGTCTAGCGCCTCAGCGAAACCTTGTTGGTGTTGGGGTTGTTGCGGGGCGCTGACAATATTGTTGAAGTGAGCATTCACCTCATCGAGAGCCTTCTGGATTTTGTATTTGCTTTCGCTGTGCTTAAGAAGTTCGAGGACTTCTCTCAGGCGTGACGCGTTCATCTACTCAGCCCCTGGAAGCTTGTTTTTCACGAAAAGACAATGCTATTGCTGATTGTATAGCATAACACTTGATCGTGCGGACAATGAACCCACTGGAGCCTCGTGGTGTTCTAGTCCAAGACGTGCAGCAAAGCTCGCGCCGAACGCGGAGGCGGCTCCGTCCAGAGGGCAATGGCAGTTGGAGCTTAAATTGAAGGCGAAGGACTATATAGAGAAAGCTCTGGGCATCCCAACGGATCGGGAACGAAAGTTCGCGTCACCAGAGCGCCTAGCGGACATCATGGCACTCATCCAAGTGCTGGCCCTGGACAAGCACCCAAAAAGGACCGAGAAAGGTCTCTTATTTGAACTCCAGGACCCACCTCGCTCATCCAAACAATGGCTGGACGTTGCGCACGAGCATCCTGAGTTCTTCCGTGTCTCTGAACACCCGAGCGTGTCACTGATTGCGCGGTATGTGAGTCTGGATAATGCCGCCGCTGACGATCCTGATGCGGTTGAGAAGGCGGACACTAGGCTTGATGCGGAGTTCACCAGCGGCTTGCTCCAGACTGCCATCGACATGCACGATCGCCAGGTCCGTCGCGCCGACCGTTGGACATACTTGATCCCAATTTGGGTGGCCGTCATTGGTGGCGTCGGGGCCGTGTTCGTAGCGCTCATCAAATCTATAGCTGGCACCTAGGTTCCCTATGGTGTTCTTCGAAATCAGCTGAACCCTTGGCAGCTGGTCGCGAGATTTCCACGGGCTGTGGCAATGGACCAGCGAGCCAATGCCTCCGACCCCGAGAGCGCTGATAAGCCCTCGCTAGAGACCTTCCTAAGTCCCATTATGCTGCAGCAATTCGGCAGCAGGCTGACCGAGAACCCGCAGAATGCCTAGCTTTGCACAAGACTTCTCATTGCGCGCATAACGCCTCATTTCTGGTGCCAGGCCAGCTCTCAATGTTTTTATCTTTCACCCTCGACTCGCTTTGGTTAGCCGCGTTTCAAGGTCACCGCGCCTATTGAGAAGATCTCGGAGGTTGTCACAACGACGGTGCGCCTCTCCCAGGAACAAGTAACATCTTTCAGTGTCTCCCTTATCGTGTGCCTCTTGGAACCGTGCTAGCTGATTCCTGATGACCGCAAGCAGCGCTGCCACCCTTACAAAAAAATCCCGGATGTCGTTTCTCAGCTTGGCGTCGTTCATCACCACTAGGTGCTCGCGGGTTCGGCCATAAACGATTATCTCGGCAGTGATTGTCTCCAGGTACTCATGATCGATCACGCGGTTCTTGTCTCTGTTGTCCTCCAGGTTCTGGATCAGATCACAGACGTTTCCAATCAAGTCCTGGCAAAGCCGCGCCACCATCTTCTGGTTTCGGCGCTGATCAAGGCGGATCGTCGCAGCTGCCACTACAACCGCCAGCAGCAATCCCAAGACAATGCCCCATAAGAACTCAGAGGTGGCGACGTTGATGACCCAGTCCATCGGTAGAAGTACCCCTTTAACGCTAGTCCAGGATCGCCACCGCGCCCTCACGATCCTCAGCAGCCAGGGACGTGTACCGCTCCGTTAGTGTATTTGTAGAGTGGCCCAGGAGCTTCTGAACCGTAGATAATGGCTGGCCACGACGTACCAAGCGGGCGGCAAAATGGTGGCGGAGATTCCGCGGAACTTCCTCGATTACTCGCCATAACCTCTTGGCCTTGTTGAGGACAGCCTTGAGTGTGGCCAGACGCGGGTTGACGGTCGCTGCCGCCAGCCCGGACTTGATCATGGAAGACCTCCAGTAAGTCACTCGGGCCGTAGTCAGTTCCTGAAGGGGGATGTCTCCGAAGTACTCTCCCATCAGTTCCAAGTTGTGGGCAGAGTTCCTGGCCGTGTCACGTCTTGGTGACCGCGGTAGCAGCTCCTCCACAAGGCATTTCTCACAAGCTTCAGTGACCGTCATTACGCCGCCCTGCTGGCGCTTAACAGGCTTCTCGACGCGGGATCTCATCTCCCGCTCGTAGCGTTGAACCTCGACTCTATTTTTGGTTCCGGTGGCCTCACGGTACCGAAAGCCACGGCACTTGAACTCGGCGAGGTACATCTGAGAGCCCTTACGGCGGTGGACCGGCATCTGCCATACCCTCGAAGTATACCCTCGGTGTTAAACCAGTAAGGATACAACTTTCAAGGGTGCCAAGTATCGGCTTTTGTAACTAAGGATTAAATGGTGGAGCCGAGGGGAGTCGAACCCCTGACCTTCGCATTGCGAACGCGACGCTCTCCCAACTGAGCTACGGCCCCAGGAGCAAGGGCCCGCCCAGGGCCCCGCAAAGTGCGCGGATCATGGTGAGATGGCCGGTTTCTGTCAAGAAGGGTCTCTTGGCGTTCCTGCGCTTTCCGCTGCAGGGGTGACACGCCGCTGGAAGTGCTCCGCAAGATCCGTTAACTTATCCACAGACCAATCCGACGCAGGAAATCCGTCGGGGAATATTGCAGGAGGCGACCGGCTGGAGATGCGGAGCAAACACCGATCATCCATCTCGATTTTCGAGAGGGAGCTTGTGTTTGATGGATTATTGCGGGCGCCTCTCAGGTATATGAACAGCTTTCGTCGGGCTCAAGACGACCACCACAAACTGCGGGGAGTAGTCAAAGACTGCGATGACAGGTCCATTTAACACCACGCCTGACGGACGTATCGAAATCGCACACGCCAGAACGAACCAAGACACCGACCCGACCGCGATATTGGCAATTCCGGAGGGGTCGTCCCTCGTGCTCAAGTGGGATGCCCTGCGGGTCAAGGAAAGCGCGCTGCGCGCCATGGCGGACAGGGTGGACAAGGGACCCGACCTGCGTTCCGTCCACCTCATCATCTCGCACGACGATTGGGTCATGCACGAGCACTACGCCTGGGCGAACGCGGCATCGGCCCGCATGCGCGAAGCCTTGCACCTGCTCAACTCACCGAACATCGTCGCCTTCAGCCAGCAGAGGTGCCAAAGGGTCGCGGTTCACGGGGAGCCGGAAGGCAATCGCATCGGTGCCGTGATCGACGCCTGGAAAAACTCGCGGCAGGCCGCCGATCAGGACTTCATCGGCGCACTGCTGTCCCTGGACCTGCTGGACCGGACCATCCTCTACGTCCACGACAAGGATCAGGACGATCTCGTCTTTCGATTCATCGGCGGATCCTTCGCGGAAAAGTTCGGCGCCGAACGGGTGGAATCCAGTATCGGCAGCGGCATCTCCGAGACACTGGGGGCGGATTCCTCCTACACATCCTTCGTCACGCAGCACAGTATCGCGGCCTTTCACTCCGGGGAACCGCGCCGGGATCACATCGACAGCGTCATTTCCTTGCCCCGAAAGAAACCGCAGCGGGTACAATACGACCGCGTGATCCTGCCCGTTTCCCTCTCCAACGGGACCCGCGGCTTGGCGACTGTTTCTGAGGTTCGGGCTGGCCTGCTAGGTTTAGCAACATAGAACCGCCGATATCCAACAGCATCTCCGCCCGGTCCATCCAGACGAGATAGAGATCGAGCTGCGGTTCGCCGTGCAGATTGCGATAGGTGATTCCCGGCTCGACCTTTCGGTAGCCATAGGACCGCACGACCCCCTTCTTGACGAGTGCCGGCTCCACAAGGCTCACGGTATAGTCCGTTTGCCAGAGCCGGTGCGCCAATACCCGGGAGATTCGGGGCAGGACCAAGGTCAGCCCCTGGCCGCGGAACTCGGGATGCACCCAGCCGCCGCCGGAATAGCAGATGCGCCCTGATAGGCGCGCCGCGCCGGGCGCCTCACAGCTACAGGTTTCACCGGGACCCGCGGAGTGAGTGGGATCCTGGTGGAAGAGCCGCAACGATTCGATCTCGTCTTGAAGCGTCGTATCGATCAAAGTGTAGGACCGCGCCGCAACCGTGCCGATAACGCTGTCGCTGGCGGTTTCGCGCGCTTCGAGGAAAAAGGCACGACCCGTTAGATCAGAGGCTTCGGGGTCGAACAGCGGCATTGCCGGGAACCAAGTGTCGCGATTTGCCCTGTTGATGTCCATGTATTGGTCGAAATCGCGTTTCAGGTTGATCTGGATCCCCAATTCGTCGAGCTGCTTATGGGCCTGAAAAAGAAACCAGGAGGTGAGATCCCTGGAATCAAACTCCTCTGTCACATAGCTGTATAGCGACTCCTCGGATAACATCGTCCCCTCCATCAGATGTATAGCTGTCGCAGACAGCCGCTCTACTCCCGATGGCTGAAGTCTGTCTTAATTTCTGGAGGACTTCCGTGAGATTCATCCGCGCTGTGGCACATACCGCACCCTCCGGTTCAGGCCGGCCAGTGAAATCGGAGCGTCCGGTTCACATCACGATTTGCTCATAGGTTGACGGCGCATTGAGGCTGAATTGACCTCGAGGGCGCGCGCTACGGCAGCCACCTCCTCGCTTGTCACCTCTCAGGGCCGCGGTTAGGCTACGCGCCGATTCGTCTAGCCATGTATCAACCCCTTGAACTGAGACGGAGAACCGGCCGGCCATGATCATCCTTGATCCGCTCATTCGGATTATCGTGATCGCCCTCGACATCTATATCTGGGCCATCATCATCTCGGCGATCCTGTCGTGGCTCGTAGCCTTCAACGTGATCAACACGCGCAACCAGTTCGTCAGCATGGTCGGCGACTTCCTCTGGCGCGTGACCGAGCCGGCTTTGCGGCCGATCCGCCGATTCGTCCCGAATCTCGGCGGTATCGACATCTCACCGATCATCCTCATCCTGCTGGTCTATTTCCTGCAAATGGTACTGATGAACGTGCACGCGTCCCTGCTCGGCTACTGAGCGGGTGCCGCCCTCGGCGACTCACCCCTACAGGGTTGCCGCCGACGGATTGCGTGTTCATCTGCGCCTGCAGCCCGCCGCCCGCTCCGACGAGGTTACCGGCTTGGCGGAATTGGACGACGGCAGCACCGTTCTGAAGGTCCGAGTCACGGCGGCGCCGGAAAAAGGCAAGGCGAACGCGGCCCTGATCAAGCTTCTGGCGAAGAATTGGGGGGTCGCCAAGTCGGACCTCTCGATCGTCGCCGGGTGGCGTGACCGCCGGAAGACGGTTCTGGTTCAGGGAGCGTCGGCCTCGCTATTGCCGAAGCTGGACGCCTGGCTTAAGTCCTTGCCAACCCTGGCGCAGGACCAGCGCTGAGCAACAAAGGGAAGAGATATCCATGGGTGAAGCCAAGATCATCGACGGAAAAGCCTTCGCCGCGCAGTTGCGCGAGAGGATCGCCGCGGCCGTCGCGCGCTTGAAAGAGGATCACGGCTTGACGCCCGGTTTGGCTGTGGTGCTGGTCGGCGAAAATCCCGCCAGCCGGGTCTATGTGCGCTCCAAGGGCAAGCAGACGGTGGAAGCCGGCATGAACTCTTTCGAGCACAAGATGCCGGAGACAACGACACAGGACGAGCTTCTGGCCAAGGTCGAGGAGCTGAACAACGACCCCGAGGTGCACGGGATTCTTGTTCAACTGCCTTTGCCGCCCCAGATCGACGACCACGCGGTCATCAACGCCATCGATCCGTCCAAGGATGTCGACGGATTTCATGTCATTAACGCCGGGCGCCTGATGACCGGCGCGAAGGGCGCCGAGGCGCCACTGGTGCCCTGCACGCCGCTGGGCTGCCTCATGATGCTGAAGGATTATCTCGGCGAGCTGTCGGGCAAGACCGCAGTCATCGTCGGCCGCTCGAACATCGTCGGCAAGCCCATGGGCCAGTTGCTGCTCGGCGAAAGCTGTACTGTCACGACGGCGCACAGCCGCACGAAAGACCTGCCGGACGTGTGCCGTCAGGCGGACATCCTCGTTGCCGCGGTCGGACGGCCGCAAATGATCCAGGCGGACTGGATCAAGCCGGGCGCGACCGTCATCGACGTGGGCATCAACCGCATCGAAACGGAAGACGGGAAAGGCCGCCTGGTCGGCGACGTGGACACCGAAGCAGCCAAGGCCGTGGCAGGCGCCATTACGCCGGTTCCCGGCGGCGTCGGACCCATGACCATTGCCTGCTTGCTCGCCAACACCATCACTGCGGCCTGCCGCGCCAAGGGTATCGACGCGCCCGATCTGTAAGTGCGCGTTCGGCGCGGCTGTTTCTTCAGGACGGATTCAAGACGGGGAAGCCGGCGGAAGCGAAAGGCGAATCAGACCTTTGATCGGCGCCTGCGGATCCGCGACCTTGCCTTTGCGCAGGATCACGATATCGCCGCGTCGGGCGAGAAACAGGGCCTGCTGCTTTACGGCGGGCAGGTAGCGGCGCCAGAGGTCCGGCGCATCGCCTGGCTTGCGCCGCGCTGCGAAGATCGCGTGCGCCACATCCCCGGGAGAGATCGGCCGCCTACCCTCACTTTCCGAGAGCAGGGTCAAGATCGTCTCCGCCACGGGATCCAAGTCGGCACTCTCCGCCGGCTGTTTCTGAGTTTCTTGAGCCATGGCGCTCCATAGCATGCCGTCAGGTGGAATAACAGGCAGGCTGGACGCACCTCCGGCGATCACTCATATTGCTGGCCATGGTGGGGACGATAAACGCTCTGGTCGCGGCGATGGCACTCTTTGTCGGCGGCCATTTTCTTCTCTCGAGCAAAGCGATCCGCGATCCGGCGGTGACCAGACTGACCAACACCGGTTTTCAGGGGCTCTATTCGCTCGTCGTCGGCGCGGCCCTCATCTGGATCATCTTCGCCTATCGAGAAGCCCCTTACATCGAAGTCTGGACGCCGCCTGTTGTGTTCCGCTGGATCACGGTCGCCCTGATGCTGCCCGCCAGCCTCTTCCTCGTGGCGGGCGTCACCGCGCCCAACCCGACCATGATGGGTGGAGAACGTCTCTTGGCCCAGGCCGTCGAGAACCCCGCATCTGGAATTCAAACGGTGACCCGGCACCCTTTTCTCTGGGCCACCGGTCTCTGGGCGATCACCCACCTTCTGGTCAATGGCGATGCTGCGAGCATCATCCTCATGACCGGCATTGCGATTTTGAGCTTTGGGGGCATGCACCATATCGACCGACGCCGTGAATCGACGCTAGGCGCGGCCTGGGGGCCCATGCGTCTGACGACGAGCGCGCTACCCTTTCTTGCGATTGCGCAAGGCCGAACGAAGCTCGACTGGCGCGGCATCGGGCTGTGGCGCAGCGCTGCCGCACTGGCCCTCTATGTGGCCCTAATTCACGTGCATTATGCAGTTTTCGGCATCAGCCCGCTGCCCTGATTCACAAAAGCTTTCGGGGGGCCGCGTGGCTCCCCTTCGGTTCGCGTGCTAGGTTCTGGAGACAAAGTCCAGAAAAGAGCGGGAGGCATCCCATGCCGACGAATTCACAAGTGGCCGCGAAACTGCTGCGGGAAGCGGCGGGCTTCTTTATTGAAGTCGGCAATCAAAATCCGGACGTCGAGCGGGAAATGCTGGCCAACGCCAAAACTTTCGACACGGTCGCCGGCCTGCTGGAGGCCGACCCTACCGGCGAATGTCTCTTTGCTGAGCCAGGGAAACCCAAGTCGAATTAAGAGCCGGATCTTCCCTGACGGTTTAACAGGCGCAAGCGCAGGGCGTTGAGCTTGATGAAGCCCTCCGCGTCGCGCTGATCGTAGACGCTGTCTTCCTCGAAGGTGACGTGCTCCATTGAGTAGAGCGACACATCCGACTTGCGTCCCTCGACGATGACATTGCCCTTGTAGAGCTTGAGCCGCACCGTTCCCCTGACCTGCTCCTGGCTCTTGTCGATCAGCGCCTGTAGCATCTCGCGCTCCGGCGAAAACCAGAAGCCGTTGTAGATCAGTTCCGCGTAACGCGGCATCAACTCATCCTTCAGGTGCACGGCGCCACGGTCGAGCGTGATGGATTCCATCGCCCGGTGCGCGACCGAGAGGATCGTGCCGCCCGGTGTCTCGTAGATGCCGCGGCTCTTCATGCCGACGAAGCGGTTCTCCACCAGATCGAGCCGGCCGATGCCGTTGGCGCCGGCCAATGCGTTGAGTTTGGTCAGCAGCGCGGCCGGGGATAGCGCTTCGCCGTCGATGGAGACCGGATCGCCCCGTTCGAAGGCAATCTCAATCACGGTCGGCGTGTCCGGCGCCGCTTCCGGCGAAACGCTGCGGGAGAAGACGTGCTCTCCCGGCGCGACCCAGGGATCCTCCATCTCCTTTCCCTCGGCGGAAATGTGCAGCAGGTTCGCGTCGACCGAGAATGGCGCCTCGCCACGCTTGTCCTTGGCGATCGGGATCTGGTGCTTTTCCGCGAAGTCGATCAAACGGGTGCGGGACGTCAGGTCCCATTCGCGCCAGGGCGCGATCACCTTGATGTCCGGGTTGAGGGCGTAGTAGCCGAGTTCGAAGCGGACCTGATCGTTGCCTTTACCGGTCGCACCGTGACAGACGGCGTCCGCCCCGGTGGCTTCGGCAATTTCGATCTGGCGCTTGGCGATCAGCGGCCGCGCGATAGAGGTGCCGAGCAGATAGACGCCTTCGTAGAGCGCGTTGGCGCGGAACATGGGGAAGACGTAGTCGCGCACGAACTCCTCGCGCAGGTCCTCGATGAAGATGTCCTTCACGCCGAACATCTCGGCCTTGCGGCGCGCCGGCTCCAGCTCTTCGCCCTGGCCCAGGTCAGCGGTGAAGGTGACGACTTCGCAGTTATAGGTTTCCTGCAGCCACTTCAGAATGACCGAGGTGTCCAGGCCGCCCGAATAGGCGAGCACAACCTTTTTGATGTCCGACATTTCGCTCCGTACCTTCCCCTGACACGCGCCCCTGACAAAGCGGCGCGGAGTATAGGGATTGGCCCCCGAGGGGCAATTGTAGAATCCGGCAACGGTCTGCGCCGCGGCGAAAGGTCCCCGGCGGTTGGAGACCCAGCGTCAGGACCGCGCGGCTTCCGCCTCCCGCTCCCGCTTCTTTTTGCGCTCCGAGGCGGACTTGAGCTGGCCGCAGGCGGCTAGAATATCGTCGCCGCGGGTCGCACGGATCGGGGCGCTCAAATAGGCGTCGCTCAGAATGTCCGCGAAGCGTTCGATCGCCGCGCGGTCCGAACACTCGAACTCCGAGCCAGGCCAGGGATTGAAGGGGATCAGGTTCACCTTCGAAGGGATGCCTTTCAGCAACCTCACCAAGGCGCGTGCGTCGGCGGCGGAATCGTTGACGCCTTTCAGCATGACGTACTCGAAGGTGATGCGCCGGGCACTGCGGGAACCGGGGTAGTCGCGGCAGGCCGTCAGAAGCTCCTTCAGGGGGTACTTCTTGTTGATCGGCATGATCCGGTCTCGCACTTCGTCCGTCACCGCGTGCAGAGAGACCGCCAGATTGACGTCAAGCTCCTCGCCGCAGCGGGCCATCTGCGGCACCACACCCGCCGTCGAGAGCGTGATCTTCCGCTTGGAGATGGCAATTCCGTCGCCATCCATCAGGATTTTGATGGCGTCCGCCACGTTCTCGTAGTTGTAGAGCGGCTCGCCCATGCCCATGAAGACCAGGTTGGTCAAGCCCCTCGGCACCTTCGTCGCCGGCCACTCGTCCAGCGCGTCCCGCGCCAGCATGACCTGCCCGACGACCTCCGCCGGTGAGAGATTACGGACCAGACGCTGGGTCCCGGTGTGGCAGAACTTGCAAGTCAGAGTGCAACCGACCTGGCTGGAGATGCAGAGCGTGCCGCGGTCCTCCTCCGGGATGAAGACCATCTCAGCCTGCTGCCCGTCGTGAAACCGCAGCAGCCATTTGCGCGTGCCGTCCCGCGAAAGTTGGTCCAGGACGACTTCGGGACGGCGGGCGACGTAGTGTTCCGCGAGCTTGGCCCGAAAGACCTTGGAGAGGGTCGTCATTTCCGCGAAGTCCGTGGCCCCGCGGTTATAGATCCAGTGCCAGAGCTGAGCGGCCCGGAAGGGTTTTTCGCCAAGCGCCGCCATTTCGGCCCTGAAGGCCTCGCGGCCCAGACCGATCAGGTTCCTGCGTCCGCCGGCCTCCTCGGCTGGCGGCGCAAAGGCCTTCGCATGCGCTGTCATGGCGAATTAGATACGCGCGGGCAGGCCGGACGGCAAGGCCGGCAAAGGCCGGGGCACCCTTAGCGGCAGAGCCCCAAACGGCTGATATACCTAGGGACAGGCCTTGTTGATGGAGTTGTAGGCCTTCGTAAAGCCCTTCAGGGAGTAGGTGTCCTTGGTCGCCGTGCCCCGCTTGGAGGTGCCGCGCACGATCATGGAGGACCCCTTGATCATGGCCTGGATCAGCTGCTGGTCCGTCTCCTTATCGGCAACCCAGGCGGAATTCCCTTGCGTGAAGAGCTCCTTGGTCGTGCTGCCGACTTTGACCTTCACCACGCTGTCCTTCTTATGGGTGTAGCCCGCGAAGAAGCTGACCTCGTCGCGCCGGCCATCGGCGGGCCGGTGCGTGACGAAAGCATAGATTTCACCACGTTTCTTGTACTTGCCCTCGGCCTTGATCGGAATGCTGGAGACGTAGCAGGCGAAGTTTTCCCCTTCCTTGGCGCGGAAAGCGCTCCAATCGCCGAAGTCGCCCAAACGCTCCGTCGCTTGGGCCCGGGCCGCATGGGGGGCCGCCAGCAAAACCGTTAAAGCAATCAACTGAACCGCAAACAGCAGCGAAACCGTTCTCTGCATCGTCACCCTCGTCAAACCAAGCCGTCCCAGAGGAGCTAGCCCGCAAATTTGGTCATTTTTTGATCGATCACCACAGATTTCGTATTTCCGAAAGGAAAATACTCGTGATGCCCGCGAAATCAAACGGCTCACACCACAAATTCCGCTAGGAGCATAGGCAATTCACCCTTTGCAGCAACAGGCTTTGATGGGCAACCGTCATGCCTCCTTCTTGGCGCGGCGGATGACTTGCGCGCCCTGAACGTGTTCGGCCAGAGGTTCCGGGGTCCCGCGGGAATGCACCGGCCGCTCGGCGAAGCGCCCCAGGGACACCATGCGGTCGTACATCACGATGGCCCCGGCGATGCCGACATTGACGCAAAACTTGGTGGGAATCTTCACGACATGGTCGCAGCGCGCCGTCGCTTCCGGCGACAAACTGCCGCGCTCGGGCCCCAGGATATAGGCCGCCGCCCGAGGGTGCCGGAAAGACGGCAGCTCGACCGCGTCGTCGGTCAGCTCGACCCCGACCAGGGCGCAGCCGCGCGGCAACTCGAGATCCGCGATGGAGTCATGCACATAGAGCGGCAGGTTCAGGGCGGCGTCGGAGGTATCCGAACTGCGCACGCTCTTGGCATCGAAATTCGGCGCGACGGCAAAGAAGTAACTGGCCCCGAAGGCATGGGCGGAGCGCAGCAAATTCCCCAGGTTCCTGGGCTTGCTGATCTTCTCGACACCAATTCCGAAGTAACCGCGCATCGCCGCTCCTGACGGGTTCGGGAGCCTCCTCCCAACGGCGCCGGACCTTGCACCTTCAACGGGAGCAAGGCAAGGTGCGCGCCCGCCGCACTCGCGACATCAGGGCTTGAAAAAACAGGGTTGAAAGATGGCCGGTCAGACGGATCCGAACAGCGCCAATCCCATCTGGGTGGAGGTGACGCGCGGCCCCATGGTGGAAAGCCGTCATCGCGCCGCCTTTGCCGTCAGCGACACCGACGGCAAGATCCTGCTTTCCGCCGGCGACTTCGAGCAACCTGTCTACCCGCGGTCCGCCATCAAGCCTCTGCAGGCCTTGGCATTGCTCGAGAGCGGCGCGGCGGAGGCTTTCGGCCTCGGGGATGCCGAGATCGCAGTTGCCTGTGCCAGCCACAACGGCGAGCAGCGCCATGTCGAGACGGTGACAGCCTGGCTGGACCGGATCGGCTGCGGCATCGAAGACCTGGAATGCGGCAGCCACATGCCCTACCGCGAGGCCGACACGATGGCACTGCTGCGCGAGGGCAAGACCGCGACGGCGGCGCACAACAACTGCTCCGGCAAGCACACCGGCTTCCTGTCGGTCGCGCGGCACTTGGGGCATCCGACCAAGGGCTACATCCGTTACGAACATCCGGTGCAGCAGCAGATCCTGGGCATTCTGGAGACCATGACCGGGCTGGACCTGGGCGACGCCCCCTGGGGCGTCGACGGCTGCGGCATTCCCACCCTGGGCATCCCGCTGGGCAACCTCGCACTGGCAATGGCGCGCTTCGCCGACCCCTCGGACCAGCCGGACCGGCGCCAGGCTGCCTGCGCCCGCATTCGGCAGGCCCTGACGGCCGAGCCTTTCATGATCGCCGGCACCGGTCGCTTCTGCACGAAGGTGATCGACGCCACCGGCGGCAAAGCCTTGATCAAGACCGGGGCGGAAGGCGTCTTCTGCGGCGCCATTCCGCAAACCGGCATCGGCATCGCGCTGAAGGTCGACGACGGGGCGACCCGCGCCGCCGAATGCGTCATGGGGCGTCTACTGCAGAAGCTCGGGGTGTTGGGTGAAGCGGAGACCGCCAAGCTGGGCGACAGTCTGCAGCCGCTGATCCGCAACCGGGCGAGCCGCGATGTCGGCGAAATCCGGGTGCCCAAGACCGCGCCCTTCTAAAGAATTCCGGAGGTATCATGCGATGCGCGCAGTGATCTGCAACGAATGGTGCGGCCCCGACGACTTGAGAGTCGGCGAGATGGAGGACCCGGCACCGTCAGCATCCGAAGTCTTGATCGAAGTGAAGGCCGCCGGGGTCAACTTCGCCGATACCCTGATGATCGCCGGGAAATATCAGGAAAAACCGCCCTTCCCCTTCGCGCCCGGATTGGAAGCAGCCGGGGTGGTGCGCGCCGTCGGCGACGCCGTCACGCGGATCAAGCCCGGCGACCGGGTTCTGGGGCTAACCAACTCTGGCGCTTACGCCGAACTCGCCGTGGCAACGGAAAGCGATGTCTTCCCCATTCCCGATAGCATGGACTGGGCCACGGCCGCCGGGTTCCCCATCACCTACGGCACGGCGCACGGTGCCTTGCGCTGGCATGCTGACCTGCAGGCCAATGAGGTCTTGCTGGTGCACGGCGCGGCGGGGGGCGTCGGCCTCGCGGCGGTGGAGATCGGCAAGGCCCTCGGCGCGCGGGTCATCGCCACAGCCGGCGGCGCCGAAAAGCTGGCGGTCGCCAAGGCACACGGCGCGGACGATTTGATCGACTACCGGCAGGAGGATGTGCGGGCCCGGGTCAAGGACCTGACCGGCGACCTGGGCGCGGACGTGGTCTTCGACCCCGTCGGCGGCGACATCTTCGAAGCCTCCTTGCGCTGCACGGCTTGGAACGGGCGCATCCTGGTTATCGGCTTTGCCTCGGGAAAGGTGCCGCAGATCCCGGCAAACATCCTGCTGGTGAAGAACATCGCCACGATGGGAGTCTATTGGGGTTCGAACCGGAAGAAGGCACCGGAGAAACTGCGCGCGGAATTCGAGGAGCTCTTCACCTGGTTCGAGGAGGGTAAGTTGAAGCCCCATGTCTCCCATCACCTGAAGCTCGACGAGGCCGCAAAGGCGATGGAGCTTCTGACGACCCGACGTTCCACGGGCAAGGTCGTGTTGGAGATTTGAGTTGTGCCTGACGGCAGCCAAACATGAGCGAAGCAACGGTCCGCGACCAGTACGAACGCTATCCCTACCCCGCCCGCGATCCGCGGGACGAAGCGAAGCGCCTGATCACCGGCTCGCCCAGCAACCTGCTTGAGGTCAACCACTACCTCTTCCGCGGACGGCGCGACTTTTCCAAACCTTTCCGCGCGCTTTTCGCCGGCGGCGGCACCGGTGACGGCACCATCATGTTGGCCCAGCAGCTTGCCGATACCGGCTGTCCGGCGGAGCTTCACTATCTCGACCTCTCGGAAAGCGCGCGGGAAACAGCCGAGGCGCGCGCCGAGGCCCGCGGTCTCACAAACATCTCTTTCCACAGCGGTTCCTTGCTGGACCTGACCGCGCTCGGTCTGGGCACCTTCGACTACATCGACTGCTGCGGCGTGCTGCATCATCTGGAAGATCCGGCCGCCGGGCTGAAAGCATTGGCCGCCGGCCTGACCGACGACGGCGGCATGGGGATCATGGTCTATGGGACCTATGGCCGCCGCGGCGTCTATGAGACGCAGACGATGCTCCGCGACCTCGGCGCAGACAAGCCTCTGGACGAACGGATTCAGATCGCCCGGCGCCTGTTGAAGGCCCTGCCGGTGAGCAACTGGCTGAAGCGCAATCCCTTCGTCGGCGACCACCACCGCAGCGACGCGGAGCTGGTCGACCTGTTGCTGCACAGCCAGGACCGCGCCTTTACCGTGCCGGAACTGATCGCCCTGGTCTCGGAAACGGATCTCAAGCCCGCCGCCTTCATCGAGCCCGCCCGCTACGACCCCGGCACCTACTTGAGCGACGGCCTGTTGAAGAAGCAACTGTCGGCTTTGGACCCGCTTGAACAAGCGGCCTTCGCGGAGAGGCTGGCCGGGAACCTGAAGCGGCACATCCTTTATCTCTCGAAGACGGGCAGAGACAGCGTGGCTCGGTTGGAAGGGCCGGAAGCCATTCCCTGCTATCGGGAAATGGAGGGCGAGAAGCTGGCCGCCGCCCTGCGCGCCAAGCCGTTCCTCAAGATCGAGTTCGACGGGCTAACCCTGCGGGTGCCGATGCCGCGTCTGGCCGCGCCGATCGCCGCCCTGATCGACGGCATACGGCCGGTCGGTGCGATTCAAGACGCGGTCATGGAAAACGACAGCACGCTGGACGCCGAGACCTTCGCGACCCAGTTCGAGGCCTTCTACAAGGCGCTCAATGGCCTCAACCACCTCTTTCTGCGCTTCCCGGCCTAGGCGTTTTCCGGGCCGGTGCGAGACTTCGCGAAAGCGAAAGACGATTCAGCAGGCGCCGCGGTCGTAACCGAGATCCCGCAGCAGGCGTCCGTCGACGCGTCTCAGCGCACGCCGGTGGCGCAGCGCCGTCCGCTCGGCCGCCAGGTCCGAACGCAGAGTCGCAATCCCGCCCCGCAGTGCGCCGATGGTGCCCGCCATCCAGCCGCGCCGTGGGGATCCGTTGGTCGTCGTTTCAACTTCAAATGCCGTGACCGTCATGGTCCTAATCCTCTCGCCTCAGCCGGCCGCGCGCCGGCTGCACATCGCCTGAAAGAGGCGGAGAGATAGGGCTGCGTGAACCGCGGTACCAATGCCGGATTCTCATCCGCCCCATGCAAAAAAAGCATGGCAGTCATTCAGCAGACGTTCAGGAATTCAGGCGGCGTTTCTTGGACCAGCGCGGGCTTCGCGGGCGCTACTTGAGCACCGGTTCCAGGCGCTCGACCGCTTCGGCAATGCGCTCGGGACTGCTGGCGAAACAGAGCCGCACATGCCCCTCGCCTTGCGGTCCGAAGGCCGTGCCCGGTGCCAGGCCGACACCGGTTTTCTCCAGCACGTCCTTGCAGAAATCCAGGCTGTTGCTCACGCCCTCGACCGCGAAGAAGCTGTAGAAGGAGGCCTGCGGCCGCGCGATGCGCACGCGCGGATAGGACGACAGCCCCTCGTAGAGGATCTTCGCCGCCTTGCCGCAGCGCGCGATGTAGTCCTTCACGAAAGCTTCGCCGTCCCGCAACGCGGCGAGGCAGCCCCACTGCAGGAAGGGCTGCGCGCCGGAAGTGTTGTATTCGATCAGATCACTGATCAGGCCGCCGACGCTGCCCGGATGAGTCAGCCACCCCATGCGCCAGCCGGTCATCGCCCAGGCCTTAGAGAACGAGTTGATGATAAAGAGCGGATCTTCCTCCTCCGCCACCTGCAGGAACGAGGGCGCGACGCGCGTGCCGTCCTTGCCGCCGTCCTGGTCGTCGTAGACGAAGCGGTGATAGACCTCGTCGCCGATCAGCCAGATGCGGCGGCGTCGGCAGAAGTCGAGCAACGCCCGCTGTTCCTCTTCCGAGATGATCCAGCCCGTCGGGTTGCTGGGGGTGACGATGAAGATCGCTTTGGTGCGTTCGTCGCAGGCCGCGAAAAGCTCATTGAGGTCGAGCTTGAAGCCGCCGTCCTCGCGCGGCTTCAGTCCGACGGAAACAGGCTCGCCGCCCACAAGCTTCGCTGCATAGACGACGTTCGGCCAGACCGGCGCGACGATGACGACTCGGTCCCCGGGCGAGACAACGGCCTGCAGCGCCACGACCACGGCGTTCATGCCGGACGAGGTGATCGAAAAGCGTTCGCTGTCCAACGACAAGCCGTAGTGCCGCCGGTAATAGTCGCTAAAGGCGGACCGCAGTTCCGGAATGCCGCGCTTGGGCCCATAGAAGCAATGCCCCTCGAGCAGCGCCTGATGTGTCGCATCGATAATGAAGCGCGGGGTCGGCAGATCGCCTTCGCCGACCCACAGCGGAATCACATTGTCGCGGCCGAAGCCCATCTCCCACAGCTCCACGATGTGGGAGTGCTCCATCTTCCCCGCCGCCTGGCTGAAGGGCATGGAGGAAAGCGGGTGAAGTCCAGATTCCGGCATCGCCGTGTCCTCAATCGTTGTCGTCTTAAACCCGAAGGTCCGGCAGGTCCCTGTAGAGATCCAGCGCCTCCGGGTTCGCCAGCGCTTCCTTGTTCTTGATGGCGCGCCCATGCACCGTGTCGCGCACCGCCAGCTCGACAATCTTGCCGCTTTTGGTGCGCGGAATGTCCGCGACTGCAACCACCTTCGCCGGAACGTGGCGCGGCGTGCAGCCGTTGCGGATCTGCGTCTTGATCTTTTTCGTCAGTTTCTCATCGAGCGTGTGGCCCGCCCGCATCCGGACGAAAAGCACAACACGGACGTCACCCTCCCAGTCCTGCCCGATCACCAGCGCTTCCTCGACCTCCGGCAATTGCTCCACCTGGCGATAGATTTCCGCCGTGCCGATACGCACGCCGCCGGGATTCAAGGTCGCGTCGGAGCGGCCGTAGATGACGATCCCGTTGTGATCCGTCAGTTCCACGAAATCGCCGTGGCACCAGATGTTCGGATAGTTCTCGAAATAGGCGGCGCGGTAACGAGCGTCTTCCGGATCGTTCCAGAAGCCAACGGGCATGGAGGGGAAAGGCTTGGTGCAAACCAGCTCCCCTTTCTCCCCGCGCACCGGCTTGCCGTTTTCGTCGTAGACCTCGACCGCCATGCCGAGCAGACGCGCCTGGATCTCGCCGCGCCACACCGGCCCCATGGGATTGCCGCCGACGAAACAGCCGATGATGTCGGTTCCTCCCGCAATCGACGACAGGCAGACGTCGGACTTGATGTGCCGGTAGACGTAGTCGAAGCCTTCCGGCACCAGCGGCGAGCCCGTCGAGGTGATGGCGCGCACCGTGGAAAGGTCGTGCGTCGACTTCGGGTCCAGCTCGGCCTTGCCCAAGGCATCAATGTACTTGGCGGAGGTGCCGAAGAGCGTGCCTTTCTCCGCGTCCATGAAATCGAACAGGATGTTCCCGGAGGGATGAAACGGCGAACCGTCGTAGAGCAGCAGCGTCGCGCCGCAGGCCAAGCCGGAGACCAGCCAGTTCCACATCATCCAGCCGCAGGTGGTGAAATAGAACACGCGGTCGTCCTGCTTCACGTCGCAATGCAGGCTATGTTCCTTCAGATGCTGCAGAAGCGTTCCGCCGGCGCCGTGGACGATGCACTTCGGCTTCCCGGTCGTCCCTGAAGAGAACATGATGTAGAGCGGCGCGTTGAACGGCATCTGCGTGAACGCGATGTCGCCGGGCGTGAAGGGCGCCAAGAAATCGCCCAGGGTGCGCGCGCGGTCGTCGAGGCTGGCGATATCGGGCGTGTCCGACAGATAGGGCACCACGACGATGCGCAGGGCGGTGGGAAGTTCCGCCGTGAAGGCCTTCACGCGCGGCAGGGAGTCGATCACTTTGCCGTTGTAGTAGTAGCCGTCGGGACAGATGACGACCTTCGGCTCGATCTGTCCGAAACGGTCCAGCACGCCCTGCACCCCGAAGTCCGGCGAGCAGGACGACCAGATCGCCCCCAGCGACGCAGTGGCAAGCATAGCCGCCAGGGTCTCCGGCATGTTCGGCATAAAGCCCGCGACCCGGTCGCCGGGGCCGACGCCTTCCGCCGCCAGCGCCTGCGAGAGGCGGGATACCAGGTCATAGAACTCCCGGTGAGACAGCCGCCGCTTCACCTTGTCCTCACCCCAGAACACGACCGCGTCGCCGTCGTCACGACGGCGCAGCAGGTTTTCGGCGAAGTTCAGCCGCGCGTCCGGGAAGAACTTGGCGCCGGGCATCTTGTCCGCGTCCACCAGAACCCGGTCTCCTTGGGACTCGGCGATCACACCGCAAAAGCTCCAGACCGACTGCCAGAACTTCTCCATCTCCCGCAGCGACCATTCGTAGAGGCTGTCGTAGTCGGAAAAAGTCACGCCCCAGTCCTCCTGGGCCCGGCGCATGAAGGCCGCCAGGTTGCTGTCGGCGGCACGGTCGGCCGTGGGCTGCCAAAGCGGGGCGTTTGTGTTCGACGCGGTCATAAACTCCTCTCCTGAGCGCAACGATTTAGGGCGTAACCGAAATCCGCCGTGAAACCGCGGCAGTATGGCGAAACCGGGGCATCCCGCCCAGAGCAAAGAAAGGCCGCCGGAGGAAGCGGAGCCGCCTCATGCATCGGAGCTATGTCACTTCAGCGCTGGTCGCTGAACCTGCGGCGCCGTAGATTGGTTGCCAGCATGCCTGCCAGCCCCTCTCTGCTCGACCGTCTCAACACCGTTTCGCCGCCGGTTCAAGGCGCCCTCCTGGTCACGGCCTCGGCCTTCCTCTTCGCCTGGATGAACATCGCCGTGCGGATGTCCGCGGTCGAGCTGCACCCGATTCAGATCGCTTTCTTCCGTAATTTCTTCGCGCTTGTTTTCATTCTGCCGTGGCTGATGCGCGTAGGACGGGAGGGTCTGCGCACCAAACGGATGGGACTGCACCTCTGGCGCACCGTCATCGGCCTGCTCGCCATGTATTGCTGGTTCAGCTCCGTCGTCCTGGTGCCCCTGGCGGAAGCCGTCGCCCTGAACTTCACCCTGCCGCTGTTCGCGACGGCGGGCGCAGCGCTGTTCTTGCCGGAGAAAGTCGGCCTGCGCCGCTGGTCGGCGACCTTTATCGGCTTCCTGGGCATGCTGGTGATCCTCCGCCCCGGCTTCACCGAGGTGACGGCCCCCATGGCCTTGCCGATAGTGGCCGCCGTTTTCATGGCGGTTTCAGTTCTGATCGTGAAAACGCTGGCGGATACGGAGAACCCCAACGCCATCGTGCTCTACATGAACCTCTTCATGACGCCGCTGTCACTTATTCCGGCGCTCTTCGTCTGGCGCTGGCCGTCTCTGTCGGTTTGGGTTGCCCTGGCGGCCCTGGGCCTGCTCGCCACTTTGGCGCACCTTTGTCTCACCCGCGCCTACACCAAGGCGGATGCCTCGGCCATCATGCCCTTCGACTATGCCCGCCTGCCCTTCGTCGCCGCCCTTGCCTATCTGCTCTACGGCGAGGTGGCCGACATCTGGACCTGGACCGGGGCGGGCATCATCGCTATGTCCGCTTTCTACATCGCCAACCGGGAAGCCAAGGTCGCGCGCCTCAGGAAGTCCGCGCAGATCGCCGGACAGGCGCCCACCGGGCGGCCCTAGCGAAGAGGGGTTAGGTTCCGTCGCTCAACCGTTTGAGCGTGTCCTTCGCCCGGGCGCGATGATCTTCGGAGATATGCGGCGAAAAGAGCTGCACGGCTGCCAGCAGGACCGACGCGTCGTCGGTGAAACCGAGGGCGGCGATGAAATCGGGGACCAGATCCGTGGGCACCACGAAATATGCCAGGGCGGCCATCAGCGCGGCGCGGGCCCGGGCCGGGGTCTTCGGGTCCCGGGCGCAGTAGTAAGCGGCCAAGGCGTCGTCGACAAAGGGCACGTACCCGAGGACGCGCCCCAGTTTCGGCAAGAACCCCTGATCCACCCGCGCGCGGTCGCGCGCCGGATCGGGCTGGACGAGGGAAATCAGGTCCTGACCAGGCATCGCTGATATATGGGGCCGGCCCGCCTGTACTTCAATTTCCCCTCCTCCAGCCTCGCCTCGTCCGGAAAGCTCTGCTATAGAGCCGCCGGAATTCGGGGGCAGCATGGCCTATGCCAGGAAAGATGATGGGCCTGTCAACAAAAGGAGGCACTGATGGACGTAAAGGGGCACGCGGCGATCGTCACCGGTGGCGGATCGGGACTGGGCGCGGAATCGGCCAGAGCGCTGGCGGCAGCCGGGGCGAAGGTGACCGTTCTGGACCTCAACCCGGAGACCGTGGGCGCCGTCGCCAAGGAGATCGGCGGCCTGGGCTTGACCTGCGACGTCGGCAGCGCGGAATCCGCGGAGGCTGCGGTGGCACAGGCCCGGGAGGCCCACGGCCCCTGCCGCGTCTTGGTCAATTGTGCGGGCATCGCCCCGGCAAAGCGGATCGTCGGCCGCAACGGCCCCATGGCGCTGGAAGACTTCGAGCATGTCATCAAGGTCAACCTGATCGGCAGCTTCAACCTGCTGCGTCTGGCCGCCGCGGACATGCTGGGCGAGGACCCCCTGGAAGACGGAGAACGCGGTGTGATCATCTCCACCGCCTCCATCGCCGCCGTCGAGGGACAGCTCGGACAGGTCGCCTACGCCGCCTCGAAGGCGGGCATCGTCGGCATGATGCTGCCGGCGGCGCGCGAGTTCGCGAAGAACGGCGTGCGCGTCCTGACCATCGCCCCGGGCCTGATCGGCACGCCGCTTCTGCTGAACATGCCGCAGGAAGTGCAGGACAACCTGGCGGGCCAGATCCCCTTCCCGCACCGCTTCGGCAAGCCGGAGGAGTTCGCCAAACTGGTCATGCATATCGTCGACAACGTGATGCTGAACGCCGACAACATCCGTCTCGACGGCGCCATGCGCATGCAGTGAGGGACTCTTTTGGTGTAGGCAGCGCCAACCCTCTCCCCCGAACGGAGGATACCCGAGGGCGCGGGTTGGAGGGGGACTCCGCGCTGGCGGAGAACACTACTTCGCGTAGCGGTCCATCATTTTCGCCAATTTGATGTCGAGTGAAGACAGCCCATCGCAGTCGTGGGTGGTTAACACCACCTCGACCCTGTTGTAGACGTTGAACCACTCCGGATGGTGGTTAAGCTTCTCGGCGGCCAGCGCGGCCCGGGACATAAATCCCCAGGCTTCGTTGAATGATTTGAATTTAAAGGACTTTTGAATCGCGTCGCGCTCCTCCAGGGTTTGCCAGCCTTTCAGCTCGGCAAGCCCCGCTGTCCGTTCCGCCGCCGTCAACTTTTCAACCATGGTGCGAGCCTTCTTCTACGGGTTAACCACGAGACTGTGAAAGCTTGGCGCCGGGGTCAAGGACGGTTAGGCTGAGGTACGGAAGCGAGAGATGGCTGGTTAATGGCACGCCTTCATATCGAGGGGCGGTTTTTCACCCCTCCGGAGACAGCGGACATCGAATCGAAAGCGCGGGAGGCGTTCGCCTACATCCCCCGCGAGCTTCGCCATATCCTCGGCGACGTGGTGATTCAGGTCGTCGATTTCCCGGACGATGAGACCCTGGAAGAGATGGACTGCGAGTCGCCCTTCGACCTTTTGGGGCTCTACCGCGGCGTCAGCCTCCTTCACCGCAGCAACTTCGACCTGATGCGGGAAGCGGATATCATCTATCTCTACCGGCGCCCGATCCTGGACTACTGGTGCGAAACCGGCGAAGATTTGGGCGAGGTCGTGCGCCACGTCCTGATCCACGAGATCGGCCATCACTTCGGGTTCTCGGACGAGGATATGGAGCGAATCGAGCAGCAGCAGGAAGCTTGAGCTCGATCCCCGGAAGCGCATCACGGGGCGACCTTCTGGAACAATTCTGAACGGAATTAGCGAAGCATGGGCCATTCGCATACCCACCGGCGTCCGTCGGATCTCGAACTCCGCGTAAAGGCATTGGAGTCGCTGCTTGTGGAGAAGGGCTTGGTCGAACCGGCCGCGCTCGACGCTCTGATCGACACCTACGAAAACAAGGTCGGGCCCCGCAACGGCGCCGCCGTGGTCGCCAAGGCCTGGACCGACCCCGACTACAAGAAGCGGCTGCTCGAAGACGGCACCGCCGCCGCAGCGGAGTTCGGCTTCACCGGACGCCAGGGCGAAGACCTCGTGGTGGTCGAGAACACGCCCGAGACCCACAACATGGTCGTCTGCACACTTTGCTCCTGCTACCCCTGGCCGGTCCTGGGCCTGCCGCCGGTCTGGTACAAGTCCGCCCCCTACCGGTCGCGCGCCGTGTCCGATCCGCGGGGCGTGCTGGCGGAGTTCGGCGTCACCCTGCCCGATGAAACCGAGATTCGCGTCTGGGACTCCACGGCCGAGATCCGCTATCTCGTCCTGCCTCGGCGCCCGGCGGGCACCGAGGGTCTGAGTGAGTCCCAACTGGCGGAGCTGGTCAGCCGTGACTCAATGATCGGCACGGGCTTGGTCGAAGCACCGGCGAAAAAAGGCTGAACGGTCATGGACGGACCTCACGACCTCGGCGGCATGCACGGCCTCGGGCCCATCGAACGGGAAGAGAACGAGCCGGTGTTTCATGCGGACTGGGAACGCCGCGCCTTTGCGCTGACCCTGGCCATGGGCGCGCACGGCGCCTGGAATATCGATAGCTCCCGCCACGCGCGGGAGAACACCGACCCCGTCACCTATCTGAGTCAAAGCTATTACGAGATCTGGCTGCGCGGTCTTGAGACCCTGCTCGACGAGAAGGGTTTCGTGTCGCACGAAGAACTGGAACAGCGCATCGCCGAGATGAAGGCTGAGGCCGAAAACGGGAAAGGCTGAGCCGCCGCCATGCCGACCTTGAAAGCAGAAGACGTCGAAGCCGCCATGCTGAAGGGCGGATCGGCCCGCGCCGAGGCACCGACGGGGCCGCGCTTTTCCGTCGGCGACTGCGTCACAACCCACAGCATTCACCCGCGCGGCCACACGCGGCTGCCCCGCTACGCACGCAAAGCCACCGGCGTCGTGGACCGTCATCACGGCAGCTTTATTTTTCCTGACAGCCATGCGGCGGGGGAAGGCAAGCAGCCGCAGCATCTCTATTCCGTGCGATTCGAAGCCGAGGAACTCTGGGGCGCGGACGCGCAATCGCGCAGCGCCGTCTACATCGACCTTTTCGAATCCTATCTGGATCCGGCATGACCTCTGCGCCACAGCTGGATGCCCTACCGGAGTTGCCGCGGGACTCCGAGGGACCGGTCTTCCGTGAGCCCTGGGAAGCCTCGGCTTTTGCCATGGCGGTCAAGCTGCACGAGGCCGGGCACTTCACCTGGCCGGAATGGGCGGCAACCCTGAGCGCCGAAATCAACGCCGCCAGAGAACGCGGCGATCCTGATCTGGGCAACACTTACTACAGCCATTGGCTGGCGGCCCTGGAGCGGCTCGTGACCGAGAAGAAGATCTTTTCCTCCGCCGACCTGACGGCGCGCAAAGAAGCTTGGGGCACGGCTTATGATTCTACGCCGCACGGCCTGCCGGTAAAACTGCCGAGCGAAACCTAAGGCAACACGCCTAAGGCAACACGATAGATGCCAGCGCCTTCTACGGTGCGCAGATCTTGGGATTCCGGCCCGACCAGTCCAGATAAGCGATCAAGTCCGCGCGCTCCAACGCGTCCTTCACGCCGTCGTATCCCATGGTGGTTTCCGGGATCATGGCCAACGGGTCTTCCAGAAAGCGGTCAAGAGTCTCACGATCCCAAACAAGGCCGGAGGCCGCCATGGCCTGGGAATAGGCAAAGCCCGGCACGCTGCCGGCGGCGCGCCCCACGACGCCGCAATGCTTTGGTCCCGTCCGGTTGCGCGTCAGCGCGTGACAGGCTTTGCAGCGGCCGTAGATTTCGGCGCCGCGTTTCGGATCGCCGGACAGTTCTTCTGCAAGTCCTGCTGACGGCAGCAGCAGCGTTGCAAGCAGGCCGAAGACGGCGAGCCATGGTCTCATGTGTTACTCCGAAAAAGCGGAGGAGGGGCCGAAGTTCCCCCCTCACCCCCTCCTCCAGTGCATTGGGGGATATGCCCTATGAAACGAAAGCGTCCGGCACCGGGTCGTCGCCGACGGCCTGACGCAGGATGGCCCAGTGCATGGCTTCGTCGCCGAGGATGCTGGCCGCGGCTTTCGACAGTGCGCGTTCCTCGAACAGCGGCACCGCGCCCAGGTAGGCGCTGACCGCGCCCTTCTCCAGACCGGCGGCAAAGCGCAGCACATCTTCCTCGCTCTTCAACTGATCCGTCGGGAAGTCGTACTTCTCCATCGGCGCGGCGGGTTCTCCGCCCAGATCCTTCACGGCCTTCGCCAGGGCGTCGGCGTGCTGCTTATGATGGTCCTGGAACTTCACGGCGACCGCCAAGGTGCCCTCTCCCAACAAGCCGCTTTCCGCGCCGACCTGATAGGCGGCTACTGCTTCCTGCTCCGCGCCGAGCGCGGAGTTCAGAATGCGGATGTCGCCCTCCGCCGAAGACGCGTTGGCATTCTTGCTGTAGGAGGCTGTACCGCATCCTGCCAACAGCATCACCGCCCCGGCGGAGAGCAACCCGGTTCCCGATACCGATAGGAAACTCCTTCTGGGCAGGATGATGCTGCCCTCTTCTTCGATCATGATCTCGTCCCGCATAATTCGATCCTTTCCTTTTTTCACTTCGAACGTGGGCGCACAGCGGTTCCCTCCGCGAAAGCGCGCTCCACGGTTCCGACCGACCGAAGGTCAGGCGTAACAAGGTGAGAGGGGATGCCCGGCGCGAAGGCCGGGGACGTGGGTCAGTCCGGCGGTTTCATGCCGACACGCTGCAGGACCAGAGCCACGATGCGGTCGCAGCGTGCGCCGGCGAAGGGAAAGGTTTCGGACAAGGCCGAGTCCATTTCCTGCTCCAGAACCTGGCGCAGCAGGCTTGTCGCGCGGTGATGCCGGGACTTGACGGTGTTGCGCGGGATGCCGAGGAAGCTTGCGGTCTCGTCGATGGAGAACTCCTCCAGACCGCGCAGCACGAAGACGGCCCGATAGGATTGCGGCAGCGCTTCGATGGCGCGTTCCAGCAGCAACCGGATTTCGCCGCGCGCCGCGGCGGCCTCTGGGTTGTTACGCAGCCGCGCCGCGATGTCTTCCGGCATGTCGTCCTCCGGAGCCGCATTCCCCTTCAACTCGGCCAAAGGAACCTGGGGCCGGCGCTTGCGCAGGCGCCCAAGGGATTCATTGACCGCGATCTTCGCCAGCCAGGTCGAGAGACTCGCCTTGCCCTGGAACTCTCCAAGACCGGAATAGGCCCGCACATAGCTTTCCTGAACGGCGTCCTCCGCTTCGGCGTCGTCCTTCAGAATGCCGTAGGCGACCCGGAAGAGGCGCCGGTTGTTACGGCGCATGATCTCCTCGAAAGCCAGGGCATCGTCCTGCCGCGCGCGGCGGACCAGTTCGGCTTCGTCCAGATCGCCTTGTCCGGTTCTCCGGACAGGGCCCGCTGTCGTCTCCGCTCCGAAGTCCGTCCCAAGGATTGCCGGCTCGTCCCTTTGCATCGCCACGCTCCTCCTCTCTGCCATAATAGATGCGGAACAGCGGCAAAAGGGTCCCAAGTTTTTGGGACCCTTCCGCAGCAGGCAAGTTCGTTAGGAGTCACAGGGTGTTAGGCCCTACTCTAATCCTCCGCGGCGACGAACTCCAGGGACTGCAACGCGATGCGCAAGGCATGCTTGCGCTTGATCGGCGTGTTGAGGAAGCGGTTGACGCCGCTCAGCAGGTCGCCGGCCCAGGGGGCCTCCGGCGCCCGCAGATACTCCTCTCGCGCCGCCATGAAGGTCTTCAGCAAATGGCTGGAGACGATGTATTCGAACTGTCCGTGGTCGAAGAGCTTTTCGATGGAGGTCCGGAAGAAGGCCTCCGCATCGGGGATCCGCCAGGCCGAGAGGTCCTGCGCGCCGTCGACATCGGCCGCGTTGCGTCCGACGAAGCAGCCCATTTGCAACAGGCCCTGCGGCCAGAGTTCAGAATGCTTCTCACAGATCGTGCGCACCGCATTGCCGAAGGTGACGGCGTGGGTGAAGTCGAGCCAACCCACGCTTTGCGCGACGGACACCTCGACCAGCGTTTCCCGCTCCGCGTCGAAATGGGCGAGGTTCCAGGCGCTGGCCCCGAAAAGCGCCGACCAGAGGTCTTCGGGGTCCGCCGCCGACTGCGAGACGGCGGTCAGCACCTGCTTGACCGAGCGCTGCGTAAGATCTTCCACGGCGGGTCCCGCCGCGCCGGACTTGCCCGGCGCCCAATCCGCCAGGGCACCGTGATAGCCTCGGAATTCGGGGATCAGGTCCTCCCGGTAGGCGTTGACGAGAGACCGCACCAGCATCAGCAGCAGCGGTTCCTGCACCTTGCGGCCGAGTTGCGCGATGAGTTCGCCGGTCTTGGCGACGTAGATCAGGGAATGGCCGAAGTCGGCGTAGTGCGCCAGCGCCGCCGTCGCCAGGGGGCGTTCCAGGTCCCGATAGCCGAGCCCCAGCTCCAGGGCACCGCGCAGCAGAGCGATGGCCTCGTCCTCGTCTTCCCGCTCGATGGCTTCCAGGAAGGCCCCCTCGTCGTAGGATTTGCGCGTCTTGGGGAAGACATAGACGGGCTGCCGCAGGCTGTCCCAGGCGAAGTGCCCGGCGATTTCGACCAGGGGAACCAGCCGTGCGGCCTCCCCGTCGGTGGAACCCGCGCGCAGGGTCAGCCAGTCCGCGGCGGCGGGCACCGCGTGGGTCGTTCCGTACTCGAAGCGCTCGTGCGTCCAGTCGATGGCGGCGCGCACGGCGTCGAGCGGATCGCCCTGGCTGCGTTGCAGCCGCGCAATCTCCCGCGCCAGGCGGTCGTATTCCATGCGCCGGTCGATGTTGACGAAGGTCTCCCTCAGCGCCGCCATGGCCGCGGCCGCGCGTTTCGCCGCTGGCGGGTCCGTGACGTCGAGCCAGACTTCGTCGCCCCGGATCTGCACGGGATAGCGGCGCAGCTTGTCACCGCCGATCAGGGTCTCGCCGCTTTCCAGATCGAACTTCCAGTTATGCCAGTTGCAGGTCAGGACGCAGCCGTCGCTCATGGAGCCTTCCTTCAAGGGATAGCCCTCGTGCGGGCAACGGTTGTTGCAGGCGTAGACGCCTTTCTCCGTGGCGAAGAGGGCGATCTGCTTGCGCCCGACGCGGACCATGAGCGCGCGCTTTTCCTCAAGCTCTCTCAGGGACGCGGCCTGGACGAAACCCGTCTCCACGGCTCGCAGGGAGTCGGGCGCGGACGGGGCTGCGGGGTCGACCTCGGGGGCCGGGTTGATGGCGGGCATGATCTTCCCCTTTTTATATAGATTTATCTTTAGTAACTATCCCTTTCTAAGCCTCCACCTTGTTTTTTTCAAGGCATTTCTTTAGAAACGCGCCATGCGAGACGCCAAGAAATCCAAGGAGCTCCGGACCCGCCGCGCCATCCTCGAGATTCTAAAGCGGCAGGGCCCAACCGATGCCGCCGCCCTGGCGGAGGAGTTGGAGGTCTCGGCCATGGCGGTGCGCCAGCACCTCTACGCCCTGCAGGAAGAGAAGCTGGTCGATCATATCACGGAACCGCGTCCGGTGGGCCGTCCGGCGAAGCTCTGGCGCGTCACGCGCGGCGCCGACCGTTTCTTCCCCGACGGCCATTCCGATCTGGCCGCGGACCTGATCGGCGCCATGAAGGAAGCCTTCGGCGACCAGGGGGTCGAACAGTTGCTGGCCGTGCGCTCCCGCGATCAGATCGCCGCCTACAACAAGCGCATCGGCAAGAACGCCTCCCTGAAGGCGCGTCTGACGGCGTTGGCCGAGATCCGCACCGAGGAAGGCTACATGGCCGCCGTGACGCAGGAGGGGAATGGCCATTACCTCTTCGTGGAGTCGCACTGCCCAATCTGCGTCGCCGCGACCTCCTGCACCGGTCTCTGCGCCCAGGAACTGGAGGTCTTTCGCAGCGTCCTCGGACCAAACGTGGAGATCGAGAGGCTCGATCACATTCTCGCGGGCGCCAACCGCTGCGCCTACGACGTTCGCAAGACCGGTTAGACGAGTTGAGCGACGCGGCGCCGCAGCGCCGGCAGCAACTCCACCTCGAACCAGGTATTGCGCTTGAGCCACGCCGTATTGCGCCAGCTCGGGTGCGGCAGAGGCAGGAAGTCCGGCTGGTAGTCCCGCCAGGCGCCGACGGTCTCGGTCAGGCTCTTGCGTCTTTGTTTGCCGAGATAGTGCCGCTGCGCATAGGCGCCGACGAGCAAAGTCAACTCGATGTCGGGAAGCCGCGCCAATAGTCGTTCGTGCCACAGCGGCGCGCACTCCGGGCGGGGCGGCTTGTCGCCGCCGCGCGCACCGACGCCGGGATAGCAGAACCCCATGGGGATGATGGCGACGCGCGTCTCGTCGTAGAAGACCTCCGGCGTTATCTGCAGCCAGTCCCGCAGACGCTCTCCGGACCGATCGTTCCAGGGAATACCGCTTTCGTGCACCCGCGTTCCCGGCGCCTGCCCGACGATCAGCAGCCGCGCCGAAGGGGCGGCGCGCATGACCGGGCGCGGCCCCAGGGGCAGATGCGCTTCGCAGACGCGGCAGGCCCGCGCTTGTTTCAGAATCTCCGCAAGACTGTCGGAAACAATGTCCGTCACAGGTTTGCCAGCAGGCGCTCCACGAAAGCCGGAACCTCCTTGGTTGCGGGGCCGTAGTGGCGCTCTTCGAAGAGCGAGTGTCCCTCGGAAGGCTCCAGGTTCAATTCCACCGTATGGGCATCGGCACTCATGCGGGCCTCCTGCACGAACCCGGCGGCGGGATAGACGTTGCCCGATGTGCCGATGGAAACGAACAGGCTGCAGCCGGACAACGCGTCGAAAATGCGATCCATCTCGAAGGGCATCTCGCCGAACCAGACGACATTGACGCGCAGCCGCCCCAGGGTGCCGCAGGCCGTGCAGGCGCTGGCGTGGTTCATATCCTCCGACCAGGGCGCGACATTGCCGCAGGCCGTGCAGCGCGCCTTCAACAGTTCACCGTGCATGTGGATCAGGTTGCGCGAACCCGCGCGCTCGTGCAGGTCGTCGATGTTCTGCGTGACCAACAGCACTTCGCCGGGCCAGGTTTCTTCCAACCGCGCCAAGGCATCGTGCGCCGCATTCGGCAGGACCTCGGTCCCGAGCAAGCCTCTGCGGCGGTGGTTGTAGAAGTCGTGCACCCGGTCCGGGTCGCGGACAAAGGCTTCCGGCGTCGCGACGTCTTCGACCTCGACCTGCGCCCAGATTCCATCGGGGTCGCGGAAGGTGTCGAGACCCGATTCCTTCGAGATCCCGGCGCCGGTCAGAATGACGATCCTGTCCTTGGGCGACACTGTCCGTGTCATCTGCTTGTCTTCACCTCGGGTCGTTTCCCATCCCTTAAGAAGCTTACCGCGCGGAAGCGTCCTTTCAAAGGGCGGGGTCCGGTGCTAGAGGACTCCTCCGGCCTCCGGGCCGTTCGGAATCCTCCAACGAAAGAGGTCCCCGTGGCTGCCGTCCTGATTGTCTGCACCGGAAACATCTGCCGTTCCCCGACAGCGGAGGGGGTTCTGCGCCACCATCTGGCAAGCGAAGGTCTGGCCGACCGCGTGCGCGTCGATTCCGCGGGCACGGAGGGCTGGCACAGCGGCGACGGGCCGAGCGCGCCCGCCATCGACGTCGCGCAGGAACGCGGCTACGACCTCAGCGATCTGCGCGCACGGCAAATCTCCCGCGACGATCCCGCGCAGTTCGATTTGATCCTGGCGATGGACCGCGGCCACCTCTCGATCCTGAAACAGCGCATGCCCGACGCGGCGGCGGGCCAGCTTCGGCTCTTCATGGAGTTCGCGCCAGGCGACACAGAGGAAGTGCCCGACCCCTACTACGGCGGACGTGACGACTACATCTATTCCCTCGACCTGATCGAGAGCGCGATGCCCGGTTTGCTGGAGGCGCTCAGACGCGACTTCCTGTGACCCGCTTGTCATGACGGTCCTCGACAGGGAAGCAGTCGCGGCCATCGAGTCCTGCACGGACGCGGCACCACTGAGCACCAAACCCCTGTCCGGCGGCTGCATCGCCGAAGTCTATCGCGTCGATCTCTCGAGCGGCGACAGCGTTGTTCTGAAGCGCGCGGCGGAAGGCGGTCTCGACACCGAGGCTTTCATGCTGAGTTATCTCGCGTCCCACACGGCACTGCCGGTGCCCGGCGTCCTCCATGCCTCCGACTCTCTTCTCCTTCTTGAATTCGTCGAGAGCAGTCCGGCCCCGAGCCCGCGCTGCGAAACCCATGCCGCCGACCTGCTGGCCGCGCTGCACGGCATCGGGAATCCGACCTACGGGTTCGAGCGCGATACTTTGATCGGACCGCTGCCGCAACCGAACCCGCAATCCGAAGACTGGTGCGGCTTCTTCAGGGATCACCGGCTGTTGCATTTCGGCAGGCTGGCGCTGGATGCCGGCTCCCTGCCGCGCGAGTCCTTCGCGCGCCTGGAACGTCTGGCGGCGAAACTGGAAAGCTACATCGATTCTCCGCAGGCGCCGTCGCTGATCCACGGCGACATCTGGTCCGGCAATGTCCTCTATGGTCCGGAAGGCATCGCCGCTTTTCTCGACCCCGCGATTTACTTCGCGGACGCCGAGATCGAGTTGGCCTATATCACGCTGTTCTCGACCTTTGGGCCCGCCTTCTTCCGGCACTACAACAAACTGCGTCCGATCGCCCCCGGCTTCACCGAGGTGCGCCGAGATCTCTATTGCCTCTATCCGCTGCTCGTGCACACACGGCTGTTCGGGGGCGCCTATGCCCGGCAGGTCGATGCGATCCTGACGCGGCTCGCCTGACAAAGACCCTTCTCGCTATGTCGCGTGGCTGCCGTTCTGCACCAGCGCGTAGGCCGCTTCTTCCCGGTAGACGGCGCCGCTGGCGGCGAGGTGGCTGGAGAACAGCACGAACTCCGAGACCACGATCGGATCGCTGCGGAAGAGGGCATGGCTGGCGAAATAGGGGCCCAGGTCCGGCGCCGAACCATTGCCCTTGAACCGCCCGAGGGTCACGTGCGGTTTGAACTTGCGGCGCTCCGGCTCCAGTCCCGCGCGCTGCACCGCCTGTTCCACCTTCGCCTGCAGGCGCGACAGGACGGGCTGCGCCTCGACGCCCGCCCAGACCGCGCGCAGCTTGCGGCCCTCCCCGAACTGTCCCACCCCCGCCAGCTGCAAGGGGAAACTCTCGCAACGGATCGACATCAGTCCGGTATCGATATCCGCCGCGGCACCGCCGTCGACTTCGCCGATGAAACGCAGGGTAAGGTGAAGACTCTCGGGCGCGACCCAGCGCGCGCCGGACAAGCCGTTTTGCAGCCGGGCCAACTGGTCGCGGACCGGATCCGGCAGGGAAAGGCCAATAAAAAGGCGCATGAAATCCGTCGTCTCTTAGCCGCGTTACGTCGCGGGTCACCTGGTCAGCGGGTTAGGTTGTCAGTTCGTCAGGGGCAGGGATAGGTGTGGATCTTGTGAACCTCTTCGAGTTCCTGCAGCAGATCGTCGCTCAGCTGCAACTCACCACCCGGCAGGTTGTTCGTCAATTGAGTCATTGACGTGGCACCGATGATCGCGGCGGTGACGAAGGGCCGGGAGACGACAAAGGCAATCGCCATCTGCGCCGGGTCCAGGCCGTGGCGTTTGGCGATCTCGACATAGGCCGCGATAGCTTCTTCCGCCCGCGGCCCCTGATAGCGGGTGTTGCCCGGCCAAAGGGTCAGGCGCGCGCCGTCCGGTTTCCGCCCGCCTAGGTACTTGCCGGTCAAGGTCCCGGCGGCGACGGGCGCGTAGGCCAGCAGGCCGCAGTCCTCACGGATGGCGACCTCCGCCACCCGCGTCTCGAAGCTGCGGTTGAGCAGGCTGTAGGCGTTCTGGATCGAGGCCATGCGCGGGCCCTTTCCGGCCTCCGCCAGCGCCTGGAACTTCATGACGCCCCAGGCGTTCTCGTTCGAGACACCGACGGTGCGCACCTTGCCGGCCTTCACCAGGTCGTCCAGCACCGCCAGCGTTTCCTCCAGCGGCGTCATATCCTCATCGGGGTCGGGCTCGAAGGCCAGCTTGCCGAAGGTGTTGGTCGCGCGGTCGGGCCAGTGAAGCTGGTAGAGGTCCACATAATCCGTCTTCAGGCGCCGCAAGCTCTCTTCAAGCGCCGCCGTGATGTGCTCGCGGTTGTGCCGCGTCGTGCCGCCGCGGATGTAGGGGAAACGGTCGCTCGGTCCCACCACCTTGGTCGCCACGACGACCCGGTCGCGGTTGCCCCGTGCCTGCAGCCAGTTGCCGATGATCTCCTCGGTCCGGCCATAGGTCTCGGCGGACTGGGCGACGGGATACATCTCCGCGGTGTCGAAGAAGTTGATGCCCTGGCCGAGCGCGTAATCCATCTGCTCGAAGGCTTCGGTCTCGCTGTTCTGCTGTCCCCAGGTCATGGTGCCCAGGCAAACCGCACTCACTTCGATATCGCTGCGCCCGAGGCGGCGGTAGTCCATCTATTCGTCCTTTCGTGGAACCTGATGCTAGAGAAGAAGGGTCAGGACCCCGGTGTAGGCATAGAGCCGGTTGTTCGAAATCTCGCCGTTGGCGAAGAACCCGGTCAGCGGCACTTCGCCCAGACTGCGCTTGATCTGTTGCAGCTCTTCGGACTCCGTCCCGAAAAGATTCCGCCCACGCGCGATGCAGGCGTGATAGAGCGCGGCCTTGGGGACGCCGCCGGCGCGGCCCGTCACGTCGTCGAGCATGCGCTGCAGGTCGCGCTGCGCGGAGTCGTGATCGCGGCGGCAGAAACGCACCCGGTCCCCGGTCGCCACCTCCTGGGCAACCTCGATCCAGCCCTTGCCCTGATCGATGGCCATGAGGTTCCGCACGAGATAGTCGGCGGTGTCGCTGCCGGGGATGGGAAAGGCCGCAAAGATGTATCCGCCGATTCGACGCAGGTCGCGGGCCAGCAATTCCCCGATGTCCTCGCACAGCACCTCGACCGCCGGGCGTCCGTCCAGTTCCTTGATGACGTTGCTCTCGGCGTCGGTGATCTGCCGGTACTCCCCGATGGGCGTGCAGCCTTGCGACAGTCCGGCGATCACCAGCTGGTCGGACGCGAAAAGCACACCGGACAGACCGCCTTCTGAAATGCGGTCCGCGACTTGCGGCATGGTGCCGCGCGATGCCGTCAAGCCGCCGACCAGAAAGGCCGAGGTATCGGCCGCGACCTCTTCAATCGTGTCGACGAGGGCGCCGTTGCGCGGATCGCCATGCACGACCCCCAGAATCGGATGACGGCTGGCGATCCAGTCCCCGTGCATATCGGTGACGCGCGGTGCGGCGTTGCCGCCCGCTTCGAAGACGCGGAAGGAGTCCTCCGCGAAAGATCCGACAAGGATCGACAAGGCCGGGCGGTCATAGATCTCACGCCCGCTGGTCGCGATACCCACGCCGACCGTGCCGCACCAGTGCGGGATGCCGCTGCGCTCCCGCAGGAACGTCAGGATGGAGCCCAGGTCGTTCGCCAGTTCGTCGGTCGCGTAAAGGAACCCAAGGTTCGCGCCCTCGGGCCAGTCCTCCAGCGCGTCCAGGCAGGCCTTGACGACTGCGGACCACGCGGTCTCGCTCTCCGCGGCGGCATAGGCTGCCTTGAAGCGCCCCGCTCTGACTGACCCTGCTTCCATCCGCTTCTTCCGCTACCCCTGACCTGAGCTTTGCGCCGCGCCGGACGACGGCAGGATCCGCCGCACATAGGGCAGGATGCGTTCGACGATCACCGCGACCCCCTTGGCGTTCGGGTGAATTCCGTCGGCTTGATTGAGCGCCGGGTCCAGGACCACGCCGTCCAGGAAGAAAGGATACAAGGCAACGCCGTGTTCCTCCGCCAGACGCGGAAAGACGGCATCGAACGCCGTCGCGTACTCCTGCCCCAGGTTGCGCGGCGCCGCCATGCCGGCCAAGAGCACCGGCAGATCCTTTGCGCCCAGACGCGTCAGCACGTCGTTCAGGTTGTCATAAGTGGCGCCGGGGTCGAGGCCCCGCAGACCATCGTTTCCGCCGAAGACGACGATCACCGCATCGGGCTTGTCGGACAGGGCCCAATCGAGCCGCGCCTTGGCCGCAGCGGTCGTATCTCCGGAACTGCCGCTGTTGATGACCGTGACCGGGAGCCCCAACTCTCGGAGCTTCGCCTCCAACTGGTCGGGAAAGGTATCGCCCGCGTCCAGGCCATAGCCGTGGACCAGGCTGTCGCCGAAGGCCAGCAGCCGCAGGTCTTCCGCCGCCGGGGCCCGGTCAGGCGCCGCCGCCAGCAGAAGCACCAGACAGAGGCCGGCGAAAGATCCGATCCGTGGAAGAAACGCCATTGCAGTTCCGAAGCATTTGGGCAGGATCAGCAACATATCGGCCTTTTTTGGGCCCCGATCAACAGCAGCATCAACAGAAGCCTTGGATCTAACGCCCGAGTTGACAATTCCGCGATCTGGGCCATATCCGATAGGGCGGCGATCACAGCCGCGAGACTCCATGCAGGGGTACCCTTGGCCGCAAACGAACAGCCTCTGATCCACGTCCGAGACCTGGAACTGACACTGCCTTCGGCGGCCGGGCCCGTAAACATCCTGCGGGGTCTTTCCTTCGACGTCTCTGCCGGAGAAACGGTGAGCATTGTCGGTCCCTCGGGATCCGGCAAATCCTCCATGATGATGGTCATCGCGGGGCTGGAGCGCGCGACCTCCGGCAGCGTCGATATCGGCGGCACGGATTTCACGCGCCTGTCCGAGGATGCCCTGGCCCTGTTCCGCCGCGACCGGCTGGGGGTGGTGTTTCAGGACTTCCATCTGGTGCCCACCATGACCGCGTTGGAAAACGTGGCTATCCCGCTCGAATTCGCGGGGCGCGCCGACGCGTTCGAACGGGCGCAAGCCTGTCTGGAATCCGTCGGCCTCGGCCACCGGCTGCAGCACTATCCCGGCCAGCTCTCCGGCGGCGAGCAACAGCGCACGGCCCTGGCCAGGGCCTTCGGTCCGGAACCTGACCTTCTGCTGGCCGACGAGCCGACCGGGAACCTGGACGGCAAGACGGGCGCGCAAGTCATCGACCTGCTTTTCGATCTCCAGATGCATCACGGCTCGACCCTGCTGCTGATCACGCACGACCCGCAGCTTGCCGGCCGCTGCCAACGCCAGTTGGAGCTGTTGGATGGGCGGATCGTCGGCGATCGCCGCATCGAGACGCCCAATGCCGCTCCCGGTGAAGAAAGCCGGGAATCGGCCGCGGAATAGGCGCTCCCTTGAGCGAGCAATCTTCACCTCCACAATCAACGGAACAGCGCGGCGCTTTTCTGGCCTTGCGGTTCGCCCTGCGCGAACTGCGCAGCGGTCTGACCGGCTTTCGTATCTTTCTGGCCTGCCTGCTGCTGGGCGTGGCGGCCATCGCCTCCGTCGGCACGGTTTCACAGTCCCTGCTGGAAGGTCTCGCCAACGACGGGCGGAGCATTCTCGGCGGCGACGTCTCCCTGCGGCTGACTCACCGCGCCGTGGAGCCGGACCAGATGGCGTTCCTCACCGCCAACGCCGAAGTGTCGGAGGCAACGACAATGCGCGCCATGGCGCGGCTTCCCTCCGGCGAGGGACGCCGGGTTCTGGTCGAGCTGAAGGCCGTCGACAATCTCTATCCGCTTTACGGCGCGGTCGGCCTGGAGCCCGCCGTTCCTATGGCGGACGCCTTGGCACGGAGCGACGGCGCCTGGGGCGCGGTCGTCGAGCGCAACCTTCTGCGGCGCCTGAACGCGGAACCAGGCGACCGCATCAAGGTCGGCGAAACGGAGTTTCGCGTTTCGGCTGTGCTGACCCGCGAGCCGGACCGCGCCGGGCGCACCTTCACGCTGGGTCCGACCTTCATGATCGCGCAGGAGGCGCTGGCCGACACCGGTCTGGTGCAGCCCGGCAGCCTCATCCGCTATCACTACCGTCTGAGGCTCACAGAGGGCTGGGACGTTCCGGCATTCCGCCTGGCCCTGGAGGAAGCCTTTCCCGATGCCGGCTGGCGTATCCTCGACGCTTCCGGCGCGGCGCCGCGGATCAGCCGCTTCATCAAGCGCCTGACGCTGTTCCTGACGCTCGTCGGTCTCGCCTCGTTGCTCGTCGGCGGTGTCGGTGTCGGCAACGCGGTGCGCAGCTTCCTGGAACAGCGCACCGCGACCATCGCGACCTTCAAATGCCTGGGCGCCCCGTCGCGGCTGGTCTTTCAGATCTATATGACGCAGATCCTGATTCTGGCGACCTTCGGGATCGCGGGCGGACTCCTCTTCGGCAGTTTGGCGCCCTGGGCGCTCGACAGGATTCTGGGTGACTCCCTGGGCTGGAGCGCCGTCGTGCGCCTCTATCCCCAGACTCTGGTGCTGGCCGCCGTTTTCGGTGTGCTGACCACCGTCACCTTTTCCCTCTGGCCCCTGGGAAAGGCCAAACAGACCTCGCCGGCGCGCTTGTTCCGCGACGTCATCGGCGGCGCGGCGCAACGGCCCGAAACCCGCACCCTAATTCTCCTGGTGGGCCTCGGGCTCGGCCTTGCGGCCCTTGCGGTGCTGACCGCCACGGAACGCCGCATGGCGTTCTATTTCATCATTGGGACCATGGCGAGCTTCGTGCTGTTCCGTTTGGCGGGCGAGGCGGTGATCCGTCTGGCGCGGCGCGCGCGCGGCCTGCGCGCACCCGGACCGCGTCTCGCTATCGCCAATCTGCACCGGCCCGGCGCGCCGACAGTGCCGGTCATCATGTCCCTCGGCTTGGGCCTGACCCTTCTGGTCGCCATCGCGCTGATCGAGGGCAATCTAGGCAAGCAGGTCCGGCAAGCCCTGCCGGACGAAGCGCCGGGGTTCTATTTCATCGACATTCAGCCGGATCAGGTGGAAGCCTTCGAGGCCACGGTCAACGCCATCCCCGGCGTTATCGAAATGGCCCGCGTGCCGATGCTGCGTGGCCGTATCTCGGCCGTGAACGGACGTCTGCCGAGCGAGCTCTCGATCCCGCCCGAGATCCAATGGGTATTCCGGGGCGACCGGGGCCTGACTTGGCGCCGCGACCCGATCCCCGACGCGGAAGTGGTTGCCGGGGACTGGTGGCCGCCGGACTATCAGGGGGATCCGCTTGTCTCCCTCGACGCCAACGTGGGCGCGAAGCTGGGGATCGGCCCCGGCGACCGGCTGACTGTCAACATCCTGGGCCGCGATGTCGAAGTCACCATCGCCAACCTGCGCACCATCGACTGGTCGGATCTGGCGATCAATTTCGTGATGGTGTTTTCCCCGGGACTGCTGGAGGCCGCGCCGCAGACCCACATCGCCACCGTCCGCTCCGCGCCCGAAGCGGAGGACGCTATCGAGATCGCCGTCACCGACCAGTTCGTCAACGTCTCCGCCATCCGCGTGAAGGAAGCCCTGCAGCAAGTGGCGGAGCTGATGTCACAGATCGCCGTCGCCGTGCGGGCCGTCGCGGGGATTGCCATCCTCGCCGGTGTCCTCGTCCTGGCCGGGGCCCTGGCTGCGGGCCAGCGGCGGCGCATCTACGACGCCGTGGTGCTGAAGGTCCTGGGCGCCACGCGGGGCCGCATTGCCGGGGCTTTCCTCCTGGAATACGGCCTTCTCGGCCTCATAACCGCGGCCATTGCATCCGGAATCGGGACCCTCGCGGCCTATCTCGTGCTGACGGGGGTGATGCGCAGCGAGTTCGTGTTCTTGCCCTGGGCCGTGATCTCCACCGCCCTTCTGGCCACCTGTATCACACTGGGCCTCGGCTTTCTCGGCACCTATCGGGCACTCGGCCACAAGGCTGCCCCATTGCTCCGCAATGAATAGCTGATTGGGCAGCCCGCTGCTGGCCGCCCAATACAGCCGTGAGGCTATAGAAGCAATAGGTTTTACTACTCTTGATCGCCGAATGCCGTGAAATTCCAGTACCCTGCGGCGGGCAAAGCGCTACAATGCGCCCTCGAACCTCAGCCATAATTTATCCGGCGGCGCGCGATAGGTCGCAGATAGGACAGTCTGAGGAAAGTAGGGCGGCGACATTTGGTATCATATACAACGTCTTTAGCTCCCGGGTTCTCGCGGCCGTTTCATGCGGGAGGCGACCTGGGCCCGGCTGAAGGGCGGAAAGAGCCCAAAAACGCAAGGCGCAACGGCGCTATAACAGGAGGCAATGCATGACCACCAAGATTGATGCACTTAAAACCCATTTGAAGTCGGGCAAGATGAGCCGCCGCGACTTCATGTCGGGCGCGGCGGCCCTGGGGCTATCGGTCCCCGCTGCTCTCTCGATGATGAAAGCGGTCAAAGCCGCGACCCCGAAATCCGGCGGCACCTTTATCCAGGGCCTGACCGGCGGCAGCACAAGCGACGTGCTCGACCCGGCCCAGACCCTCGACTCTTATATGATCAACGTCAGCTCCGGGCAGCTGCGCAACAACCTGACCGAGATCTCCCCGTCCGGCGAATTAGCCCCCGAACTGGCAGAGAGCTGGGAAGCCTCCAGCGACGCGGCCACCTGGACCTTCAAGCTGCGCCAGGGCGTCGAGTTCCACAACGGCAAGAGCCTGGAAGCCGCAGACGTCGTCGAGTCCTTCAACCATCACCGTGGCGAAGAAACCAAGTCCGCGGCCAAGGGCATCGTCGACCCGATCGAAGACATCAAGGCCGACGGCAAGGACACCGTGGTCTTCTCCCTGAAGGGCGGCAACGCCGACTTCCCCTTCCTGGTCAGCGACTACCATCTGACGATTTGCCCGGCGAAAGACGGCGGCGGCATGGAGTGGGAGTCCGGTGTCGGCACCGGCGGCTATGTCCTGGAGAGCTTCGAGCCGGGCATCAACACCCGGGTGACGCGGAACCCGAACTACTGGAAGGAAGGCCGGGCCCACTTCGACTCCATTGAGAACCTCTTTATCGCCGACGTCGCGGCGCGGACCAGCGCGCTCAAGACCGGCGAGATCCACGCGATGTCGAACCTGGATCTCAAGACGGTCCATTTGCTGGAGCGGGATCAGAACCTCAGCGTCGTGCCGACCTACGGCAACAAACATGCGACGCTTCCCATGATGTCCCACCAGGCGCCGTTCGATAACAACGATCTGCGGCTGGCGCTCAAGTATGCGATCAATCGGGAAGAGATGCTGCAGAAGATCCTCAAGGGACAGGGCGAGCTCGGCAACGACAGCCCCGTCGGGCCGGCCAACATCTATCAGGCCACCAAAGAGGAACTGCCGCAGCGCCCCTACGATCCGGAGCAGGCGAAGCACCACCTCAAGAAAGCCGGCATGGAGGGAATCTCGCTGCAGCTGCACCTCGCCGACACGGCCTTCGAAGGGGCCGTGGACGCCGGTCAGCTCTACACCGAGTCCGCGAAAGCGGCCGGCATCAACATCGAGATCGTGCGCGAGCCGAACGACGGTTACTGGTCCAACGTCTGGCTGAAAAAGCCTTGGGTCGGAAGCTACTGGGGTGGCCGCCCGACGGAAGACTGGGTCTTCTCGCAGATCTATTCCTCCGGCGCGGACTGGAACGAGTCCTTCTGGGAGCACGAGAAGTTCAACAAGCTGCTCATCGAAGCCCGCGGCGAACTCGATCCGAAAAAGCGGCGCGCGCTCTACGTGGAGATGCAGCAAATCGTGAGCAACGAGGGCGGCGTCATCATCCCGCTGTTCATGGCCTACACCCACGCCATCAGCAAGAAGATCGGACTTCCCGATCAGCTGGCCAACAACTGGGAGCTCGACGGCCACAAGAGCGGCGAGCGTTGGTGGTTCGCCTAAGACTCGACCTCAACCCGCGATGGGATGGCCTGACTCGCGCCGCCCCCCGCACAGAAACGGAGGGCCCGGTCGCAAGACCGGGCCCTTTCTTTTTCAGGTCCGCGACTCACCCCATGCCGAGTTTCTGCGCCAGTTCCATGTCCCAGAAGGTCGCCTCGATCTTATGGCCGTCGAGGTCGCGCAGGAAACCGCCATAGTAGGGTTCGCCATAGTCCGGCCGGTTGCCGGGGGCGCCGTCGTCCGTCGCGCCCGCCTTCAGCCCCGCCGCGTGAAATGCGTCGACCTCTTCCTTGGATGCCGCCATGAACGCGAAATGAACCCCGTTGCCGACGTTGGCGGGTTTGCCGTCGAAGGGAGCCTGCACCCAAAATTCGGGGAACTGTTTGCCGTAAGCGACGGCGTCGGGATGCTCCATGATGCGGCGGCAACCAAGAGTCTCAAGAACCGCGTCGTAGAACGCGGTCGCGCGCTCGAAGTCGTTGGTGCCGACGGAAACGTGGGACAGAATGCTCGGAATGTCGTCGCTCATGATTTGGATGCCCTTTCGGTTTTGCCTGATAACTCTGTCGATGTGCCGCTGCCCGCCGAATCTGCGCTTGGCTGCGGCAGCCTTTGTCTCCTGACAAACTAGATTACAACTGCTGACAGCAGTGTGTCAGGATGGTTCGGGTCCGCCGTGCCGCGAAAAGGGGAAGCATGAAGCAGAACAATCGAGATGTCTTGTTACGCGAGACCGCGTCCCGCGCCGCGCGCTATCTGGATTCTTTGCAGACACGCAACGTTGCGCCGCACGACGAAGCCGTCGACCGCCTTTCCCGGGCGCTCGAAGATTCTTTGCCGGAGTCGGGCGCCACCCCGGAAGAGATCCTGGCCTTCCTCGATGACGTCGGCTCTCCCGCCACCATTGCCAGCGCCGGAGGCCGCTACTTCGGATTCGTTACCGGCGGTGCGCTGCCCGCCAGCCTCGCCGCCAACTGGATGGCCGGGGCCTGGGACCAGAACAGCTTCAGCCACATCAGCTCGCCCGCCGTCGCGCGGTTCGAGGAAACCGCGCTGCGCTGGGTGAAGGACGCCCTGAACCTGCCCGCGGAAACCGAAGGCGCCATCGTCACCGGCGCGACCCTGGCGAACTTCACCTGTCTCGCCGCCGCCCGCCACGCGCTGCTGCAGCGCGACGGATGGGACGTCGAAAGCAAAGGGCTGTTCGGCGCACCGGAAATCACCGTCATCGTCGGCGCGGAAGCTCACGCCTCTCTCTACAAGGTGCTTGCCATGCTGGGACTGGGGCGCGACCGCGTCGTGAAAGTGCCCGTGGATGGTGAGGGGCGCATGCGCGCCGACGCTTTGCCGTCAATCGAAGGACCGTCAATCGTTTGCATCCAGGCCGGCAACGTGAATTCGGGCGCTTTCGATCCCGCCGCGGGGATCGTGCCCTGGGCACAGGAGTCGCGGGCCTGGGTGCACGTCGACGGCGCCATCGGCATCTGGGCGGCGGCGTCTCCCGAGCTGGCGCACCTGACGGCCGGCTACGAGGCAGCGGACTCCTGGGCCACCGACGCGCACAAGTGGCTTAACGTTCCCTATGACAGCGGCATAGCGCTGGTGCGCGACCGGGAAGCTTTGCACAACGCCATGGCGGTCAGCGCGGATTACCTGATGCTGGGGCAACGGCGCGATGCCATCGACTTCACGCCGGACTGCTCGCGCCGCGCCCGTGCGCTCGAGGTCTGGGCCGCGCTGAAATCCCTCGGCCGTCGCGGGCTGGCGGAGATGATCGGGCGGAACTGTCGGCAGGCGCGGCACTTCGGCGAAGGGTTGATGCAAGCGGGGGCCGAGGTCCTCAACGAAATCGTTCTCAATCAGGTCGTCGTTGCTTTCGGAGACGACGCAACGACGGAGGCGACCATTAAGGCCGTACAGGAGTCCGGCGTCTGCTGGTGCGGCGGCACCAAGTGGAAAGGCCGCGCGGCAATGCGCATCAGCGTCAGTTCCTGGGCAACGACGGACGACGATGTCGAGCGCAGCCTGGAGGCTATCGTTGCGGCGTGGCGACAGGCTCGCGCATAGCGATGTAGGGCGTATCCAGATCGTTACCCGGCACTGTCCCGAAGTGCCACAGGATGCGAGAGCCGATCGAGCGGGAAACGAACGCCGTGACGGTGCGCTATGGTCAGGTTGGAATCAAAGGAAAGCCACCTGCGCGGCCAAGCGCCGACCCCCCCAGCCCGACCGAAGATGCGGTCTTGAGCAAGAGTTTCACGACCGGCCGGCCGCGCTGGTGACATGCCCCGACGGCCCGCCGGACGGCGGACCCGCATGAGATCAGTTAAAGCAGGAAGTAAGTTTTAGATGCTGCCCTTGAGGGAAGCGCCGGGCTTGAAGCGCACGGTCTTGGAAGCCTTGACCTTGATCGTCTCGCCGGTGCGGGGATTACGCCCCTTCCGTGCCGGCCGTTTGGCCACCTGCAAGGTGCCGAACCCGACGAGCTGTACACGTTGATTCTTCTTGAGGGACGCGGTGACCGTTCCGATGACGGCATCGAGAGTCTCTTTCGCCGCCTTCTTCGTGGTTCCGGTGTTGGACTGAATGACTTCAATCAGATGGTCGCGATCCGACGCGTCATTCGGCGTGGCCCTGTACCGGGGCGCAGATGCAGTTTTCTTCGCAGCCGCTCTTGCCATTGAGGTTACTCCTTAAGTCATGAGGTTTCGAAACCGACGCCTGCTAACAGATGCAAACGCGATTCGCCAAGAGAAAATAACATGATTCGGCGCTTTTGCGGTTCTAAATGCTGCCTTCAACGTTTAAACAAAAAGCGTCGGTCATCGAATACAGGCAAGGGACAAATATGGGACAGCTTCTCGGCATCGCGAAGAGAGAGCGCAGCGGCGCGCCGATGGAAACGATCGAACGCGTCGACCTGTCGGAAGACATGGGCGTCGCCGGGGATTACCGCGGCAAGCTGCGCAAGAGGCAGGTGAGCGTCCTGGCGCGCGAGGATTGGGAACGTGCCTGCGAGTCCGCCGGTGCGGAATTACCGTGGACGACACGCCGCGCGAACCTCCTGGTCGAAGGCCTGACGCTTAAAGAGACAGAAGGCGGGCGCCTTAAAATAGGCGACGCGGTGCTGGAGATCATGATGGAGACCGATCCCTGCGCGCAGATGGACAAAGCCTTTCAAGGATTGCGCAAGGCGTTGGAGCCGGATTGGCGGGGCGGCGTATGCTGCAGGGTCATAAGGGGCGGCGCGATTGCCGTTGGCGACGAGGTGGAGCTTGAGGCGCCTTGACTCTTACAGGTCCCACATCAAATTACCGACCCATCGGTCCATATCAACTCTCTTCAGCGGCACAGCGATCCGCGGCAGCATAGGCGCTTTCCAGGTCATCCAGAGTGCCCGGCTGCTGAGAATAGGCCAGGCACCCGGTTTGCAGGCCATGCCACGGTTGCGCTCGTGACGCCCAGAGATGCCCGACCGGCCGCAGCCAGGACGTATCGTCGAGGGTACCAGGTTTCAAACTGACAACGTCATCCAGATCGGAAGCGCCATGGTAGATACGCGTGCCGCAATCCGGACAGAAATGACAGACCACGGCTTCTCCGCTGTCCGCCGGGCGCTGCCAGCTCTTTAGCGTCCCGCGCGTGATTTCTAAGGCAGATGACGGCATCAGCATCGACATGCCGAACGCACTGCCAGCCTGCCGCTGGCATTCCTTGCAGTGGCAAGCATAGAGAGTCGCAATGCGCCGCTTCTCGATCCGATAGCGGCATTGGCCGCACTGGCAGCCGCCGGTCAGATATGCGTCTGTCGTGACGTCCGTCATGGTACCCACTCCGCCTTTCCCGCTTTCTTTGGCTCGCCGTCCTCGGGATCGCAGTCCTTGGGATCGACATATTTGGGTTCGCCGTCCGAAGCATGCTCCCCAGGGTGCGCGCTTGCGCTCCCGCCTCTAAGCTAGCAAAAGACGTCGTCCTTGAAACCGCGAAACCAGCAGGACGGCATCGGGGCCCTGGCGAAGCAGGTCCTGTCGCCCCGGAGTGCGGAGTAGGCAGTGTGATTGAGGTCGTCATCGAGCGTTGGTCCAATGCGGACGGCAGCACGGATTATCGCTGGTCGCTCTGGAAGGACGGGCGGCGGTTGAAAATGGCGGCCACCGCGCTGCCCTCGGCCGGAGAATGCGAAAGCGAGGCCCTTGCAGACTGCCGGCGATCGCTGAACGCGGTGCCGGACCGGGTGACGCACCTCTAGAGCGGCTCTAATGCCGGTTGAACGATTTGCGGACGCACCGATCTGTAAACTCCTTATAAATCAAAAGCTAATAATTAAGCTTGGCGCCACCGGTTAGCGGTTTCTTTACGTAGAAACCCGTATACACAACTCTGCCGTTAGCGAGATGGCGCCGGAGATACGGCACGCGCGTCGCAGCTTGAGGCTTGAAAATGCTCAAAGAGATCCGCCAGATCATCTTCCCGGAACCGGACCTGCTGGACGCCCTGACGGCTCTGCGGAAGAAGCAAGGGGTGCCGATCCCGGCCGGAACGGTCAAATCAGTCGCGATTCGGGAGGGATCCGGTGTCGAGGCGTTCGTCACGCTGGAAGTCGCGGGTTCGGGCAAAGAGGTGGAGATTCAGTTCCGCTCCGCCGAGCTCGCCGCCGCCATGCTGGCGCATTGCCTGAGGTCTAAGATTCCGCTACCCCGCGGCGCTCATAAATCGGTCGAAATCTTCGATGAAAAGGCCGGGCTCGTGATCACGCTCGACGGCACCCAGGCCCCGCCTCGCCAGAAGGTTCAGACGGCCAACGGCAAGGCCGCCGGTCCGCAAAGCCACATGCGGCCGCAAACCGCGCCGACCTGAGCGCATTTCCTTTCGTGCCGCACTTCGCGGCACACAACAATCTGACGGATGCAAAGAAAGCGGAGGGCTCTCCCTTTTTTTTCGGGACAGCCCCCCGCAGTTGAGACACCGTGCAGCTAGAGCACTTTGCGGATCGGGGGGAACCGCGGGGGCCCATCCCGAGGGGTACCGGGACCACAGTGCCTTTCCCGCTATCTGGGCACGGAACTCCGGGATGCCACATCACTTGCATTCAAGGGCTCGTGAGAAACCGGCGGTTCAGATCAGCCCGCCGTTTGCGTGCAGGCACTGGCCCGTCAGATAGCTCGCGTCCGGCGACGCAAGAAAGGCTACGGCGGCCGCGACCTCTTCCGGCTCGCCGACGCGGCCAAGCGGGATACGCTCCTCCAAGGCGCGCATGCTGTCGTCCTGCAAGCCGTCGCGTGTGCCGCGGTCCTTCCGAATCAGCCCCGGCACGACGCAGTTCACGGTGATACCCTGCGGCGCGAGCTCCAATGCCAAGCCGCGCACCAGGGCCTCCAAACCCGCCTTTGACGCGCCGGAGAGCGGAAAGCAAACGAAGTCGTTGCGGAAGACGTGCGCATTGAAGCTGCTGAGCGCCACGATACTGGGACTCCGCCCTTGGCCCAGTGGTCCGGTTGCCGCCTTCGCCAGTTCGAAGAAACCGCCAAGGTTGGCGCCCAATGCATAGTCGAGTTCTTCCCGGGATCCCTCGGCGAAGGACTTGAGGATCGGCAGGCCCGCGTTGGCAACGAGAACATCCAGGCCCCCGAATGCTTCGCAAGCCGCCTGGACCAGGCGCGCGGCGGTGTCTGGCTGTGTGAGATCGCCCAACTCGACGGCAGCCTCCGCGCCCGCGGCACGAACCTCCTTGGCAACCCGTTCCGCGCCCTCCCGGTTCTCACGGGCATGGATCAGCAGCCCGATCCCCGGGGCCGCAATCCGCCGGCAGATCGCCGCACCGATCCCACTGGACGATCCGGTCACCAGCACCGACCGGCCAACCTTCTTTTCTTGAGCCATTCACGAACCTCCCGCGGCAGCGGACAGCCGTAAGGAAGCTAGAGGCCGCCCACGCGGCAGAAGGTTAGCGTCTCACGTCTTCGACGCCAAACCGCAGGTCGCGAAAGGAAACGTTCGTTCGAAAGGACAAGACTGGCGCCGCGGACGGGATGCCCCCCAATCCGCACCGTGGCGCCAGCTCTCGTCTTCCTCCAAGCGGCGCCTATGCGGCGCGCCCGGAGGATCTCTGGATCAGACCGGCTTTCGCGCGGGCCTCGTACTTCCAACCCAGGGGGCTGGTGGGTTTCCAGACTGTCCGCTCGTTGGCCAGCGACTTCGCGAGCTTGAACTGCCCATCCCGCAGCGCCGCCTCGATCAGAGTCTGGCTGAGGATATCGCGTTGGGCATGACTGCCGCCGAAGCGGTGCGCGATCGGCCGCAGATTCAGCAGGCGTTCGACCGTCGTCTCGTAATCGCCTTTGCCGAAAGCCTCGATCGCTTCGCACGCCGGCAGGCCGACGTCGCGGGTCATGGCCCCATTGGAGTCCTTGGCTTCCGCCGCGCGGCGCACCGATGCCATCACCCGGTCCGCCGACCCGGGCCGGTCATCCGCGACAAAGGCCATCATCGCATGCATGTCGTTGAAGACATAATAGGCGTCTTCCTTCATCGGCTCGAAGGTATCGGCGATATCGGCCCAACGGCGCCCGACATCGACTCCTTGAAGGTAGAGTCGCCACAACAGTGCCGAAGCATCGACAAGTTCCATGGCCACTTCCGACGGGGCCGGGCGGATATGCTCGTCATAGATTCGCATTACGTCCTGAAGCTGGCCGACATCAAGGTGATAGAGCGACAGATGCCACCAGTTGTGAAAGGCGAAACCGTTGTCAGGCGACCAGTCATCGGTCCTTGTGGTCAACCAGTCGACACCTTCATCCAGCCGTCCCTGCATCTCCATCACGTGAGCGACCGCATGAATGGCCCAGGTGTCATTCGGATTCATCTCGACGGCCTTGCGTCCGCTTTCCTCGGCGCGCCCGTACTCGCCCATCTCTTCCAAACCGAAGGCGTGCATGCCGTGCAGATAACCGAAACCGGGGACGTTCTCGTCCCATTCCGGCAGGACGCGCGACACGCGGTCCCGCAGCATTTGCGATTGCCCTAGTAGAAAATCGCAGAGGTGCGCGCACTGCAGCGCGATGCCGTCCCGCGGGAACGCCGCCAACAAGTCGCCGTAGATCTCGGTTGCCCGATGAAAGTTCCCGTCCAGCCAGGCGCGCGCCGCCGCGGCGTGCCCCTTCTCCCGGTCGTTGGCCAGGTCGAAGCGGCCCTCGACAGCTTCCACACTTTCCCGAAGGTCGGGCACCGCGCCCTTTTCGCTCGACGCCATGATCATGCCGGCACGAAAACAGTGCCCCATGATGAAGTCAGGATCTTTCTCGAGAACCTCGTTGATGGCTTCGTAAGGGTCCCCGAAGAAGCCTTGGAACAAGCCGAAGGCATGCTCCAGTCCCTCCAACGACTCCTGGTTTGTCGTCGAAACCGGAACACCTCGCTTATCCTTCAATCCCATACCCTATTCTCCCCTGTTTTCCCCCGGCCCCCTGCCGACCGCCGGCAGTTCTGGAGGCATGAAATGAAACGCAGCTTTGATCGGAGTACCGCGCGGCGTCAGGCCGCCGGACGCATGGTCACGGTGCGTTGCCCCGAAACCGTCCGTTCCCCCGAAACAGCAGTCGGCGCGGTGCCCCGGCTCTTCGGAAAGGCATAGACTTCTTCCGCCGTGTCCGCACCGGTTTCGCCTGCGTCGGTCTCGACAGCGTCCAGCTCTTCAGGCGTCTGCGCCGGATCCGCCGCATGCCAGGCGGCCTCGGTCAGCGTGCTGCGATGCAGCCCGATGTCCTTGAGCGTGTGATCGTCGAGCTGAGACAGGCTGTCATGGATGAGTGTTGCGCGGCGCCAATGCTGAAGGCGCTCGTTCAAAGCCTTGGTGATGGACGCCACCGCCTCCGCGATGGTGTCGGCCTTTCGGGCCCGGTCCAGGGCTTTTTCTGTCATCGCGACGGAGCGAACCAATACCGTGTGCGTCGTCCCAGTCGCCTCGGTTCTGTTCGTGATCATTGCGCCATCTCCATCGTTTTCCGTATGGCTGAGGCACTTCACGTAGTCTCACGCTCCCGTGACAACAGTGATCGCTATCACACTTGCTCAGATTTATCGGAAATTGGCGTTTTCTTGCGCAACGCGATGCCCGGTGCGGTCCGGAATCAACCGAAAAGGCGCCGCGAAGTCATGGGGCAGCGTTCAGCGATGATGACCCCCTAATTGAGGGACCGCTAAGGAGACTGGGAGAGAAGATGTAGCGCTTGGCGCCCGCGCCGCGCGGCCGAACCCGGGTGCGCCTAGGCGTCCGGCCTCAACCAACCGTCGCGGGACGTCCCGGTCCAGTCACGCAGGTGACTGAGCTGGCTCAGCAGGGCTTCCAGATTGTCCGGGTCCAAACGGTCGTATTCGATCGCGATTTTCTGGACGATCTGCCGCGTGAACTTCGCCTGCCACTCCTGATCCTGGCCTTGGCCGCGGCGCGCGAGCAGCATGACCGCGCTGCGCGCGGCGATACGGAACGCGCGGAAGAAATCTTCCGGCAGTGCCGCGCTGTCATAAAGCGCCTGAAAGGCTGCCTGGTCGCCGCCTTTAAGAATCGCCTGAACCTTATCCGGCGCCATGCCGGACATGCGGGCCAGGGAAATCTCGAACAGGGCAAGCTCGCCGCAGCAGAGGGCACGCAGAAGCAAGGTCGGTGTCAGGCGCGTTGCCGCCATCAGCTCGTCGACCATGCGCACCAACTCGTCCGGCCCGGCCATGGCGGAAAGCGATCGCGTGACCGCCAACTCGCTTCCCTGCTCGACCACGGTCTCGACGATTTCTTCGGGCATGCCGTGCCGCTGCACCAGCCGAAGGCGCAGCTCGTCGGAGACCTGACCGATCAGCCGCGCGATCACCGCCGGCGGAAGTTCCCGTCGATTGATCAGGCCCCGCTCGATGGTGCGCGACGCGGGAAAGCGGTCCATGGCCTGCCCCATCACGGGCTCGGTGACCTCGGCACCTTCGTTCGAGACCAGCAGCGTGACCGCCGCTTCCGTTCCGTGCTCCACGACAGCTTCCGAGAGAGCCGGTCCCAGTGCTTTGCGCCGGGCAATTTCCATGACTTTCACGTTTTCGCCCTGGTGGACGATCTGGATCAGGTCGTCATCCGTCAGAACATCGCTGTAGCGCAGAACGGGAAGCGCGACAGTTTCGACATCCTGTGCCAGGGTCAGCGCCAGCGAGCGCGGCAGGAAGGGACATGCCTTCACATGCTCGGCGACCGCCTGGCGGACCTCCAATTCGACGTCCCGGGCCAACAGGGCCAGTACGTCTTCGGCCATCTCCCGCTCTGCGGGTGAGAGCAGTTTGTCGCCATAGGCATCCGCGACAGCCATCGCCGTCGCCGCGCGTGTCGTCGCCCGATTGTCCTCCACCAGCCGTTCCACCTGGTCGAAACTCAGGAATCTCCGGGCGCCGTGAGAATCTACTTTGAGCATCTCGGTCATGTCCGTGCCATCTCCGCTGCTCTTGGGCCCCCTATACCGGGGTGGCCACTTAGCTTGGCGCCTCTTCTGCGCCAGCTAACGTTGCAATGCCGAACCACAAGCGGATCCGGCAGATGACTTCGCAAAGCCCGGAGATTGTCTCAAAATTGGAGACAAATAACAATGGTATATATTTGTGGCATTTTATTTAATATTTCATTAATCTTGTTATTTACTTGAAATACTATCTTTTCTTATTGAATTATACCTTAACCAACTGAAACTAAACTCTGAAAACCGGGTAATCCGGCGGGCCGATAACGCCTTTGGGGGCTGCAATGCCTTCGATCAAGGCAGGCGTTACATTAAGTTTTGGTCATAGTTGGCGTTTTCGGCGGAAATCCTCGGCTGCCCTGTAGCCGAATCACTTGGAAAGCTGTTGATTCATGTCACGAGTCCGCCAATATTAGGGTCAGAATTCTAACCGGAACAAAGAAGGGATTGCCCGATGGCATTTGGTCCTGATCGCAGAACCATGGCCCCGTCTCAGGCGCGGACGGCCGATATCGATGTCGGTCTCCGGCAATACATGTTGGGCGTGTACAATTACATGACCCTGGCATTGGTGATGACGGGCCTGGTTGCCTTTGGCGTGTCGAACAGTCCGGCGATGCTTCAGGTGATCTTCGGAACACCGCTCAAGTGGGTGGTGTTCCTGGCACCGCTTGGAATGGTGTTCTTCCTGGCAGCGCGCATCAACCACATGAAGGCCTCGACCGCGCAGATTTCCTTCTGGATATACGCCTGCCTTGTCGGCCTGTCGCTTGCCTCCATTTTCATCGCCTATACCGGCGAGTCGATCGTCCGGACGTTCTTCATCACGGCGAGCGCTTTCGCCGGCTTGAGCCTCTTCGGCTACACGACGAAGAAGGATCTCTCCGGCTTCGGCTCTTTCCTGATCATGGGTGTGTTCGGCTTGATCATCGCGATGGTGGTCAACATCTTCCTCGAATCGTCGGCCATGCAGATGATGATCTCGGTGCTCGGCGTTTTGATCTTCGCTGGTCTGACGGCTTACGACACGCAGCAGATCAAGGAGATGTATTCCGAGGCGGACGACGGCGAGGTCGCCCAGAAGAAGTCGATCATGGGCGCGCTGCGCCTCTACCTCGACTTCCTCAACCTCTTCCTCTTCATGCTCCAGTTCCTCGGTAACCGGGAGTAGGGGCAGCCCGAAACAGGTGCGGTTCGCGCCGCATCGAAAAGGCCCGGGAGAAATTCCGGGCCTTTTTTGATTCCCGCCGTGCGCCGCCGTCTCGAGCATCGTCTTGCGCCGGCGACGGCCTTCTGAAAAATAGAAGCACTACGTAGATCGTAACAGAGGGAGGCCATTCGCGATGCTGGACCCGGCGGGACGCGTCATCATGATTTCCGGGGCGAACCGCGGCATCGGCCGCGGCGTCGCCGAATGCCTGCTCGGCAAGGGCTACAGGCTCAGCCTCGGCGTGCGCGCGCCGCAAGGTTTGGCGGAAAGCTTCGCGGACTCGGACGACCGGCTGATCGCAGAGACCTACGATGCCGAAGACGCGCAGGCGCCGGCACGCTGGGTACAGGCGACGCTGGACCGCTTCGGCCGTATCGACGGGCTGGTGAACAACGCCGGCATCTACCGCCACGCGACATTACTGGACGACGAAGAGGCGCCGCTGGACGAGATGTGGCGCGTCAACGTCAAGGGCCCGCTGCGCATGATCCGCGCCGCCTATCCGCATCTGAAGGCAAGCGGTGCCGGACGTGTCGTCAACGTCGCCTCGCTGTCGGGCAAGCGCGTGGTCGGCGACGCCATTGGCTACACCATGTCCAAGTATGCCGTCGTTGCCCTCACTCATCAGGTGCGCCGCAGCGGTTGGGACGACAACGTGCGCGCCTGCGCGATCTGTCCCAGCTTCGTCAACAGCGATATGGCGGTCGGCATCACCGATACACCGCCGGAGAAAATGACTCAGCCGGAAGATCTCTCGGAACTCATCGCCACCGTGATCGCGCTGCCGAACAGCGCCTCCGTCGCGGAACTGACGGTCCACTGGAACTACGAGGTGACGTTCTAGAAGATCCTCGGGCGAACCGCACTTGCCGACAACGCAAGTCGCGACAGACCTAAACGCACCGTCCGCCGTCGACCTCCATCGCCACGCCGGTGATGAAGCTCGCTTCGTCCGATACGAGGTAAAGCGCGGCGCGCGCGATATCCTCGGGCCGCGAGAAGCGGCCGAGCGGAATGGTCGCTTCGAAATTCTTGCGGTTCTCCGGCGTATCCGGCACGCCCATGAAGGCTTCCATCAATCCGGTTTCGCCGATCACCGGACAGATCGCGTTGACGCGGATCTTCTCCGGCGCCAACTCGACGGCCAGCGACTTCGTCAGGATGTTCACCGCGCCCTTGGAGCTGTTATAGACCGAGAGACCGGGCCGCGGCCGCAGCGCCGCGGTGGAGGAGGTGTTGAGAATCACACCGCCGCCCTGGCCGCGGAAGACCGGGATGACCTCCTGCACCGCGATATAGACCGCCTTGACGTTGACGCCGTAGATGCGGTCGAACTCGTCGTCGGAGACGTCGACCACGGATTTGTTGCGGTGGGTGAAACCGGCGTTGTTCACCAGGATGTCGAGACGCCCGAAGGACTCCAGAGCACGCGCTACCATTTGCTGGACCTCGCCACGCTCAGTGACGTCGGTGCGTTGAAAGACGGCCTGACCGCCGGCGCCGGCGATCTCCTCGGTCACCCGACGACCATCCGCTTCGTTTAGGTCCGCGACGACAACCTTCGCGCCTTCGGCCGCGAAGAGTTTTGCCATGCCTTCACCGAAACCGGACGCCGCTCCCGTGACGGCCGCCACTTTGTTTTCAAGACGCATTCTTTCCTCCCCGGCGCGGAGAAAGACGATCCGCCGCGCAGATTGTTCTTTTCATAGAAAATAGCGGCAGGGTGCACGGCACGCAAAACCAAAGGCGGCAAAAACAAGAGTGGGCAAATGAAAAGCGGCCTGCGGCCGCTGCGGTGATGGTGGACGATCCGGTTCCGGTGCCGCGTTTGTAACCCCGGGCCGTTCAAGCGTCCCGCTGGTCCACGAGGTCCGCCAGCTTGCGCACCAGGTCTTCGCCCAATTGGCCGCCGGAACCCTGAATATCCTTGTCCAGCACGATGCGGAGGGCGGAGATGTGCGCGGCAACCAGCTTGACGTCCTTTTCTTCGGGGGCTTCGATGAGTTTCAGCAGCCGGGACAGAGAGGTTCCGACCTCGGTCATCAGGGGATAGCCGAAGCTCGTCCCCTGCCCCTTTACGTTGTGCGTGATCTCACGCATCAGCTTGCAGGCATCGGACCAGGCCTCGCCGTCCTTCTGGACCCGCGACAGATGCTCCTCGAGGCCGGCAATATCTTTGCCGGCGCCTTCTAGGTACATCTCCCGAAGGCCTTCCAGCGCCTCGTCGGCGACGCCGTTGAAGACGGACCCTCGTCCTTTTGCGGCCCCGGCCACGCTCATGCCGATCGCACCTTTCTTTCCCACCCGATAAAAAAGCCGGTCTTCCGCGAATTCTAAGGAATAAAAGTTAACGAGATCACCCGTTCCAGGAGCACAAATGCCGGCGCTGGAGAAATCCGGCCGGACCGGACGCCGTACTTAAGTGAATTCTACTTTAAATGTAGCAGGATCCTTCCCGGCACACCCGATGGGCGGGGGCTTTGGGCGCAGACCTTTCATGGGACGTGCGACAACTAATCCCCTTGCAACAACTCCGGCGAGAATGCAGTCTCTCTTGCTCTGCAACTCCTGATTACGAGGAGCCTTCCGTTGCCCGCATACCTAATCGCACATATCGACGTAACCAATCCGGAAGCTTTTGAGGCCTACCGCGGTTCTGTGCCCGCCGTCATAGAGGCCCATGGCGGGCGCTACGTGATTCGTGGCGGCAAGGTCGAGACCCTGGAAGGGAACTGGGACGTGCCTCGGATCGTTATCATTGAGTTCGACAACTTGGAGGCGGCCAGGCGCTTCTATAACTCGGATGAGTATCAGGAGATCCTGCCAATCCGTCTTGCCGCTTCGGAAGGCAGCGTGGCCTTGATCGAAGGCTACACCGCCTAACTGTGGATAACTTCCCTCTGCCTAATTCGGCGGCATCCCAAGTCGGCGACATCCCAAACAGGTAACATTACAAAAACGTCATGAAATTTGGTCTTGATTATGGGACTAACGGTCCTAAATCTAAAGAGAAACCAGGGAGGCACAGGTGGCAAGACCAAGAGAGTTCGATGAGGACATCGCCCTTGAGCTGGGCATGCAGGTGTTTTGGGCGAGGGGTTACGAGGGCGCAACTCTCAACCACTTGTTAGACGGAATGGGTTTGTCGAAGAGCAGTTTCTACGAAACCTTCGGCAGCAAGCATGATCTCTTTATCGCGGCGCTTGATCTCTACAACGCAAGCGTTGTCGAAGAGTCGGCGGCGGCGCTTGAAAATGCGACATCCGGTCGCAAGGCGATCACCTCTTACGTCGACGGAATTGTTGCGACCGCCGGCAAGGAAGAGGCCGACCTCGGTTGTTTCCTGGTGAATTGCGCAACGGAAGTCGCCGCCTTCGATGGCGACGCCCTTGAACGCATCGAATCCGGGCTTGGCCGCTATGAAAAGGCGTTCCGGACCGCCCTCAAGAATGCGCAGCAGAGTCGCGAGGTCGCGAAAAAGAGAGATCCGCGTTCCCTGGCGCGCGTTCTAACCAGCGGCGTTTGCGGCATGCGCGTCATGGCACAGGCCGGTGCGAAACGCGCGGCGCTCCGTGACGTCGCCAAGTCGACGCTTTCCCTGCTCGACTGAGGGACCCGTTCGGACGGTTCCGACCAGGGTCATAGCGGGGGCGCCTTCCCTTGACATGACAGCACACCCGCGGCGCAGACTCTGCCGCGGGTGCAGCGTGCGCGCCCCGGCCCTCAGGCACCTTGTGGTTCGGATTTGAGTCAAATCCGCGACACCTAAGCTTTCCGCCTCGAACAGCAGAATCATATACGCCGCCTTAACCTGGCTTCGCTTAGGTTGCACGCTCCAGACGGCCTGCCCGGCGTCCTGGGCGGTTCAATTCCAACAGCGAAGGCGGGAGCGGCATGCAACTAGGCGACATTCTTCTTGCGCGGGGTCTTGTCACACAGGCTGATATCGATCGCGCTTTGGAACGGCAGCGTACCGAAGGCGGGCGCCTGGGGGACAATCTCCTGGCGATCGAAGCCATCTCTCACGCGGATCTCAACAAGGCGCTGAATGAAGCGCCGGCGGCCCCGAATTCGGTTGCGGAAACCGGCATCTCCTCCGGCGAGCTGATCAACCTGCTGCTCAAGTCGCTGGCCGGCGGCGGCCTGGAGACGCCGTCGCAGATCGCCAACGCGCTGAAGCTGCCGAACCGTGTCGTCAACGAACTGCTCAAGGAATGCACGGACCGCAAGCTGGTCGACATCCTCGGATCGACCGGCGACTCTTCCATGGAACTGCGTCACGTGCTCAGCGAAAACGGCAAACGGCGCGCCAGCGAGGCCATGGAGATCTGCCAGTACGTCGGCCCCGCGCCGGTGACGCTGGAGGAATACCATACCCGCATCGAACGCCAGGCGATCACCAACGAGCGGATCGACCGGACCCAGGTGCACGAGGCCTTCGCCAACCTGGTCATCAACGAGGAATTCGTGCGCCGCGTCGGTCCCGCCATCAACTCCGGCCGCTGCCTCCTGCTTTACGGCCCTCCCGGCAACGGCAAGACCTCGGTGGCGGAAAAGGTCGGACGCATCTTCAACGACGTCATCTACATTCCCTACTGCATCGAGGTCGAGGGACAGATCATCAAGGTCTTCGACCCCAGCATTCATACCGCGGTCGGCGGATCCGTGAGCGCTACGAAAACCGTGTCTGTGCGCCGCGAGGAGTTCGACAAGCGCTGGGTGGCGTGCCAACGGCCGATCATCGTAACCGGCGGCGAACTCACCCTCGAGATGCTGGACCTGAAGTACAATCCGCACGCCCGCTTCTATGAAGCGCCCCTGCACGTCAAGGCGATGGGCGGCACCTTCATCATCGACGACTTCGGCCGGCAGCTCGTCAGCCCGGAGGAAGTTCTGAACCGCTGGATCGTGCCGCTGCAGAACCGGATCGATTACCTGAAGCTCCACACCGGCAAGAGCTTCGCCGTACCCTTCGACGAGCTGGTGATCTTCTCCACCAACATGGAGCCGGACGATCTGATGGACCCGGCGTTCCTGCGCCGCATTCCCTACAAGCTGGAAACCACGGCGCCAAGCAAGGACGAGTTCCGCCAGATCTTCGAAGGTGTCGCCGGCAGCGAAGGGCTTTCCCTGCCGCCGGAGATTTTCGAATTCGTCGTTGACGAACTCACGGTCCGCAACAGCTTTCCCTTGGCCTGTTATCAGCCGCGCTTCATCGTCGATCAGGTGATCGCGACCTGCAAGTTCGAGGGCGTGCCCCCGGCCTTCAGCCAGGAGATGGTCAGCGAAGCCCTGTCCAACCTCTATACGAAGTCCAACCCGGGCCGGGCGGCGGCGCAGGAAGACGCGGAACAGGGTCCGACCGCGGCAATGGGGGGCGATCCCGCCAGTCTGCAGGAGGCCGCCGGCTCCGCCTTTGCCGCTTAGAGCGCGTGCGGTCTTGACGGAGACCCCGTATCCGCGGGGGCGGCAAGTGCGGCGTCCTTACATATAGGGTACACTTGGGTCAGGGGACGCCCCTGGACGCAGGCGGCCGCCCCGATATGATGGTCGCTTAAGGGAGCCGTTCCGGGCTCCACGCGAGGGCCGGGCCCTACAGGGCCGGGCTCTACTCTTGGGGAGGTGAGAGCACATGGACTTCCGGACCCGCGCGGAGAAAGCGGTGCAGGACTGCTGCGAAGCCCTATCCGCAACGCTGACGGATGAGCAGCGTAGCGTCGTATCGAAGATTATCGAGAAAGCCATCATCGAAGCCATTCGCGAGGCCGCCGTCCACTCGACCCGGGCGGCCACGCGTTGTTGCAGCGAAGATATGGACATGGCGCACAAGATCAGCCGCGAAATCGAGAACACCAAGGAGTCCTTGATCGCAAACCTCTCCGGCTTGCGTTAGGACCCTTACCGTTCGCGCGAGCGCTAGCTGACCGTCGTCCGCCCTGCCAGGAAGTCGGCAAGCGACCCGCTGTAATGCGACTGCATCCGGTCGAATGGGATTTCTTCGCGGGCAAAGGCGCGCACTTCCGCGACCTCGTCCTTGTCCAGGGCTTCCAGGTTTCCCTGTGCTTCCACGGCAAGGGCGATGGTGACGGAATGGGTGCGGGGGTCCCGCTCCGGCGCCGAATAGGTCCCGATGAGCCGTCTTATCCCCAGCAGCTCGAGGCCGGTTTCCTCCCGCAACTCGCGGCGCGCCGCCGCCGGAACATCCTCGCCCCAGTCGATGAAACCGCCCGGCAACGCCCAGGTCTGCCTGTTGTGCTTGCGGATAAAGACCAGACGGCCGTCCGGCAGAATGGGGACCAGGACGACACCCGCGATCGGATGGCGGAAGATCACGCCCATGACGGTTTGGAAAAAGCGCCACCAGCGCCCGAGCGGATGACCTGATGTGCGGCGCACGGATGTCATAGGCGCTTGTATCATTGCCGGGGCAGGCATTGAAAGCGCGCCGGGAAAGCGCGCCGGGAAAGCGCGCCGGGAAAGCGCGCCGAACAACTGTCCTGTGCGGGATCAGCCCTTCAGCAGGGCGGCCACGATCTCGCGCCATTCCTCCTTGAGCGGCGATGCCGAGGGCGTTTTACCGGCGCGGCGGTACCAATATCCGGCGTTGCCGTTGTCGCCCTCCACGCGATGCAGATAGGCATGAACCCAGGCGCCGTCGGCATCGTCCTGCGCCTGCGCCAGGCGGTGCGCCGCGTCCCAATCGCCCTTCGCGTCCTGCCATAGCGCTTGCAGCGCGCGCGGCAAATCCGGCGGCGGGGCCTCCTGTGTCAGCGACTCTTCGAAACTCGCGAGATCCATTGCGGCTGCCCTCCCACGCCTGCGTCGGCAATGCGACTCAGTTTAGCGCGCCCGCACTGCGGGAGAACCCAGCAATTTGCCGGCGCTGCATTTCTTGACGTTTGGAAGTGGTGCCGCCTGCAAGACTCGAACTTGCGACCCCCGCATTACGAATGCGATGCTCTACCAACTGAGCTAAGGCGGCTCAAAGACGTCTAAGAGGGCGTCCAGAGATGACGCCGAGAGGTAAAGAAACCCCTTAGAATCGGCGGGACTTTAGGACCAACGCCGAGACGGTGCAAGTCCTTGCCGCACCCGAGGCTACGTCGCCGGCACGGTCCGTTCTGCGCCTTTCCCGCCCGCCGGTTCCGCCTCGCCGGTCGGGCCGGTCTCCACGACCTCCGCGTCGATGACCTCGCTTTCCACCACCGCAAGCGCCGCGCCGGGGGGCAGGCCCCAGGCCAGGCTGTCGAAGGACTCGCAAGCCCCGCAATGCGCCGTCCATTCGTTCGAAAGCGCGCCGCAGGAAGCGCAGACCCAGGTCGGGTCCTGCGGCGCGGTCGCCGCGCGTTCCAGCCAACGGCGCGCCGCTTCGGTGTTGCCGTGTTCGGCCTCCTCGAGGCGCGCCATCAGGCGGCAAACCCGCGCGCTCGGTACGGCCTCGCCGAGCGCCGCGTCGACGTTGCGCCGCACCTCGCCCCACAGCTCCGCTTCCAGCGAGGTTTCAGCCTGAGCGAGATAGCTCTCGGGATGGTAGGCCTTGTCGGCGGTCAGCTTTTTGATCCGCTTGATCTGATCGATCGGCTTCAGGTCCGGCCGCACCGCCAGATAGGCTTTCGCGAGGTCGGGCTGCGGGCGCAGGGCCCAGGCCTTTTCCAGAATCCTCTGCGCCTCGCGTTGGCGGCCGAGGGCCGTGGCCAGGCGCGCCGCGACCAGCGATGCCGCCAGCATGTCCGGCTTCTGTTTCAGGGCCTTGCGGGCGAGGCCGAGCGCGAAGTCCCGCTTGCGTTCGCGCTCCGCCGATAGCGCCTGTTCCAGATAGAGCGCGGCCCGTTTGCTGCCGGCTTCTGGCGCCGGCAGCGCCTTGGCCTTGGCCGCGGAGGCCAGAGCCTTTTCCGCCGTCTCCATGTCGCCGGTGCGCTCGCTGAGTTCGAACAGCGTGGTCAACACCCAGGGTGCGTTGGGCTTGATCGCGTGCGCCCGCCGGACATAGTCCAGCGCCGCCTCGTCCTCACCGTCGCGCAGCGCCTGCAGCACCAGACCGCGCAATCCGAGGAACCGCGTCTCCTCCTTCTCGAGCATCGATTCGAAATAACGCTTGGCGGCCTGGTCGTCGCCGTTGAGCTGCGCGGCCTGGGCCGACAGCAGAAGGGTCAAGGGCGGTTCCTGCAACAGGCCGTCAGCCTTCCTTGCCAGCCGGTTGGCCTCCGCCGCGTCGCCAGCGGCGACCGCCACCATGCCCTTGCTCAGCGCCTTGTAGCCCCGGCTTTTGCGGTTGTTGTCCCAGAAACGGCCGAAGGCGCCCGGCGCCCCATAGACCGTGCGCCAATAGCGGTAGAGATAGGCGACGATGACAGCGATGACCACGACCAGAAGCACCAGAATGCCGGTGCTCATCGTCACTTCATGACCGAGCCACTCGATGGTGACGTCGCCGGGATAGGTCGCCAGGGTAACGGCGACACCGACAAGGATTGCCAGCTTAAGGCAGTACCAGAGAACGCGCCACATGGGATCAGCCTTCCGGCGCGTCGAGCTGCGCGGAGATTTTCGCCGCCAGACTTGTCATGGCCTCGCTCGCGGCGACCCGGCCCTCTGCGTCCCCGAGCCAACCGGCGGCGGCTTCGGCCGCCGCGCCTTGCAGACTCTTCAGCTCCGCGACCGCGCCTGCCAAATCGTCACCGTCCAGCTTGACCTCCGCGCGGGCGGCGATGGCTTCGGGCCCTTCCCCTTCGACCATGCCGACCGACCGCACCGAAACAACCTTGGAAACCTGATCGACCACGCCGGACCAGAAGCCTTCTCCATCGCCGGTGCGTCCCGCCGCGACGATATCGCGCGCCACCGCCGGGAAGCTGCCTTTGAGTTCCGACAAGGTCGGCAGGCCCTCGCTCGCCCGCCCGGAAAGCGGCGCCAGGATCTGCATGACCTCCGCATCGCCGCCGGAGATTTTCTCGACGGACTGCAGCGCGGCGCCATAGGGCGCCGAGCCGCGCAGGGCATCGCGCAGTTGCAGCACCGCCAGGACCATCGCCGTGTCGCCGCTGGCCTGGCGCCGGAAGTCCGCGCCGCTTTGGGAGACACGCGCCTCCAGATCCGGAAGCCCGCCGATCACCTGCTCCGCGGCCCCGAGCCGTTCGGTCAGGGTCCTGTTCTGCTCCTCCAGTTCGGCGAGTTCGACTTCAAGGGCTTCCTGTTGCGCGCCCGCCTCTTCGGTCACGGCTTCAAGCTCGGCGGAGAGTTCGTCCAGCACCGCGCGGGTTTCCGCCAGTTGTGCGGTCAGGTCCGCGCCTGCGGCCGCTCCTTCCTGCGTTCCCGCTTCGCCGGTCCCCATGGCCGCCGGCTGTGCCGAGAGCGCGGCAATCGCCCCCTCCAGATCGTCCAGGCGGCCCGAAAGATCGGCCAAGGCACCGTCATCCACCGGGACTGCCGTTCCCTCTCCGGCATCCGCGGGGGCCGCGGGCTCGGAAACTTCCAGGGCCGCCAACCGCGTCGCGAAATCGGAAATCTGATCCTGCAGCGCCGTTACGTCGGGGCTGACCTCAGGGGCATCCGTGCGTTCGCTAGAATCCAACGCGGATTCCAGTGCCGTCACACGCTGCTGCACGGCCTCCAACATATCCGCGGTGACAGGGGCCGCCGTTTCGCCCGCGCCCTCGGTCTCCGTTCCCAGGAAGCGGTCCGCATGGGGCAGCCAGACCTCTCGCGTCATGACGGCGGCGATCAGACCGCCGGCAAAGATCGCCGCGCCCAAAACGATGCCGCCGATCCAGGCTCCGCTGCTTTTGCTTTTGGCAGCGGGCGGTGGGCTCGCCTTCGAACCGGACGGCGGTATCGGGGCAGAGGCGGGCTTGCCGGGTTCTTTCTTGGCGGAGGACTGCAGTGCAGAAGCCGCCGCGGTATCTTTCGTCGCCCTCTCCTTGCCGGTGTTGTCCTTCGCCGTGCTGTCCTTGGCCGGGCTTCCCGAGGGCGGGACGGACCCGCCGGACTTGCTCCCGGTCGATTTGCTGTCGTCTTTTGTCACCTTGTCTCCCTCGAAAGGCTCTTTGTTCTGCTCGGCCTTGTTGTCTTGCGCTGCCCTATCTGAACTGTCTTTGCCCGAAGCGGCCCCAGAAGCGGATTTTGCGTCCGCTTGCTGGCCGGTGGCGGCCAGCACGACATCCCGCAGCGCGATTCCGTTCTTCCGCGCGGCTTCCAGGATGGCCGCGTGACGGGCTTCCGGGATCACGCCCCGCTCGCGCCAACCCTGCACCGTGCTGACGGCAACCCCCAACTTCTGCGCCATGGGACGAATACCGCCGAAGAGTTGGATCACCTTCAGCGCGGGCGGGTCCTCCGGCTGCTTGGCGCCGCCTTCCGGATTTCCCGGGCCCTGATCTGCCGAATCGTCGTCAGCCATGGTCCTGTCCGCAACACACCTCAAGGCACGCCAGCAGCGCATCTTGATTTGAAGCTTCGGCGACTGACACCCCGCCCCAGGCCAGCCCGTCGAGTTTGGCGGCAACCGCGGCGCTCAGGCAAACCGCATGGGTCGCTCCCAAAGACTTCGCGCAATCGGCCGCTTCGATCAAGGTAACAAAGGTCGCAGCCGTGCGGGGAGAGAAAAATAGCGCGTAGCCGATCTTGCCGTCGCGCAAATGGCTTTGCAGCGCGCCGCTGAGACTCTCGGTGCCGCGCGCTTCGTAGACCGCCGGGCGGCGTACCGTGAATCCGCCGCTCTCAAGCATTTGCTTAAGGTCGCCCGCCAATTGCCGGGCCGCCGGGTGCAGCAAAGCACCGGCACGCGGGTCAAGGCGTGCCCGCACAAGCGCCGCCAGAGTTTCGACATCGCCCGCCGCGCTCTCCACGGTTCCGAAACCGGCCTCATGCGCGGCCCGCGCCGTTGCGTCGCCGACAGTAAAGGCGGGAAGCGCGCGTTCCGGACTCAGTCCGGCAAAAACGCGAACGCCGTTCGCGGAGGTGAAGAGCAGGGCCTGCACGCCCGTGAGATCGAGATCCTTCGCCGCATCCGGTTTCGGGACGATGTGCAACAGCGGCTCCAAAAACACCTCGAAGCCGCGGGACCGCAGCGCCGCCGCAAGGGGCTCGGCGTCCTCGCGGGGGCGCGTGACCAAGACACGGCCGCGGATGCCGCCGCGCCCCGGCACCGCCCCTAACCCTCGGCGAGGGCTGCGAAGTATTCCGGCCCCGCAGCCCCGCGCAGTTCGGCCCCCAAATCACGCCCCATCGCGACGGACTCGTCGCTCGGGCCGATCCGCTCGCCGCGATGCACGCCGGTACCGTCCGGAAGAGCCAGAACGGTCCGTAATCTCAACTGATCCGCCGCGATCATTTCCGCAAAGACGCCGACTGGCGTGTGACAGGTCCCTCCCAGAACATCCAAGCAGGCCCGCTCCACCGACACCCGCAAAGCCGACTCCGCGTGATTCAAGGGCGCCAGCAGCGACCGGGTCGCCTCGTCGTCCCTGCGAATCTCAAGACCTATGGCGCCCTGAGCGACCGCCGGCAGCATCTCGTCGGTCGAAAGCGGTGCTGTTACCAGCGCACCCTGTCCCAGGCGGTTCAAACCCGCAACGGCCAGCAGGGTGGCGTCGACTTCGCCGTCGTTCAGTTTGCGCAACCGGGTTTCCACATTGCCGCGTATCGAGACGACCTTCAGGTCCGGGCGCCGCATGCGCAACTGTGCCTGCCGTCTGAGAGAGCTGCTGCCGACGACCGCGCCCTTCGGCAGGTCGCCGATACTCGTCGCCTTGTTCGAAAAGAGCGCGTCGCGCGGATCTTCCCGTTCCAAAATGGTGGAGATTTCGAGCCCATCCGGCAGCCAGGTCGGCACGTCCTTCATGGAATGGACGGCGGCATCGATCTTGTTTTCGAGTAAGGCGGTCTCGATCTCTTTCGTGAAGAGCCCCTTGCCGCCGATTTCGGCAAGCGGCCGGTCTTGGACCCGGTCGCCGGTCGTCTTGATGACGACGATCTCGACCGCCCCCTCTTCGGCCAGCTCGGCATGGGCTTTTTCAAGGCGCGACTTGACCTCGTTGGCCTGCACCAGGGCCAGAGGACTGCCCCTTGTCCCGAGGCGTATCTTGGACTGCATCGACATGCGCGAAGCTTTAGAGCGTTTCACCGTCAATTGGAACCATTCTGACCAAGGCTCTCGGCGCCAATGCGCCGCATTGGTTGAGGACGGTATTTCTGATAGTTTCCGCCGCACATTGGCAAGGCGCGCTCAACGCGGCGTGGCGGGCACACACAGCGGGCAAACATGGATTATCAACAGGGCCTTCACAAAGACATCGGAAAGGTCGAGATGGCGGGGCCGGAGGTCTACGTCATGCCGATGTGGACCGAGGACTATTGCAGCTATCTCATCGAACGCGCGGAGGCGCAGCACAATTTCCAGCGCGGTGTCGGCTATGAAGGAACGGGCGAGCACGACGCCATCAAATCGACCGACGTGAAGCTGAGCGAGGTCCCCGACGCCTTTCAAGGCTACCTGCAGACCTACGACCGGTACCTGCGCCAGATCATCAAGAAGATCTGGCTGGTCACCGTCGACCACAGCGATGCCTTCATCACGCGCTATACGATGGACAGCCAGACACAGTTACTGCCTCACATCGACCAGTCCAGCATCGTCAGCATGACCATCCGGCTGAACAACGACTACGAAGGGGGTGCCCTGCACTTCATTCGCCAGAAGCTGGAGAACACACATCTGCCTGTCGGATACTTGACCTTTTTCCCGAGCGGCTGCACCCATATCCACGAAGTGCGCCCTCTAAAAGGCGGCAGGCGCTATGCCATCACCTTTTGGACGCAGCCGTCGGTGCCGCGCGGCTGAGGCCGGTCGGCGACAACCGATCCGCGACGGAAAAACCGCGAAACACTCAAAACCGTGACAGTCAAAGTACCGTGACACTCAAAGTATTGGGCATAGAAACGAGTTGCGACGAGACCGCGGCCGCTGTTGTGACCGGGGACGGCGCGATCCTGTCCAACCGAATTCTGTCGCAGATCGCCGAGCACAAACCCTACGGCGGCGTGGTGCCGGAAATCGCGGCCCGCAGTCACCTCGATCACCTCGGCCGCCTGGTCGAAGAGGCGATGGCAGAGGCCAAGCTCGACTTCTCGGACCTCGACGGCATCGCCGCGACCGCCGGGCCCGGCCTGATCGGGGGCGTCTTCGTCGGCGTGATGATGGCCAAGGGCATCGCCGCCGCCCGCAGCCTGCATTTCCTCGCGGTCAACCACTTGGAAGGGCACGCGCTCAGCGTCCGCCTCTCGGATCGCCTGGAGTTTCCCTATCTCTTGCTGCTGGTCTCCGGCGGCCACTGTCAGCTTCTGGCGGTCGAAGGCGTCGGGCAGTACAGCAAGTTGGGATCGACGCTGGACGACGCGGTGGGCGAAGCCTTCGACAAGACCGCCAAGCTCCTCGGGCTCGGCTATCCCGGCGGTCCCGCCGTCGAGCAGGCCGCCTTGAATGGCGACCCGGCGCGTTTCGATCTGCCGCGTCCGATGCTGGGCCGCCGCGAACTGAACTTCTCCTTCTCCGGCCTGAAAACCGCCGTGCGGCAGGCTGTCGAGCGATTGGGGCCGGACAAGACCGACCAAGATCTTGCCGACCTGGCAGCGTCCTTCCAGCAAGCCGTCGGCGATGTCCTTGCCGACCGTTGCAGCCAGGCGCTCAACCTCTTTCGTGGCCGCTACGGCAAGACCGGCCCCTTGGTGGTCGCGGGCGGCGTGGCTGCCAACAAGGTTCTGCGCGCCAGATTGGACGAGGTCGCGGCGTCCATCGGTGCCCCTTTCGTCGCGCCGCCGCCGGCGCTCTGCACTGACAACGCCGCGATGATTGCCTGGGCGGGGGTGGAACGGCTGCGGCTTGGATTGACCGACCCTCTGACCTTTCCCGCGCGGCCCCGCTGGCCATTGGAATCATTGGCGGAAGCCCGCTCCCAGGCCACGGACGCCGGCACGGCGCGCCCATGACCGACACCATCCCTCCCTTGCCGGAACCGGAAATCCGGCCACTCTTCGTGTCCCCCGCCTTCGTCACCCGGCTGGAGAACGCGCCAACGATCAACGCGCAGCTCCGGGACACGATCCTGAACCGGGAAAAGCAGGATCAGGGCCTCAATCTCAGCAACGCGGGCGGCTGGCATTCCGGGCTCGACTTTCTGCAGTGGGGCGGACCGGCCCTAAAAGAGGTGCTTCTCGCGGCGGGACGGCTCTCCAGAAGCCTGACCCGCGATCGCAAGGGCCGCTGCCCCAACGTCAAGTGGCAGGTGGAATGCTGGGCGAACGTGAATCGCCGCCAACAGGCCAACAAGCGCCACACCCATCCCGGCTGTTTCTGGTCCGGCACCTATTACGTCGATACCGGAACCGCCGAGGGCACGGAGGACAGTCCCGCCGCAAATGCCCCTGCCAGCAACGAACCGGATGGTGCCTTCTCATTCGAGGACCCACGCGGCGCGGCTCAGGCCCTGCCGCGCACCCGCGGCGGCCCTTCCTTCTGGAATCCGGACCAGGCGCTGCTGGCCCCCGAAGCCGGAAAGATGATTCTCTTTCCCAGCTGGATGCCCCACGCGGTGCGGCCCTACATGGGCGGCGGCACGCGCATTTCCATCGCCTTCAACTTCGCGCTCGACCGGCAGGCCAAGTCATGACGAACGGGCCGCAATCCCCCGCTGACTCCATGGGCTTCAGCGCGCCGGAAACCCTGGAACTGTATCCGACTCCGCTGGCCTTTTTCCGGCTCCCCACCGGCACCCTCGACAACGACGCGCTGAAACGGGCGGTCCTAGCGCTTGAATCGAACACCCGGACCGAAGGCGCCGGTCCCTTCTGGCGGTCGGCCTGGAGCGCGCCCGACGACCTCGACGCGGTGGCGGGGGCCCTGCTGCCCGCCCTCGCGAAACTGCTGACCTCTTGCGGCGCCCAGGCGGAGGCGGCAAGGGCGGCGGAGTGCCGCGCCGTCGTGTTGCGCCAGGGACAGGGCTTGCCCGTCGAGAACAATCCGGGCGCGGCGTGGTCCGCCTGTTACATCGTCGACGACGGCGCATCCGGTGGCGGACAGAGCGGCGGCGAGCTGGAGTTTCAGGACCCACGCGGCGCGGCCCCGGTCATGTATGCGCCGGATCTGACGTACGCCTTTCCCGGCGGCGAGGGTCTGGGGATCAGCCAGACCGTGGCGGCACAGAACGGAACCCTGCTGCTCTATCCCGCGTGGCTGCACTGCGGCACCGCGCCCTATCGCGGCGGCGGTACCCGCATTACCATCGAGTTCGCCATCGAACTCCCCTCGCCATCTAACGCTCTGCGGATCTCTGACGCATGATTCAAGACATCGGCATCGTCGGCGCGGGCGCCTGGGGCACGGCCCTGGCCAGCGCCGTGCGCCGCGCGGGTCGCGAGGCCGTGCTGTGGGCCCGCGATCCCGCTCTGGCTGCGGCGATCAACACGGCGCAGGAGAACAAGCCCTATCTGCCCGGCATCGCTCTCGACCCCGGCATCAAAGCCACCGCCGATTTCGCGGACTTGAACGGCTGCGGCGCTTTACTGCTGGCGGTCCCCGCCCAACACTTGCGCAAGATTACGGCCGACGCCGCACCGCAGCTGCCCGCAGCCTGTCCGGTCGTGAGCTGCGCCAAGGGCATCGAAGGCGGCAGCCTGAAGCTCATGACCGAGGTGCTGGCGGAAACCCTGCCCGGGCGGCCGCTGGCCGTGCTCTCCGGCCCCAACTTCGCCGCCGAGGTGGCGCGCGGCCTGCCTGCGGCCGCGACGCTGGCCACCGGGAACATCACGCTGGGCGCCGAGCTGATCGATTCCCTCGGCAGCGCGACCTTCCGGCCCTACCTCTCCGAAGACATCGTCGGCGCCCAGGTCGGCGGCGCCGTGAAGAACGTGCTGGCCATCGCCTGCGGCATCGTCGCCGGGCGCGAACTCGGCGACAACGCGCGCGCCGCCCTCATCACCCGCGGGCTGGCGGAGATCGTGCGCCTGGGCCTGGCGCTGGGCGGGCAGGCCGAGACCCTGATGGGCCTCTCGGGCCTGGGCGACCTGACGCTGACCTGCTCGGCGCTGCAGTCCCGCAATTTCTCCCTCGGCGTCGCGCTGGGCAAGGGCGAGACCCTGCAGGACATTCTGGCGGCGCGGCGCTCGGTCACCGAGGGCGTGCACTCCGCCGCCGCCGTCGTCACCCTCGCCGCCCGGCACCAGGTCGAGATGCCGATCAGCGCCGCCGTCGATGCCGTCCTCAACCAGGGCGCGGAAATCAACGCGACGATCGAGGGATTGTTGACCCGCCCCTTCAAGGTCGAGCGGGTCTAGCAAGACTCCATGCTGAGTCCATGCTCAGTGCATCCTGACTCCATGCTCGAACCATGCAAAACACAGGGAGATTCCATATGTATTTCGTCATTTCCTGCGTCGACAAGGCGGACCACGGCCACGTCCGCGCCGCCAACCGGGACGACCACCTCGCCTATCTGAACGCACACCGCGAACAGGTCGTCACCGCCGGTCCGACGACGACGGAAGACGGCAGTGCCATGACCGGCAGCGTTCTGGTGATGGAGTTCGAGGACCGCGCGGCCGCCGAAGCCTTCGCCGCCGGCGACCCCTACAAGAAGGCCGGCCTCTTCGAACGCGTCGACATCAAGCCCTGGAAAAAGGTGATATGACGCCGTCCCCTAACCCGCGAAGCTGAGGTAGTCGGCCTTGAGATCCTTCAGCGCCGTCTTGTAGATCCGCTCTCCGGCTTCCGGGGTGGCGAGCGACGGCGCCGAGCCGATGCGCCCGTCCGGGAAGGTGCGGCGATAGTCGTGGCTGTCCGTGAAGCTGCCGTTGGGCGCGCGGCGCGGCGACATCTCCACGTTTCGCACCTGATCCGGGAAGGCGTAGTAGGTGAGCGACACCTCCGAACAGGTGGCGTGACTGCCCTCGTCGTCGCCGAACAACTCCTTCGAGAGATCCTGCACCGCCTTGGTTTCCCACCAGCTTTTCAGCTTGCAGCGCAGCCCTGCCTCGTTGCCGCCGTGCTTGCCCAGGCTGTACTCGGCGTAGATCTCCGAGAAGGCCGCATTGAGGGTGGCGATATTGCCGCCGTGGCCGTTGAGGAAATAGAAGCGCTCGAAGCCGTGGCGCGCCAGCGAGCCCACGACGTCGCCGACCACGGCCATGAGGGTCGACGGGCGCAGGGTGATGGAGCCGGAAAATCCGAGATGATGCTGAGCCATGCCGATGGAAAGCGTCGGCGCGATGACGGCCCCGGTCTCCTCCCCGATGCCGTTGGCCAGGACCTGAGGACAGAGCGCGTCGGTGCCGATCAGGCCGTTGGGGCCGTGCTGTTCGGTCGAGCCCACGGGGATGATGATCGCTTTCGACTTCTCGAGATGGCGGTCCACGTCCTGCCAAGTCATCATTTGCAGCTGCATCTCAGGGCTCTCCTTATCGTCCTTGTTGTTTGAAGGCGGCACCGGCCCGCTCCCCTTTCGGGCTGTGCACACATCGGCTAAAGATGGGCGAAGCGACGCGAAGCTGCGAGCACTAATTTAGGGGAGCTGACATGGCCTATTGGCTGATGAAATCGGAGCCGGGCACCTGGTCCTGGGAAGATCAGGTCCGCGACGGCGTGGCCGAATGGGACGGCGTGCGGAACTACCAGGCCTCCAACAACATGAAGGCCATGCAACTCGGCGATAGAGCCTTCTTCTATCACTCGGTAAAGGAGAAGCGGATCGTCGGCATCGTCGAGGTCGCGAAGCTCTACTACCCCGACCCCAGCGACCCCAAGGGCCGCTTCGGCATGGTCGACGTCAAGGCGCTGCGCCCCTTCGCCGAGCCGGTCACCCTGGAGCAGATCAAGTCCGACCCGCGCCTGGAAGACATGCCGCTGATCCGGCAGTCGCGTCTGTCCGTCATGCCGATCACCGACGAGCAGTGGAAAATCATCTGCGGCCTGGGCAAAACCGATCCGTGACTGCTGGGTCCGAAGACCCGGCCCCGCGCCGCCTCTGCCTCCTGGAAGAGATCGAGGACGGCGAGGCCAAGGAATTCCTCTTCGGCGAAGGGCCGAAGCAACGCGCCCTCTTCGTGCTGCGCGAGGGCGCGGAGATCTACGGCTACGAGAATTCCTGCCCGCATATCGGCACGCCGCTGAACTTCCTGCCGGACCGATTCCTCAGCGCCGACGGCACCTACATCCTCTGTTCGACCCACGGCGCGCTGTTCCAGATCGAGGACGGCCTTTGCGTCGCCGGCCCCTGCCAGGGCGAAAAACTGACGGAGATCAAGGTCACGCTGGACGGCGACGGCTATGTCATCCTGGCGGAACCGGGTTTTCCAGCGGCGTAAGGCGCCCTTCGCACCCTTGTTTCCCCGGACCTTTCCGTAAATACTTTGAGTAATCCAAAGGCGTTAGGCGGAATGACGGCCGCTGAACAGCCAGACCGCAAGGGAGGGGACATTCGATGACGGAAACTCATGTCTTTCCGGTGCCGGCCGAGATTGCCGAGAGCGCATGGTGCGACGAGGCGACCTACTTCAAGATGTACGAACAGTCGATCTCCGACCCCGAGGGATTCTGGGGCGAGCACGGCAAGCGCATCCACTGGTTCAAGCCCTTCACCAAGGTCAAGGACGTCAGCTACGGCCCCGGCGACGTGCACATCCGCTGGTACCACGACGGCACGACCAACGCCTGTTACAACTGCCTGGACCGCCACCTGGAGACCAAGGCCAACGACACGGCGATCATCTGGGAAGGCGACGACCCGAACGACGAGAAGCACATCACCTTCGCCGAGGCTCACGAAGAGGTCTGCCGCCTGTCCAACGCCATGAAGGACCTGGGCGTCAAGAAAGGCGACCGCGTGACCATCTACATGCCGATGGTGCCGGAGGCCGCCTATGCCATGCTGGCCTGCGCGCGCATCGGCGCGGTTCATTCCATCGTCTTCGGCGGTTTCTCGCCGGATTCCCTGGCGGGCCGCATCCAGGACTGCGACTCCAATTTCGTCATCACGGCCGACGAGGGCGTGCGCGGCGGCCGCTCCATCCCCTTGAAAGCCAACACCGACAAGGCACTGGAGTCCTGCCCCAGCGTGAACCATGTGCTGGTGGTCAAGCGCACCGGCGGCGACATCGGCTGGAAGGACGGCCGCGACGTCTGGTATCACGAGGCGCTGGAGAAGGCCTCGGAAGACTGCCCGGCCGAGGAAATGAACGCGGAAGACCCGCTGTTCATCCTCTACACCTCGGGCTCGACCGGAAAGCCGAAGGGCGTGCTGCACACGACCGGCGGCTACATGGTCTATGCCTCCATGACCCACAAGTACGTGTTCGACTATCACGACGGCGAGATCTATTGGTGCACCGCCGACGTCGGCTGGGTCACGGGCCACAGCTACATCGTCTACGGGCCGCTGGCCAACGGCGCCACGACCCTGATGTTCGAGGGGGTGCCGAACTACCCGGACGCCTCGCGCTTCTGGCAGGTCTGCGACAAGCACAAGGTCGCGATCTTTTATACCGCGCCGACCGCCATCCGCGCCCTGATGCGCGAGGGCGACGATCCGGTGAAGAAGACGGAACGCTCCAGTCTGCGCCTGCTCGGCACGGTCGGCGAGCCGATCAATCCGGAAGCCTGGATGTGGTACTACAACGTGGTCGGCGACGGACGCTGCCCCATCGTCGACACCTGGTGGCAGACGGAAACCGGCGGCATCCTGATCACGCCGCTGCCGGGCGCCACGCCGCTGAAACCGGGCTCCGCGACGCGGCCCTTCTTCGGCCTGCAGCCGCAGATCGTCGACGCGGACGGCAAGCCGCTGGAAGGCGCCACCGAAGGCAATCTCTGCATCGTCGATTCCTGGCCCGGCCAGATGCGCACGGTGTTCGGCGACCACGAGCGGTTCATCCAGACCTACTTCGCCACCTATCCCGGCAAGTACTTCACCGGCGACGGCTGCCGCCGCGACGAGGACGGCTATTACTGGATCACCGGCCGCGTCGACGACGTCATCAACGTCTCGGGACATCGCATGGGCACGGCGGAGGTCGAGTCCGCCCTGGTCGCGCACCACGACGTGGCCGAGGCCGCGGTCGTCGGCTATCCCCACGACATCAAGGGCCAGGGCATCTACGCCTATGTCACCCTGAACGCCGGCATCGAGGCGACGGAGGACCTGCGCAAGGAACTGGTGAAGTGGGTGCGCAAGGAGATTGGCCCCATCGCCAGCCCGGACCTGATCCAGTGGGCGCCGGGCCTGCCCAAAACGCGCTCCGGCAAAATCATGCGCCGCATCCTGCGCAAGATCGCGGAGAACGAGTACGGCGCGCTGGGCGACACCTCGACCCTGGCCGACCCGACGGTTGTCGACAGCCTGATCGAAAACCGTATGAACAGGTGAGGGTGACGCTCCGCTAAGGCGGAATCACTTGCAAAAACTGGGGCCGGTGGAGACATCGGCCCCTTCCAGTTAGAGCCGAAGAGACCTGAGATGCCTTTGACCATCAACCCTGCGGTTGACCGCGTCGCTTCGCCGCCGATCGCCGAAGCCGCAACCTGGTTGCCCGCGCCGGGCGAAGGCCCGGAAATGCCGCTGCTCGATCTCGCCCAGGCCGTGCCGAACTACGACCCGGCGCCGGAGCTTCTGGACTACCTGGGACAAGCGGCGCGCGATCCGAAGGCCGCCTTCTATACCGATATTTTGGGCATCGCGCCGCTGCGGGAAGCGCTTTCCGTCGATCTTTCGCGGGAGTACGGTGCCGCCATCGCCACCGCCGAGACCGCGATCACCACCGGCTGCAACAACGCCTTCTGCATGGCCACCGCCGCCGTCGCCGGGGCGGGCGACGAGGTCATCCTGCCGCAGCCCTTTTACTTCAATCACGACATGTGGTTCACGATGCAGGGCATCCGTCAGGTGCCGCTGCCCTGCCGCGCCGAGGCCGAAGGCATGGTGCCGGATCCGGGTGACGCGGAAGCCCTGATCACACCGCGTACGCGGGCCATCGTTCTCATCACGCCGAACAACCCGACGGGCACGATATATTCCCAGGAACGCATGGCCGCCTTCTACCAAGTGGCGGAGCGGCACGGCCTGGCGCTGATCGTCGACGAGACTTACAAGGACTTCCGTCCGCTGCCGGACTCCGGCGCAGAGGAACCGCCGCACCGCCTGTTCCAAGAAGCGAATTGGCGCGACGTTCTGATTCAGCTCTACAGCTTTTCGAAAGCCTACAGCCTGACGGGCTATCGCGTCGGCTCTCTGGTCGCGGGACCAAGGGTGATCGAGGCGGTTTCCAAGATCGCCGATACCGTCACCATCTGCCCGCCCCACATCGGACAGCTGGCCGCGCTTTATGGTCTGCAGCATCTGAAGGACTGGCGGGAGGAGAAACGCGCCCGCACTCTCGATCTCGTAGGAGCATTGGACTCTGCATTCCGGACCAATAAGTCCGCCTATCAGCTGGTGTCACGCGGCGCTTTCTTCGCCTACCTGCGCCACCCCTTCACGGACCGAAACTCCGTCGATGTGGCGAAGGCGCTTGCGAAGGAGCAAAACCTACTGCTGCTGCCCGGCGAGTTCTTCGGCGCCGATCAACGCAACTACCTGCGCGTCGCCTTCGCCAATGCCAATGCCGCACAACTAGGGGAATTGGTACAAAGGTTGGCAGCGTCGGAGCGCCCACTTTCCTGACCATCCATGAGCTTCCTCACACCGCGATTTGGGCGCGGTGACGGTGGCGGCCGATGAGCAGCCAGAAGGCGATCATCATGTTGAGCAGGTTGAAGGCGATGCCGTTGAGGAAGGCGGCCTGATAGGAATTAGTGAGATCGTAGATCTCGCCCGACATCCAGCCGCCAAGCGCCATGCCGACGACCGTCGCCATCAACACCAGGCTGATGCGCGCGCCGGCTTCCCGCGCCGGGAAGTAGTCGCGCACGATGAGCGCGTAACTCGGCACGATGCCGCCCTGCGACAGACCGAAGAGCGCCGAAACAATATAGAGCGACATCAGACCGTCGAAAGGCAGATAGAACATAAGCGCGATGCACTGCAGGGTCGAGCCGAGGATCAGAGTGCCGAGCCCGCCGATCTTGTCGGCGATCATGCCGGAAGCCAGACGGCTGACGACGCCGAAGCCGAGCATCAGCGACAGCATCTCCGCGCCGCGCGCCGCGCCGTAGTCCAAATCGACGCAGTAGGCGACAATGTGCACCTGGGGCATGGCCATGGCGATGCAACAGGCAAGCCCCGCGACGACCAACAGCGCCTGCAATACAGGTTTCGGCATCGGTGTCTGTGGCCGGGGTGGCGTCGCCACACGCGTCTTACCGCCGCCTCCACGCGTGGCAACGGCCGTGTCGTGATCGTCGAGCGGTGCGCGGCGGCGCAACGCAAAGGCCAGCGGCACCATGGTCAAGACACAGAAGATGCCGATGGCCACATGGGCCTGGCGCCAGCCGATTTCCTCAATCGCGTACTGCAGCACTGGAGGCCAGATCGCGCCCGCCAGATAATTGCCACTGGCGACGATGGCGACAGCGATGCCGCGGCGCCGCACGAACCAGTGCGATACGTCGGCGACGAGCGGCCCGAAGGTCACGGAACTGCCGAGCATGCCGATCAGGAGTGCCTGGGCCAGAATGAAATGCCAGAGTTCCGTGGCCTGCGCCGCCAGAATGTACCCAACGCAGAGCATACAGGCGCCGAAGATGAGCGGGCGCACGATCCCGAGCCGATCGAGCATCCGCCCCATGAAGATGCCGCCCACGGCGAATCCGACCATGGTCGCGAAATACGGCAGGGAGGCGCCGCCGCGGTCGACGCCGAACTCCGCCTCGATCACCGGCAGCACAACGACGACCGACCAGAGACCGGTGCCGCCGATGGTGCTGAGCGCAACAGAGACCAACAGCCGCCCCCAGGCGTAGCCGCTGTCCGGTGCAAAATCACGTGTAGGGGTCTGTGTCGACATCCAATGGAACTTCTTCAGTGGTTCAATTCAGCGGCCGAGAATGAGAATGAGGATTGCGGCGATGATGAGCAGGATGCCGAAGAGCTCCAAAGGCTTGGTCTTTTCCCGGAAAAACACCACGGAGGCGATGAAGGTGAAGACCAGCTCAATCTGCCCGACGGCGCGCACATAGGCGGCGTTCTGTAATGCGAAGGCGGTGAACCAGCCGACGGAGCCGAAGAAGCCCGTGACGCCGACCGCCAGCGCCGGGCGCCAGTGGCGCAGAGTCGCCGTCATCTGGCCGGGTTCGCGCAGCAAGAGGTACGCGCCCATGATGACCGTCTGCATGGAGAGCGCGATCGCCAGCGTCAGCGCCGCGCGGTCCAAGAAGGGCGCGTCACCGAGCTCCAACGTCGCGCCGCGGATAAAGACGACGGAAGCGCCGAGGAATGCACCGCAGACCAAGCCGATCAACGTCGGCTTCTCCAGCAGGCTGGTCACGAGATTGCGCCAGGTGATGTTGGTGTGGGCGACGGAGAGTGCGAGAATACCGACCATGCCGATGGCAATGGCGATGACGCCGGCGACGCTGACGGTGTCGCCAAGCAGGATCAGGCCGAGGATCGCGATCTGAATGATCTCCGTCTTCGAATAGACCGTGCCGACCGCGAAATTGCGATAGGAGAAAAGGTGGATCAGCAGAAAGGTGAAAACGATCTGCGTGATTCCGCCGAGCAGGCAATAGAACAGGAAGGTCCAGTTGACGTCCGGCAGCGGCGCGCCGCTGAATTCCCGCACGCCCCAGAAATAGAGCAGCGCGAAGGGCCAGGCATAGAGGAAGCGCACATAGGCGGCGCCACTGGTCGAGAGCTTGCCCTTGATGTGCTTCTGCAAGGCCGACCGCAGGTTCTGCATGAAGGCCGCAAAAATCGTCACCGGAATCCACAGTTCCACGGAACGCTTCCCCCTTATTGGGGCATTGTTTGCTGACGCAAACTCGCGCCAGCCCACTCCCCCACCCGACCACCTAACGCCAGTATCCTATGGGTGGTCGGGTGGGGGAGTGGGCTGGTTCCGTCCGAGCAAACATACCCAAGCCGGCCATTAAAGGGCCCAGTGATTAAAGCGGCAAGCCGTCGCAGGGCATAGCAGGGTTGCTTCAGGGGCAAAGCAGAGCCTGTGCCAGACGTTCCGCAGCCTTTTCAATGGTGGACTCGTCAAAGGCGGCGAAGCCGAGCATCAGGCCCTGATCCCGCTGCGGACCGAGGAAATAGCCGGAAAGCGGCGGTACAGTGATCCCGGCGGCCGCGGCACGGCGCGAAGCCTCCCGGTCGTCCATGCGCGCCGCCAACTCCGGCGTCAGACGCGCGATCATGTGCAGTCCGCCTTCGTCCGGCGTCACCTCCAACAGTCCCGCGAGATGCCGGTCGGCGGCGGCGATGAGGGCGCGGCGGCGTTCCGCATAGATCTTGCGCATGCGGCGGATGTGGGCGGCGAAGTGGCCTTCCTCCATGAAGGCGGCCAGCGCCGGCTGGGCCACCATGGAGGGATGATCGTCCAGGGCGGCGCGGGCGCGGGTCATGGGATCAACAAGGCCAGGCGGCACAACGAGATAGCCCAGGCGCAGCGAGGGAAACATGACCTTCGAGAACGTGCCGACGTAGAGCACGCGGTCGTCGTCATCCATGCCCTGCAACGAGGCCAACGGCCGCCCGGCGTAGCGGAACTCGCTGTCGTAGTCGTCCTCCAGAATCCAGGCGTCGCTGTCCCGCGCCCAACCGAGAAAGGCGAGGCGGCGCGCGAGAGACATGGTGACACCGATGGGATACTGATGGGACGGCGTGATCACCGCCATTTTCGCGTTCGGCTCCTGTTCCAACGCCGCTTCCAGGGAGAGCCCTTCGGCATCCACCGGGACCGCGGTGAGATCCACCCCCGCGGCGAGGAAAGGGCCGCGCAGTCCGAGGTAGCCCGGATCCTCGATCCAAGCGCGGTCGCCGGCATCCAAAAGGCAGCGCGCGGCCAGATCGATGGCCTGCTGCCCGCCGGAGGTCAGTATCACCTGCTCGGCTTCGCAACGGACGGCCCGCACCGCCCGCAGATAGCCGGCGATCGCCGCGCGCAGCGGCGGATGGCCGGCGGCGCTGCCATGCCGTGCCCAAGCGGCCGTGCCGCTGCGCCAGGTACGCCCGAGAAGGCGGCCCCAGACATCGAAGGGAAAGCTGTCGATATCGGGCGCACCGGACTGAAAGGGCTGTAGCGGAACGGACGGAACCTGGCGCAGCGCCGCCAAGGATCGCCCGCGCGCGGACAGGTGGCGCGCATCAGCGCGCAGAGCGGGCGGTTCGGTGGATTTGGGCCCTGAGGGTTGGGCCGCCGCCCCGCCGGGGCCCAGCAGGTCCTCCGGCAGAACTTTCGAGACATAAGTGCCGGCGCCGACCTGACCCTCGAGATAGCCTTCGGAGAAGAGCTGCTCGAAGGCGGAGACCACGGTGTTGCGGGAGCAGCTCAGCTCCACCGCCAGATCGCGGCTGGAGGGCAGGCGCGCGCCCGGTGCCAGACGGCCGGCCAGAATGACCTCCCGGATCTGGTCATAGAGTTGCCGTTGCAAGGGCACGGCCGTGTCCCGCAGCAAGGACAGAGGCGGCAGCACCGTCGCGCTGCTCACGCCTCGCGGCGCTGAATGTTGCTGAGCCATCCGGTTTCCTACTCCAGAGACCACAATCTAAATTGGTCCCTCAAGATAATCCAGAATGGCGCTTTCTAGGTAGCCAATTTTTGCATAGCCTCAATGCCATCAACGATGAGATGACACGTTGATTTCGCGAATCAGGTTATGGACGTTCAGACCACATGCTAGCGCCTCGTCACTTGCACCGGGACGGGGTCTCTACCCCACTCCCCGCCGAGCGGCCCGGATCCGTCGCCCTCGGCGGGTCCTTTGTGACTCTCGAACCCCTGGACCCGGACAGCCAGGCCACGAGCCTGTTCGACTCCGCGCACGGCGACGCGGAGAAGAACGCCGTCTGGGAGTATCTGCCCTACGGCCCCTTCGACGACCTAGCCGCTTTTACGGACTGGCACCGCGAGCGCGCCAAATCCAAAGACCCGCTGTTCTTCACCTTGAGGGATCATGCCAGCGACCGCCATCTGGGCATGGCGAGCTATCTCAACATCGTGCCCGCCCACGGATCCATCGAGATCGGCCACATCTGGTTCGCCCCCGCCCTGCAACGCAGCCCGGCGGCGACGGAAGCCCTGTTCCTGATGATCCGGCAGGCTTTCGAGCAGGGCTACCGCCGGGTCGAGTGGAAGTGCAACGCGATGAACGAGGGCTCCCGCAACGCCGCGCTGCGCCTGGGCTTTGCCTACGAAGGCGTCTTCTACCGCCACATGGTGGTCAAGGGCGTCAACCGGGACACGGCGTGGTTTTCGCTGCTGGCCGAGGAGTGGCCGCCGGTGCGCACCAACTTCGAGACCTGGCTGTCGAAAGAGAACTTCGACGCGGAAGGTCGCCAACGGCAATCGCTCAGCGCCATGAACCGCGCCCTGCGCCCCGCAGAGACCTGACAGGCGATTCGGAACTCTCCGGTCCAACTGAAATCCGGCGCATCGACCCTCACCCTGAGAGCATAGCACCTATGCCGCCCCGGGCGTTGATCGCCGCAACGCCGCCCCTATGCTGGGGTGGTCATGTCTGCCACAGGAACGACCAGCGCGACCTCCCCCAACCCCTGGGTCGCGGCAACACCGCCCTTCTTCGTGTTCCTCTGGAGCACGGGGTTCATCGGCGCGCGGCTGGTCATGCCGGATTCCGAACCGGCGACCTTTCTGGCCCTGCGCTTTGGGCTGGCGGCGCTGCTGCTCTTGCCCTTCGCCCTGATCGGTCGGGCCGCCTGGCCGCGGCGCTGGCAGGATATCGGGCACCAGGCGGTGGCCGGCATCCTGATCCAGGGGATCTATCTCTGCGGAGTCTTTGCCGCCATCGACCGGGGCGTGGAGGCCGGGGCCTCGGCCCTCATCGTCAGCATCCAGCCGCTGGTGGTGGCGGCCCTCGCCGCGCCCCTGCTCGGTGAGAAAGTCAGCGCGCGACAGTGGCTCGGCCTCTGCCTGGGACTGGCGGGCGTGACGCTCGTGGTCTGGCAGAAACTAGCGCTGGGGCTCGGCACGCCCTTCGCCATGGGGCTTTGCGTCGTCTCGCTGCTCGCGATCTCCGGCGGCACACTCTATCAGAAGCGCTTCTGCGGCAGCGCCGACCTGCGCAGCGCCAACGTGATCCAATATCTGGCCGCGACCGCCGCGATGGCGGCGCTGGCGCTGGCCTTCGAGACCGGGGAGATCAACTGGAGTCCGGAGTTCGTGGTCGGCACCCTGTGGCTGGTGCTCGTACTGTCGCTCGGCGCCGTCACTCTGCTCTATCAGTTGATCCGGCGCGGCGCGGCCTCCCGCGTTTCCAGCCTCTTTTTCCTGGTGCCGCCCTCGACCGCCGTCATCGCCTGGGCCCTCTTCGGCGAGACCTTCGGACCGCTGGCGCTGGGCGGCATGGCCCTGACGGTGCTGGGGGTGGCGCTGGTCAACCTGCCGGGACGCAGGACCGCCACATAGATCAGAAGTCGCTGCAGATGCCCTTGCGTTCCCAGTCGCCGTAACGGGTCGGCTCGGGACCCGAAGGGCCGCCGATCTCCTTCGGCCGCTTGTTCACGGCCTCGTCACGTTTGGCGCGGAAAGCGCGTTTCTTAGCCTCAGTGGCCGCGGCGCTGTCAGGGTCCTGGGTGGGCGCAACCCCGCGTAATTTGCCGGGCTTGGGGCTGTGGGCAACGAAATCCTTGGACATTCCCCCAATATGGCGATTGCAGGGCGCTTGGCCAAGTCCACGGGGGCCAAGTCTTGACGGGCCCGCAAACTTCCCCCACCTGTCAGCCATGAACTATTTGCGCACGGGAATGCTGCTCGCCGGAATGACGGCGCTGTTCATGTTCGTCGGTTTCATGATCGGCGGCGAGGCCGGCATGCTGATCGCCTTCCTGGTGGCGCTGGGCATGAACGCCTTCGCCTACTGGAACTCCGACAAGGTCGTGCTGCGGATGTACAATGCGCGGGAGGCGGACCGCAGCACCGCGCCGGCGTTCTACGGCATCGTCGAGCAATTGGCGGACAACGCGAACCTGCCGATGCCCAAGGTCTATATCATCGACAACCCGCAGCCCAATGCCTTCGCCACCGGGCGCAATCCCGAGAACGCCGCCGTCGCTGCGACGACCGGCCTGCTGAATCGGCTTTCCAGCGAAGAGGTTGCAGGCGTCATGGCCCACGAACTGGCCCACGTGCGCAACCGCGACACCTTGGTCATGACGATCACCGCGACGATCGCCGGTGCGATTTCCATGCTGGCGCAGTTCGGCCTGTTCTTCGGTGGCGGCAACCGCAACAACCCACTGGGCATTATCGGCGTGATCCTGGTCGCGATCCTGGCACCCATGGCCGCGATGCTGGTGCAGATGGCGATCTCCCGCGCGCGGGAATACGAGGCCGACCGGATCGGCGCCGAGATCTGCGGCCAGCCGCTGTGGCTGGCCTCCGCGCTCGAGAAAATCGCTTCAGGCGCGGCGCGCATCGACAACAACGCGGCAGAGGCCAATCCGGCAACGGCGCATATGTTCATCATCAATCCGCTGCACGCGCACAAGGTGGACAGTCTGTTTTCCACCCACCCCAACACGGCGAACCGCGTCGCGCGTTTGCGCGAGATGGCGCAGGCCGGCGGACAGGCGAACGGCCCCTGGGGCTAGGCCCCTTTCATTGCAAGATCGGGTTTAGGCAGGCTGCTGCTGCGTGATGCAGTGAATGCCGCCGCCACCCGGCGCGATGCCGTTGATATCCACCTGCAGTATTTCGCGGTCGGGGAAAGCCCTGGCCACGATGTCGCGCGCGACTTCGTCGCCGGCAATACCGTAGCCCGGCAGCACAACGCCGCCATTGGCGAGGTAGAAATTGATGTAGGAGCTGCAGAAGATATCGCTGGTCGCCGTTGCCTCGGTGGCTTCGGGAAGATCGATCAACTCCAGATGACGCCCCGAGGCATCGGTCGCGAGCTCAAGGGCGCGCCGGTTTTCCCGCAACGCTTCGCTATACGGAACTGCCGGATCCAGGCAGGTTTCAACCATGGCGACGCCGGGGCGGATGAAACAGGCGATGCCGTCGACATGGCCGTCGGTTTCGTACTCTTCCCAATCGCCGGGCAGGACGATGACCTTCTCGCAGCCCAGGGCCTGACGAATCAGTTGTTCGCCTTCGGCCAGGGTCAGGCCGGGATTACGGTTGGGGTTCAGCAAAACGGATTCGGTGGTGATCACGGTGCCCGCGCCATCGCAGTGCAGCGCCCCGCCTTCGAAGGTGAGCGGGGAGTCGAAGCGCGGCATGCCGAGGTGAGACAGCAGGTTTTCCGTCATCCGTGCGTCGCTGTCGTAGGGACGGTGCTTTTCGCCCCAGGCGTTGAAGACCCAATCGACCCCGGCGAGACGGCCGTTGGCGTCCGTCACGAAGGTCGGGCCGCTGTCCCGGGTCCAGGAATCGTCGATCTCCAGGGGCAGAATGGTGACTGCCTCGCCACAAGCTTCCGCCGCGCCTTTGGCATCCCGGGGATGGGCGATCATGGTCAGAGGCTCGAAATGCGCCACGGCGGCCGCGACCTTCGCATAGTCCCGCCGCGCCGCTTCGAACCCCGTCGGCCAGAGGTCGGGGTTGGTCGGCCAGGCCATCCAGCAACGGTTGTGTGGTTCCCATTCCGCCGGCATGCGAAAGCCCAACTCCAAGGGCGTTCCCTTAAGATCCATAAGAAACCTCTAGGTCCATTCGATGCCGAGGGTCTCGGCGAAGCCGCGCCGACCCGGCGCGGTGATGGTGACGGCCCGGCTGTCCTTCACCCGCTTGATCCAGCCGATGTCGAAGCAGCGGTCGGCGACGGCAGCCCCAAGCGCCCCGGCCATGTGCGGACGCCGTTCGCTCCAATCCAGACACTGCCGGGCGAAGCTGCGCCGTTTGCTTTCCAGGCTGGAGACATCGATCCCGAAGTCCTCGAAGAAGCCCCGGCCCCGGTCCGTCAGGGTGAAGTCCTTGTCTTTCGGGGCGATGTAGTCCCGATCCTGAAAGGCATCGGCCAGCGCCACGCCGATCCGGCCCGCCAGATGGTCGTAGCAAGTCCGCGCATCCCGCAAAGCCTGATCGCGCGGCCCGGTGGGGCGGTGACGCGGCGGCCCGTCAACGGCCAGCACCGTCATCGCCTCCAGCGCTTCGGCGACCCGCGGACCAGCCAGCCGGAAATAGCGGTGACGGCCCTGAGCCTCGACGGCCAGGAGGTTCGCCCCCGCAAGCTTGGAAAGGTGACCGCTGGTCGTTTGCGGCGAGACACCGGCGATCTGCGCCAGTTCCGTTGCCGTCAGCGCGCGGCCATCCATCAGCGCGACGAGGATTGACGCCCGCGCCGGGTCCCCGATCAGCGCACCGACTTCCGCGATGTAAGGCCCTTCAATCATGCTTCGATGTTAGCCGAAGTGTGTCTGCGAAGCAAGATAACTTCTCTGCTTTCGGGACTCCGGGACTTTCCAGAAACCAGGCGAAGGGATAAACCCCGGCAATGAATAGGAAGCCCAAAAAGGCGGCGCGGAAGAAGGACGTCAGGCAGCGGACGGGAAAGCCCCTCGGGACTGGCCCCGCTAAGCCTCCGCAGGGGGCGGTCAATCCCCGGGCCGAGGCCTTGAAGATCCTCGCCGTAGTCCTGGAAGACGGACGCAACCTCGACGCGGCGCTGGCGGGCAACCGCAAACTGGACCGCCTGGAGAGCCGGGACCGGGCCTTTACACGCTTGCTGGTCACCACTCTGTTGCGGCGGATGGGCCAGGTCGACGCGGCGGTCAAGGCCTGTCTGGAGCGGCCGTTGAAGCAGCGCGACACACAAGTGCGCAACCTGTTGCGGCTCGGTGCCGTGCAGATCCTTTTTCTCGAGACCCCGCCCCACGCCGCGGTGAGCACGACCCTCGACCTCGCGAGGGGACCGCGTCTGTCATCCTTCAAGGGATTACTCAACGCGGTGCTGCGGCGTCTGGCGCGGGAAGGCGAAGAACTCGTCGCCGGGCAGGACGCCCAGCGCCTCAACACGCCGCGTTGGCTCTGGGAGTCCTGGTGCGCGGCTTACGGGGAGGAAACCGTCCGCGCCATGGCCGCCATTCATGCCGATGATCCGCCGCTGGATGTCACGGTCAAAGAGGATCCGGCGGGCTGGGCGGAACGCTTGGATGCCACGCTGCTGGGCGGCCAAAGCCTGCGCCTGCCAAAGGGGCAGGGCGATGTTGCCAAGCTGCCGGGCTACGGCGACGGGGCCTGGTGGGTGCAGGATTATGCGGCTTCCCTTCCCGCGCGGCTGTTGGGCGAGGTGAAAGGCCGGGTCGTCTTCGACCTCTGTGCTGCACCGGGTGGCAAGACGGCGCAGCTTGCCGCAGCGGGCGCGAAGGTGACAGCCGTCGACAGTTCTGCCGAACGCATGGCGCGGCTCAAGGAAAACCTGCAGCGCTTGCGGCTGAGCGCGGACACCGCGGTCGCCGATGTGCTGACGTGGGAACCGCCGGGCCTAGCGGATGCCGTGCTGCTGGATTGCCCCTGTTCCTCGACCGGGACGCTGCGGCGGCACCCCGATATCGCCCGCCTGAAGAAGCGCGACCAGGTAGCAGCTTTGGCGAAAATTCAGGACCAGTTGCTACAAAAAGCGAATGCCCTGGTGAAACCGGGCGGGCAGCTGGTCTTCGCCACCTGCTCTCTGCAGCCGGAGGAAGGGCCGGAGCGGATTGCCGCGCTGCTCTCGCAAGAGCCCGGAGTCGAGCGCGTGCCCATCGCGGCGGAGGAGATCGACGGGCTGGCCATGGCGGTCACGGGCGAGGGCGACCTGCGGACCCTGCCCAGTCTGCGCGCCAAAGAGGGCGGCATGGATGGCTTCTATGCCTGCCGCCTGAGGAAGCGGGGGACGTAACTGGGGCGTGGCTGGGCCTTGACCGGCCGGGTGACATTATCGGGGCGCGCAAAGGGCCCGCTTGCCTGAGGTCAGGCGACTTGATACCTAACAGCCAATGCAACAAAAGATTCGTATTGCCCCCTCTATTCTAGCCTCGGATTTTGCCCGTCTGGGCGAAGAGGTGGCGGCCGTTGGCGAGGCCGGTGCCGACTATATCCATATCGACGTGATGGATGGGCATTTCGTGCCCAACATCACCATCGGCCCGCAGGTGGTCGCTGCCCTGCGCCCCCATAGCACGCGCGTCTTCGACGTCCACCTAATGATCTCGCCTGTCGATCCCTACGTGCCGCTGTTCGCGGAGGCCGGGGCAGACATCATCACGGTCCATCCCGAGGCGGGACCGCACCTGCACCGCACGATCCAACTGATCAAATCACTGGGCAAAAAAGCGGGCGTGTCCTTGAACCCGGCCACCCCGGCCGAAGCGGTCGATCCGGTGATCGGCGACATCGACCTGATCCTCGTCATGTCGGTCAACCCGGGCTTCGGCGGCCAGGCTTTCATCCCCGGTGCGCTAGAAAAGCTGAAGACCCTGCGCCAGAAGATCGATGCGAGCGGGCGGCAGATCGACCTGGAGGTCGACGGCGGCATCAATTTCGACACGGCCCCACAAGCGATCGCGGCCGGGGCCGACGTGCTGGTCGCCGGCACGGCGACCTTCAAAGGCGGACGCGAGTCCTACGCAACGAATATCGAGCGACTGCGCGGCAAGTGACCATGGCCAAAGACGTTCCTGCGGAAGCGCCGGTAGAGGGGGGTGACGCCACCGCCCGGGCGGCGGCGCCGGAAGATGGCCTGACCCCCAAGAGCAAGATCGCGGACATTGCGAGTCCCGGCGAGAAACCGGACACGGCGCCGGGCGCGCGTGCGCCAGAAGCGGCGCCAGCGGATGAGATCGATCCCGCCGGCGCAGAGACCGGGGAAGAGGCAAAATCCGAAGATACGAGTGCGGCCGTCACCTCCCCGCCTGGGAGCGAGGCCGCATCTGAACCAGCAGAAACGCCAAGCGAAGAGGTGCCGGCCGCCGAGGCCGCCGTCGACGAGTCCCCCGTCGCCGAGGCCAAGCCTCCGGCAACGCGGCGCCGCAAGTCCAACGTCGCACAGTCGATCCTGCCGCGCCGTCTGGCGGAGCCACTGCGCCTGCCGCGCGATCAGCTGCTCTCCGGATTGGGTTATGACCTGAAAAGGCCCTTCTTCGCCATTCCGCTGCCGCAGCTTTCGGTCTTCGCCAAGCCTCCGAGCACGACCATGGTCAGCCCGCCGGACCCCTGGCCAGGCAACGCGGATCTGGGACGGGACATCGTCGATGGGCTCTTCACTCTGGCGGGGCGGGCGATCAATCAGCCGGCACCGCTCTGGGCTCCGCTGGGCGCCGGACAAGACTGGATCACGGCGCTGCACTCCTTCGCCTGGCTGCGCGACCTGCGCGCCGCCGGAGGCGAATCGGCGCGGCGGGCCGCTCAAGACCTGGTGGACAACTGGATCCTCGAGAACCGTTTTTGGGATCAGGTCACCTGGCATCCCGTGGTGCTGGGCCAGCGCCTCTATTTCTGGCTGTCGCAGTACGATTTCTACGGCGGACCGGCGGAGCTGCCTTTCCGGCAGGCTCTGTTGACCGCGGCGCGTCGGCAAGCCAGTCATCTAAGCCATGTGCTGCCGGCGGGTCTGAGCGGCGCCGACTTGATGTCGGCGATCAAGGGCTTGATTTACGCCGGTATCTGCCTGCCCGGCGCCGAGACCTTCCGGGAGAAAGGTCTGGCCATCTTGATGCGCGACCTGCCGCGTCAAGTAATGGCGGACGGCGGACACGGCGAACGCAGTCCGGCCAGCCACCTCTCCGTCCTGCGGGACCTGATTGACATTCGTGCTGCTTTGCACGCAGCCAACGCCGAAGTGCCGGACGACCTGCACAGCGCCATCCACGCCATGGGGCTATTCCTGCGCCTGCTGCAGCAGGGTGACGGCGGCCTGCCGCTGTTCAACGGCGCGAACGAGGAAGAGGGCTGGCAGATCGATATCGTCCTGCAGCGCAGCGGCGGACGCAAACGCACCCTAATGAGTGCGCCGCAGAACGGCTTTCAACGGCTGCAAGCCGGCCGCACCCTGGTCATTCTGGATGCCGGGGAACCGCCGCGGGCCGGATTGGATCAGCGGGCCCATGCCGGCACACTGAGTTTCGAGATGAGCGTCGGCAAGGAACGGGTGATCGTCAATTGCGGCGCTCAGGGCGGCCATAAGGACTGGCAGGACGTGCAGCGCAGCACGGCCGCCCATTCCACCCTGGTCCTCAACGAGACCAATTCCAGCGAACTGCTGCAGAGCGGCGGCATCGGACAGCGGCGACCCAAGGTGACCTGCCGCCGCGACGAAGACGACGGGAACCTGTGGCTGGATACCAGCCACGACGGCTACATGGAGCTGTTCGACTGTAGCCATCATCGGCGGATTTATCTCTCCGCAAACGGCGAAGATCTGCGCGGCGAAGACAAGCTGGAGTTTCCGCAAGGGAAGAAGCGTCCGGAGTTCAATAGCTTCGCCATCCGCTTCCACCTGCACCCCGATGTGCAGGCCACTCTGACCAACTCGGGTCAAGCGGTGGTGCTGAAGACCCTGAAGGGCGAGGGCTGGAAGTTTCGCACGGCGGGTGCCACCCTGTCGCTGGACCGCAGCGTCTATCTCGGCAAGGCGGGCGAACTGCGCCGCACGCAGCAGATCGTGCTGGAGGGCGAGGGCAAGGCACCGGATACCACGGTCAAATGGGCTTTGCAGCGGGAGAACAAGAAGCGCGGGTAGCTGTTTTCCGTTCAAGTCGGTTCAGGCCCGCTCCCCCACCAATATGTTCGCTCTAACTTGACGGACTCCGGCGCGGGACCTAGTAAAACGGCGCCGCAACGCTTCTAAAATCCGGAGATGCACCATGCCCGCCGACGCAGCGACGCCGATTCGGCGCGCTTTGATATCCGTATCCGACAAGCGCGATCTTGAGACCCTCGGAAAGTTCCTGAACGGCAAGGACGTGGAGATCCTCTCCACAGGCGGCTCGGCAAAGGCCTTGAGCGCCGCGGGCGTTCCCGTGACGGAAGTCTCGGCTCACACCGGCTTTCCCGAAATCATGGACGGGCGGGTCAAGACCCTGCACCCGAAGATCCACGGCGGCATCCTGGCGCGCCGCGACCTGGAGAGTCATCGGGCGGCAATGACCGAGCACGATATCGGCGCCATCGATCTGGTGGTGGTGAACCTCTACCCCTTCGAGCAGACCGTCGCCTCGGGCGCCGATCCGGAAACCTGTATCGAGAACATCGACATCGGCGGACCGGCCATGGTGCGGGCCTCGGCCAAGAACCACGCGAGCGTCACGATTGTTACCGATCCGGCGGACTATGCGGCGGTGATGGAAGAGATGAACCGACTGGAAGGCGCCACCTCGCCGGCTCTGCGGCAGCGCCTGGCGGGTGCCGCTTTCGCCCATACCGCAGCTTACGATTCCGCTATCGCCACTTGGATGGCCGAGCAGCAAGGCGAGATCTTTCCGGAACGGCTGTCGCGCGCGGGCCGGCGTCAACAGGTGCTGCGCTACGGCGAAAACCCACATCAGCAGGCAGCACTCTACATCGGCGGCCCGGCCCGGGCCGGCGTTGCCGGCGCCGCGCAGCTTCAAGGCAAGGAGCTAAGCTACAACAACCTGAACGACACCAACGCGGCCTTCGAATTGGCGGCGGAATTCGACGAGCCGACCATCGCCATCATCAAGCATGCCAATCCCTGCGGGGTGGCCTCCGGCCCGGTGCTGTGCGACGCCTATCTGCGGGCCTTGGCCTGCGACCCCGTCAGCGCTTTCGGCGGCATCATCGCCGCCAACTGCCCGCTGGACGGGGCAACGGCGGAGGAAATCGCCAAGCTCTTCGCGGAAGTCGTCATTGCGCCGACGGTGACACCCGAAGCGCGGGAGGTCTTTGCGGCGAAGAAAAACCTGCGGCTGCTGGAAGCGGGCGCCATGCCCGACCCGGCAGCACCGGGTCTGGTGCTGACAGCGCTCGCCGGCGGATTCCTGGCCCAGACCCGGGACGACGGGCGCGTTTCGGAAGCCGATCTCAGGACAGTCACGAAGCGCGCGCCGAGCGACCGGGAACTGAGGGACCTGCTCTTTGCCTTCCGGGTGGCAAAACACGTCAAATCCAACGCCATCGTCTATGCGAAGGACCGCACAACGGTCGGAATCGGGGCCGGTCAGATGAGCCGGGTGGATTCAGCGCGCATCGCCGCCATCAAATCGAAGGAAGCGGCCGAGGCCGCGGGTCAGGCGGAGCCCGGCACCAAAGGGTCGGTCGTCGCCTCCGATGCCTTTTTCCCCTTCGCCGACGGATTGCTGACGGCTGCCGGGGCCGGTGCGACAGCCGTGATTCAGCCCGGCGGCTCCATGCGGGACGAGGAGGTCATCGCCGCCGCCGACAAGGCGGGGCTCGCCATGGTCTTCACGGGCATGAGGCATTTCCGGCATTGAGTCCTGTTTCGCATTCGCGATTTCGGCGCCAGTCCTCACCCCCACCCGGCCACCCAGGGAAATCGTATACATTGGATGGCCGGGTGGAGGTGAGGGCCCGAACCGCCTAAGCAACACCCAAAACCAGACGTACGTGCCTCCGATCCGCAGTCGATTTATCGATTGCTAAATTAGTTAATTCTCGAGAACTTTCCCGAGCAGACGGGCGAGCTCCTGGGTCTCCGCCTCGGTCAGCTTCATGCCGAGGTGCTTGCGAAGGGCGGGCTCGTAAACAGCCCAGACATGGCGGCAGAGGCGCTGTCCATCCCGGGTGATCCGAATGACCTGGCCGCGCCCATCGTCGGCACAGGCGAAGCGTTCAATCAGTTCGGCATCTTCCATGCGCGCGAGCAAACGGGACATGTTGTACTGCGCAAGCAGCATCCGCTCGGTGAGCTCATAGGGCCTGAGTCCCGCGCCCCCCACCCGCGATAGCTCGAGCAGAACGTCGTACCAAACCAGGGGCGGCAGCTTGGCTTTCTTCAATTCCGCGTTGATTTCCGCCAATAATTGGTGGGATGCCCGCATCAACCGGGCCCAGGCCAGCGTCACCGCCTCTGTTGATCCCGGCGCGTCCGCGCCCGCCGATGCCCTAATGGACGAAGCTCTTCTTGGCAGCATGGGGCACCTCTAGCATGTAGATGCAATCGCATCAATCTTGATATACATGCAGATGCATCTACATAAAACTAAATGCAAATGCATTTATCTTGGATTTGCCGCGATTTCTATTGGTTCGATCAGGTGGGTGCCGGGTGAGCGCAAACCGGGGTCGTTTGCCGGAAGAAGGGGCGGCAAGGACGCTCCAAATGGGATCAGAAAGGAGAGGACAATGAGCGCAGAGATTACATTGGTAAGCTTCGACCTTTGCCCGTACGTGCAGCGCGCCGCTATCTCGATGCTAGAAAAGGGCGTACAGTTCGACCAGGTCTACGTCGACCTCTCGGACAAGCCGACATGGTTCCGAATGATCTCGCCACTCGGCAAGGTGCCCCTGCTCAAGGTCGGCGAGGAGGTGATCTTCGAATCCGCCGTCATCCTGGAATACCTGGAGGAGACCCAGCCCCACCCGCTGCTTCCCGGGGACCCGCTGGAACGGGCCCGCCAGCGGGCCTGGATCGAATTCGGCTCCAGCATTCTGAACGACATCGCCGGATTCTATTCGGCTCGGGACGAAGCGACGTTCAACGCCAAGATTCGGAGCCTGACGGAGAGATTCGACCGGGTGGAGCGGGAGCGCGGCGACGGGCTCTGGTTCTCCGGAGACTCCTTCGGCTTGGCCGATGCGGTCTTCGGGCCGGTCTTCCGTTACTTCGATGTCTTCGACGAAATCGGCAACTTCGGAATCCTGCGGGACAAGCCGCGGCTGGCGGCCTGGCGCGCCGCATTGGCGCAACGTCCATCAGTCGCTCAGGCCGTCAAACCGGACTATTGGCAGAGACTGCGTGGCTTCCTGGCCGCCAAAGACAGCCATCTTTCGTCGTTGATCCGCGCTCCCGCCGAAATTGCGGGCTAACTCCCGACAGCCGCGACCGCCGGCTTCCGCGATTTCTGACAGATCCAGTCGTCGCGGTCGCGGAACTGTTCGGCCAGGAAATCCACGAAGGAGCGGACCTTCGGCGAGAGATGGCGCCCCGGCGCATAGAGAGCGTAGATCGCGCTGTCCGGGGTGTGGAAATCAGGCATGATCTCGACCAGGCGGCCGTCGCGCAGGTCCTCCCCCACCAGCCAGAGGGGAAGCAAGCCGATTCCGAGACCGTCGAGAACGCCGCTTTTGAGCGCCTCCGCGCTGTTGGTCTCCAGATTTCCCGAGACGCGCACGACCTGCTCCTCGCCGTCCGGACCGATAAAGCGCCAGTCATTGCGCGAGGCCCGGTAGGTATAGACGAGGCAGTTGTGGGCGGTCAGATCGGAGGGCTCCCGCAGTGGGCCGCAATTCGCCAGATAGGCGGGCGCTGCACAGGCCACCCGGCGGTTTTCCGCCAGCTTTCGGGCGATAAGACTGGAATCCGCCAATTCGCCCACGCGGATGGAAACGTCGTAACCCTCCTCGATCATGTCGACATAGCGGTCGTTGAGCAGCATGTCGACGCGAACCTGGGGGTGTGCGGCCAAGTAGGCTGGAATGAGCGGCGCAATGTGGTGAAGCGCGAAGGCATTGGGCACGTTCAGCCGCAGCAGACCGCGCGCCTCGCCGCCCAGATTGGCCACCGCTTCCTCCGCTTCCGCCAGGTCCCCAAGGATGCGACGGACGCGCTCGTGGAAAGCGGTCCCGACCTCGGTCAGGCGCAGGCTGCGGGTCGTCCGGTTGAAAAGACGTGCGCCCAGGCCGTTTTCCAAGCGGTTGATCTGCTTGCTGACCGCCGAAGGGGTCAGGTCCAGAGCCCTGGCCGCCGCCGAAAAGCTGCCCTTTTCGACGACCCGAACGAAAATTTCCAAGGATTCGAAGGATTGCATGGCGCCCACCTTTTCCTCGTAATCATAAATCCTACGCCAATAATGGGGATTATCGCGTCAAAATAAAAGGCCCATGTTGAGACTCCCTGTAGCCAGTCGAAAACCTGGAGCCCAGTCATGTCCATTCAGCCCGTCTACGATTTCGATAACTCGGCGGAAGCCATTGCCGCGAACATCCGCCGGGGCCGGCGCCTCCAGGGTGAGGCGATGAAGCAGAGTTTCGCCGCAGCCGGCCGGTTTTTGCGCAGCCTCGTTGTCTCCCGGCCCTACCGCCACGCCTCCAAGTCCCGTCTTGCCCTTCGGACGGGAGCGGATCGGGCCCAAGAGAAAGCCTGGTCCTGCTAAAGCCGGCCACTTGCCTGTGGTCGGGAGGTTCCCGTTCCGAACCTCGGGGCCGGGATTGCCCTAACTGGGACCGCCCTCGTTAGGATTGCCCTGGGAAGACCCGAGGTTTCGGGACGCGACCTCCCGCACCGGCCGTAAAACAACGAGCCCCAAAAGGAAAAAGACCAGAATAGTCGCCATGCCTGCGCGCTGACTGTCGAACAAGACCGTTACCCACCCCACCATTGCCGGCCCCAGAAAAGCCGTCGCCTTCCCGGTCAGGGCGTAGAGCCCGAAGAACTCCGTTCGCTGCTCGGGCGGCGCCACCCGGGCCATGAAGGTGCGGCTGGCAGCCTGCGCCGGTCCGATAAAGATCCCGATCGCGCAGCCGATGACATAGAACCAGAGTTTGGAATCGACCAAAAGAATCGCTGCGCCCAACACGGTGAGCGCCGCAACAGCGATTTCGATGGTGCGCTTCGAGCCCAGATAGTCGTCGATCCAGCCGAAAATGGCGGCGCCCAGCCCGGCGGTGACGTTGAGCAAAATGGCGAAGATCAGAATTTCGTCGAACGACATGCCGAAGGTCCCGGCCGCATAGATGCCGCCGAAGGCGAAGAGCGTGTTGAGGCCGTCGATATAGAGCATCCGCGCCAACAGGAAGCGGCCGACCTGACCGTAGCGAGGCAGAGCCTTGATCGTCGTCCACAGACTGCGCAGACCTTCCGGCACCGCGACGGTGACGGGCGGGCGCTTCGAGTAGGCCTCCCTGACAACCAAAAAGAGCGGCAAGGCGAAAAGGAAGTACCAGAAGCCCACGAAGGGGCCGATTATCCGGATTTGTTCCATTGTCCCCCGGTCCAGGCCGAAGAGCGCCGGGTCGGGCTGAACAAAGATAACGAGGCAAAGCGCGAGACAGACCAGCCCACCGGCATAGCCGACGCCCCAGGCCCAGCCCGAAACACGGCCGAGATACTTCTGTCCGGCGATGTCGGGTAGCATGGCGTTGTAGAAGACCTGCGCCAGTTCGAAGCAGAGATTGCCGATCCCCACCAGTATCAGGAGAAACAGAGCGACACCGGGATCCGGCACAGCCCACCACAATCCGACGGCCGCCAGGACACAGAGCAGCGAGAGACCGAAGATCCAGGGCTTGCGCCGTCCGCCCCGGTCCGCGATGGCGCCGGCGATGGGCGCGAGGAGCGCCAATGCCAAGCCGGAAAGGCTCAAGGTCAGACCCCAAAGACCAGTTCCGGTTTCCTTGTCCGGGGCAATGCGTTCCGTGAAGTAAGCGGCGAAGACGAAGGTAATAACGACGGTGGGATAAGCCGAGTTGGCCCAATCGAACAGGCACCAGGAAAAAATCTGGCGACGCCCAACAGGAAAGCGGCCGGTCGGGGATGGATCGTCCTTAGGGGACTGCATGAGGAACGGGGCTAACGACTTGCGGGAGAGAGCGCAAGTCCATGTTGCCCGGAATCATCGGCTGGGGCACAAGTGTGAAGAATTTGTAACGGTCCCCTTGCCACCGCCAGGGTTAGAATGCCCCTTGTCCCCAGCCCTTTGCCCTTTGGAGAGCTTCATGAAAATCGTCACGACCGACAGCATCGAAGGAAAAAAGATTGTCGCCTACAAAGGCATCGTCAGCGGCGACGCCATCGTCGGCGCCAACATGTTCCGGGATTTCTTCGCCCGAGTGCGCGATGTGGTGGGCGGTCGTGCCGGTGGCTACGAGAAAGCACTGCAGGGCGCCAAGGAACAAGCCATGGAAGACATGATCGAGGAGGCGAAAGAACGCGGCGCCAACGCTGTGATCGGCGTGGACCTTGATTACGAAACGGTCGGCGACAGCATGCTGATGGTCAGCATCAACGGCACCGCCGTCGTGGTGGAGTAGCCGGGCGTTTTTTAATCCGCGCCGGCTTACACCGCTAGCCGCCGGAAACCATCGACTTGAGCTGACGATTGGCCACCGCGAGCATGGCAAAATCCGGGGTGCCCGCCGTCTTTAGCTCGCCGATCAACTGTTCGGTGCGGGAAACCATGGGCCGCCGCACCTCCGCCCAATCTTCGATGACGGACTCCGGCACCTTGCCGTCGGCCGACTTCACCAGACGCAGGGTGAGTTCGCTCTGGTGTCCGTAGAGGTCGTCCACGATGGCGGTGACCGCCAGCTTGTCCCAGGCCGTATCAGTGGCGAGATGCCCGGCGGCGCGGCGCAGCCAGTCGAAACCGAAACGCTGGCCGACGGTGAAGTAGGTACGCGCCACCTGAACGACCGGACGCTTCGTCTCGTTGGCGGCCCGCACGATGTCCAGGGCCGGCGCGAGCGCCTCCAGCCCGGCAACGCGGCGCGCCAGATCCCCCGGTGCCCCCAAATCCTTGTAGTCCTGGACCTTCTGTTGGTAGTGCGCCAGATCGGACTCGCTCAGAAGCTGTTCCAGGTCGGCCACAATTGCGGCAACACCCTCTTGATAGGCTGCGATGGTTTTCTCGATCGCAAGGGGAATGCCGATTTCACGAAGCAGCCACACCGTTTCCCGTTCCAAAAGGCGGCCGCACTCCGCAAGCATGGAGGATTGCAAACGGGCCGGGACCTTGTTGTCCAGCGCTTCGATTCCGGACCAGATATCCCGCATGCCGAAGACCTGGCGGGCCATGATATAGGCCTTGGTAATTTCCTCCGGCGGCATGCCGGTCTTCTCGTTGACCTCATAGACGAAGTTGATGCCGACCCTGTTGACAAGGTCGTTCGTCAGCACGGTGGCGATGATCTCCCGCCGCAGCTGATGCTTGGCAATCTGCTTGGCGTACTTCTTGTGCAGTGGCTCGGGGAAGTACTCAACGAGATCGGTCGCAAAGTAGGGATCGTCGGAGAGCGCCGATTCCATGAGCTGGTCGTAAAGCACCAGCTTTGAGTAGGACAGCAGGACAGAAATCTCCGGCCGAGTCAGGCCAATACCTTGCTTGAGACGATCCATGACCACCTCATCGTCCGGCAGAAACTCAAGGGCGCGGTCGAGACGGCCGGCCTTTTCGAGCGCCCGCATGTAGCGCGCAAAGCGGTCGAGCAAGTGCGCGCCGATTTGGTGCGTGACGGTGATGGATTGTGACTGGAGATAATTGTCGCGCAGACACTGTTCGGCGACCTCGTCGGTCATAGACTCCAGTAGCTTGTCTCGCTGAGGCCGCGTCAGCTTTCCGGACTCCTCGACCGCACCGAGCAGAATCTTGATGTTCACTTCGTGGTCGGAACAGTCCACACCGGCCGAGTTGTCGATGGAATCGCTGTTGCAGCGTCCGCCACGCAAGCCGTATTCGATACGCGCACGATGCGTCACACCGAGATTGGCTCCTTCCCCGATGACTTTCGCTTTGAGCTGGCGGGAGTTGATCCGCACCGCGTCGTTGGCCCGGTCACCAACATCGAGGTCCGTTTCGTCGCTCGCTTTGATATAGGTGCCGATCCCGCCGAACCACAGCAGCTCTATCTCCGCCTGCAGAATGGCGCGGATCAGTTCGTTCGGTGTCAGGCTATCGCGGTCTATTCCGAAGCAGGCTTTCATCTGAGCCGAGATTTTGACCGATTTGGCCTTGCGGTCGAAGACGCCACCGCCTCTCGAAATCAGCTTGGCGTCATAGTCGGTCCAGGCCGTGCCGGGGCGGTCGAAGAGACGTTTGCGCTCCTTCCAGCTTGCCGCGGGGTCCGGGTCCGGATCGACGAAGATATGCAGATGATTAAAGGCGCCGAGCAACTTGATTTGCTTGGACAGCAGCATGCCGTTGCCGAAGACGTCGCCCGACATGTCGCCGACACCAACGCAGGTGAAATCCTGGGTCTGGATATCCTTGTCCAATTCCCGGAAGTGACGCTTCACGCATTCCCAGGCGCCGCGGGCGGTGATCCCCATCTTCTTGTGATCGTAGCCCGCGGAACCACCGGAGGCGAAGGCGTCATCGAGCCAATGACCATATTCGATGGAAACACCGTTCGCGATGTCGGAGAAGGTCGCGGTGCCCTTATCAGCGGCCACGACAAGATAGGGATCGTCCTGGTCGTGCCGCACGACCGATTGCGGCGGTACGATCTTGCCGGCCTTGATGTTGTCAGTGATGTCCAGCAAACCGCGAATGAAGGTCTTGTAGCATTCGATGCCTTCCGCTTGGAAAGCGTCCCGGCCCGCCGCAGGCGGCGGCGGATGTTTGACGACGAAACCGCCCTTCGATCCGACAGGTACGATCACCGCATTCTTGACCTGTTGCGCCTTCACGAGCCCGAGGATCTCAGTACGGAAGTCTTCCCGCCGGTCCGACCAGCGCAGGCCGCCACGCGCCACCATACCGAAACGCAAATGCACGCCTTCGATGCGGGAAGAGTAGACGAAGATCTCACGGAAGGGGCGCGGTTCCGGCAACTCGTCGATGCCGCGGGAATCAAACTTGAAGGAGACGTATGGCTTTTCCTGACCGTTTTCGCCGCTTTGGTAGAAATTGGTTCTGAGGGTGCGGTCGATGACGTTGAGATAGCGGCGGATAATGCGGTCCTGATCCAGGTTTGTGACTTCCTCCAGCCGCTCGACGATGGCCGCGGCGATCGCCTGTGCCTTCTTCAAGGAATCCTTGGTCCGCGCCGGATCGAAGCGCGCCGCGAAGAGTTCCACGAGACGCAGCGTGATCTCCGGATTGGCGCCGAGAGTCTCTTCCAGATAAGCCTGACTGAAGGGAATCCGCGCCTGCCGCAGATATTTGGCGTAGGCGCGAAGAACTATAATCTCCCGCGCGTTCAGGCCGGCCCGTAGCACCAGCTTGTTGAAACCGTCGTTTTCCATGACGCCGTGCCAGACGCGGGCGAAGACGTCGTGGAAATCCTCGCGCATCGCCGCCAGATCCAGATTGGCCACGTCCAATGCCTGCATGTCGAAGTCATGCATCCAGACCGTCTTGCCGAGACCGACGGGTTCCACCTCGAACGGCACTTCGCCGATGACCTTGAGGCCCATGTTCTCGAGCATCGGCAGAATGTCCGAAAGGGGAATAGGCGTGCCGACAACGTAGATCTTGAAATTGAGCTGTCCCGGCGCCGCATCGGGGCGGCGATAGAGATTCATTGAGAGGTCCTTGCGGTCGATCGCCTGTTCGATGCAGGCAATGTCGTAAACCGCGTCCGCCGCGTCGAAGTTATCCTGGTAGTTGACGGAAAATGCCCGTTCGTAGCGGCGCAGAACCTGCAGGCCCTGTTCCTCGCCCAGCGCTTCGCTCAAGGCGTCTTCGAGGAAGTCCGACCAGGAGCGGGAGGCCTCAACCAGCCTCGTTTCCACATCCTTGAAATCGATGGGCGGGACGCGGTCCTTGTTGGTCTTGATGATGACATGGAGGCGCGCGAGAGCGGCATCCGTGACATGGGTATAGTGGGCCGTCACCGTGCCATCGAAGGATTGCGTCAATATCTCCTGGAGACGGAGACGCAGCCGTGTGTCGTAACGGTCCCGCGGTACATAGACCATGCAGGAGACGAAACGCTCGTAGGAGTCGACCCGCGCGAAGAGCGCCGTGCGTTGACGCTCTTGAAGGTGCAGGACGCCCATCGAGATTTCGAATAGATCTTCCTCGCTGATCTGAAATAGCTCGTCGCGCGGATAGCTGTGGAGGATATGCTCCAATGCCTTCGCGTCATGGCTGCCCTTGCCGAAACCCGAGCGGGACATGACCTGCGCGACTTTCTCCCGCAGCATCGGAATGTCCTTGGGGCTTCGTGAATAGGCGAGAGACGTGAAGAGCCCAATGAACAGCCGCTCGCCCGTCACGCGCCCCCGTTTGTCGAAGGACTTCACAGCGATGGTGTCCATATGGACCGCCCGGTGGACCGTGGCCTTGTGATTGCCCTTGGCGATGGTCAGCAGCCGCGGTGCCTGTACGAAGGCACGAACATCCGGCGGCAGCTTTCCCAAGTTGCGCAAGGCGTCGAAGACCCGGACGCCCGGATCGCGCAAGACGCCCAGGCCACTTTTCGGATCGATCTTGCAGACGGCATGCGCGCCCTTCCCCTCGAAGCGGTATTCCCGGTAGCCCAGAAAGGTGAAATGGTTGTCATCGAGCCACTTGAGGAACCGCAGGCCTTCCTCGATCTCCGATTCCGGCAGATCCGGCGGGACCTCTTCCAGTTCGTTGATCAGGTCGCGGCAGCGGCGCCGCATTTTGCGCCAGTCCTCGACGGAAGCGCGGACATCGCTGAGGACACGCTTGAGCCCTTCCTCTATTGCGGCGCAACCTTCCTCGCTTTGCTCCGTGATCTGAATATGCATCACGGATTCGCTCTGCACGCCCGAAGCCTTGGGGTCTGTCGCCAAAGACTGCAGGCGGCCGCGGCCGTCGCGCCGCACCGGGATGATCGGATGCACGACCAGATGCACTTCCGCTTCCTGGCGGTTGACCTCGGATGTCACCGAATCCACGAGGAAGGGCATATCGTCGTTGATAATTTCGATGACGGTGTGGGTCGAGGCCCAGCCGTCGCTCTCTTTCGAGGGATTGTAGACCTTGATCTTGGCCTGGTTCTTCCGGCGCACCTGAAAGGCCTGCCACAGGCTCAGGGCCGCGCCCGCCAGATTCTGGGGCTTCTCGCCGCGGAAATCGTCCGGCGGCACATTGGCAAAGAGCTGACGCACAAACTGGTACGCCCTGGTGGACTTACTGCTGCCCAAGCTCTTCCGGACTTCTTGAACGACCTGTTTGATGAGCTTTCCGTTCAGCTCATCTTCTACTGCGGCCATCGGGCGCCCCTTTCACTCCCAATTCAATCCAATACGGTCATTATCTGACCGAAATTAGTTAATGACCTGCAAGCTAGCCCATTCCGCTGTCAATGGGGAGAGTCTCTGTGCCGCCAGACGAGAATTGGACCGCCCAAGACTATCGCATTGCAATGCCTCCTGATGGCGAGGACTTGACGCATCGGTCAACCGCTACAGGCATTGCCGAGTTTGGCCCCGTTCAATAACCTGTCGCGGTAACCATAAAATGACTCGTCCTGACAGGGGGGCACTATGAGAAAGCTTCGACACTTCCTGGCCGTCAGCGCCATCGCGCTGACAGCGGCCAGTTTCGCCTTTGAGAAAACCTGGGCTGTGACACCCGACGATACCCTGGTGGTCGCGGACGCCATCGACGATATCGTCAGCCTGGATCCCGCGCAGATCTTCGAGTTTTCCGGCACCGATTGGGCCAACAACGTCTACGACACGCTGGTTGAGCTCGACCCGAAGAATCTGGGCCCGCTGGTCCCGGGAATCGCCGAGAGCTGGAGCGTCGCGGATGACGGGATGACTTATACCTTCAAGATCCGCCAAGGTATGAAGTTCCATTCCGGCAACGAAATAACTGCAGCAGACGCGGCCTTTTCGCTGCAGCGGGTGATCCTTCTGGAGCAGACGCCGTCTTTCATCCTGACGCAATTCGGCTTCACGAAGGACAACGTGAAAGAGAGGATTACGGCTCCGGACGCGCAGACGTTGGTCATCCAGACCGACAAGCCCTATGCGCCGAGCTTCTTCTACAACTGCCTGACGGCGCCCGTCGCCTCGGTCGTCGACAGCAAATTGGCGATGGAGCATGAGAAAGACGGCGATCTAGGGCACGAGTGGATGAAGACCAATTCGGCCGGGTCCGGCGCCTACATGCACAAGAACTGGAAGCCGAACGAGTCCTACGTCCTGGAAGCCAACGCCGACTATTGGCGCGGTGCGCCGGCGATGAAGCGCGTCTTCGTCCGTCACATTCCGGAATCCGCCGCCCAGCGCCTGTTGCTCGAGAAGGGCGACGCGGACGTGGCCCGCAAGCTGTCGCCGGACGACATCGAGGCCATCACGGGCAAGGAAGGCTTGAAGGTGGAGAACGATCTGAAAGGGCGGGTCCGCTATATCGCGCTCAATCAAAAGGATCCGGTCCTCAGCAAGCCGCAAGTGCGGGAGGCTTTCAAGTGGCTGATCGATTACGACGGGATCAGCCAGTCGATCCTGCGCGGCAGCTTCGTCAAGCACCAGGCCTTCCTGCCGCTGACCTACCTGGGAGAGCTGAAGGAGCAGCCCTATAGCCTGGACGTCGAGAAGGCGAAGTCCCTGCTGACGGAAGCGGGCCATGGCGACGGTTTCGACGTGAAGATCTCCGTCCGCAACCAGCCGGACCGCATGGAAGTGGCACAAGCGCTGCAGAACACCTTTGCGCAAGCCGGGATCAAGGCGGAACTGGTCGTCGGCACCGGCAAGCAGATCCTGACGAGCTATCGCGCGCGGGAGCACCAGATCTACCTCGGCGACTGGGGACCGGACTATCCGGATCCGCACACCAATGCGGATACCTTCTCTCACAATCCGGACAACAGCGACGAAGCGAAGCTGACCGGCAAGCTGGCCTGGCGCAATGGGTGGGACATCCCGGAGATGACCAAGGACACGGAAGCGGCTGTTCTGGAACGGGATGCCGAGAAGCGGGCCGAGATGTACCGTGCGATCCAGCGCGAGCATCAGAAGACCTCGCCTTTTGTCGTTATGTTCCAGGAGAACATCCAAAAAGGCATGCGGGAGGCCGTCTCCGGATTTGAGACCGGCGGCGCCACGCACGACGTCTTCTACTGGACCGTGACCAAGTAGCCGTCTCCCAAGGACGGTTCGAAAGTCGTATGCAGCCTTGAGCTCAACGGCAACCACGAACGGACGGGCGGGAAAACGGCAGAACGTTTTCCTCGCCCGCTTCGTTCGACCCGCCTTACGACTGCTGCTGTCCGTGGCGGTCACCTTCTTCGGCCTGCTGCTGATCACCTTCCTGATCGCCCGGGTGGTGCCCATCGACCCGGTCCTGGCGGTCGTCGGCGAACGTGCCTCGCCCGAGGTCTATCAGGCCGCCGCCGAGAAACTGGGTCTGCACCGCCCGCTGCCGATGCAGTTCCTGGTCTACGTCGGCGACGTCCTGCGGGGCGATTTCGGCGAATCCCTGCTGACGGCGCGCCCGGTGCTGGAGGACATCTTCCGTGTCTTTCCGGCGACCCTGGAGCTGGCGACCGTGGCGACCATCCTGGGTGTGCTGATCGGTCTGCCCTTGGGGGTCGTAGCCGCGACGCACCAGGGGCGCTGGCCGGACCACCTCGTACGGGTGATCGGCCTGTTCGGCTACTCCATGCCCGTGTTCTGGCTGGGTCTGATGGGCCTGCTGGTGTTCTACGGCATCCTGGACTGGGTAGCCGGACCTGGACGCCTGGATATTTTCTATGAAGACATCGTGCCACCGATCACCGGCGTCATCCTGCTGGACAGCGCCATCGCCGGCGAGTGGGACATCTTCGTCAACGCCTTCCACCACATCATCCTGCCGGCCTCGGTGCTCGGCTACTACTCGCTGGCCTACATCAGCCGCATGACACGCAGCTTCATGCTGGAGCAGTTGAGTCAGGAGTACGTGACCACGGCACGGGTCAAGGGGCTGTCGGAATGGCGTGTCGTGTGGCTCCACGCCCTGGGCAACGTGATGGTGCCGCTGATCACGGTGATCGCGCTGTCCTACGCCTATCTGCTGGAGGGATCGGTTCTGACCGAGATCGTCTTCGCCTGGCCGGGCCTCGGCTCCTACATCACCAATTCGCTGCTCTCCGCCGACATGAACGCTGTGCTCGGCGGCACGGTCGTGGTCGGTGCGATGTTCATCGGACTGAACCTTCTGTCCGACCTGCTCTATCGCATCGTCGATCCGCGTGCGCGCTGAGGACCAACAGCATGGCCGTGAGAGACGAACCCCACCTACAACCCCCCGGCCTTAGGGCCTGGTTGACCAGCGAGTCGCCGCGTTCGAGACTGCAGGCGAAGTTGGTCCAATTCTATCTGGGCTGGCTGGACTTCGCGCGCAATCCGCTCGCTCTGCTCGGATTGCTCATTGTCGCCGCCCTGATCATCGTTTCCTTCCTGGCGCCGCTGCTCGCCACCCACGATCCCTTCGCGCAGACCCTCACAGACCGGCTGCTGCCGCCCGGCAGCGCCGGCTACCTGCTGGGAACCGACGAGCTGGGACGGGATATCTACAGCCGCCTAGTCTATGGCGCAGGGATCACGCTCTATATCGTTGCCTTGGTGACGGTCACTGCGCCGATTGCCGGACTGATCATCGGCACGCTGTCCGGCTATGTCGGCGGCTGGCTCGATATCGTCCTGATGCGGATCACCGATGTCTTCCTGGCCTTTCCGAAACTGATCCTGGCGCTCGCCTTCGTCGCGGCTCTCGGCCCCGGCATCGAGAATGCGGTGCTGGCCATCGCCATCACCTCCTGGCCGCCTTACGCCCGAATCGCACGGGCCGAAACCCTGACAATTCGCGGCAGCGACTACATCAGCGCCATTCGCCTGCAAGGCGCCTCGCGGGGGCGCATCATCATCGGCCACATCATGCCGCTGTGCCTTTCTTCGGTGATTGTGCGGGTCACCCTCGACATGGCCGGCATCATCCTGACCGCCGCGGGTCTCGGCTTTCTCGGTCTCGGCGCGCAGCCGCCGACCCCGGAATGGGGTGCCATGATCTCCGCCGGGCGCAAGTTCCTGCTGGACCAGTGGTGGGTCGCGACCATGCCCGGCCTGGCCATCTTCATTGTCAGCCTGGGTTTCAACCTGCTGGGCGACGGCCTGCGCGACGTGCTCGACCCGCGGAGCGCCAAATGAATGCACGACGCCCGCTGGTCGAAGTCGAGGACCTCTGGGTGCGGTTCCACACACGGGCCCGCGTGGTGGAGGCGGTGCGCGGCATCAGCTTTTCCGTCGGGCGGGAAAAGGTCGGCATCGTCGGGGAGTCCGGCTCCGGCAAGACCATGACGGGCCGGTCCATCCTGCGCCTCGTGCGGCCGCCGGGAGAGATCACCGCCAAGAAACTGGAATTCGACGGGATCGACCTGCTTGCAGCCAATGAACAGACTCTGCGGCAGATCCGCGGCGACCGCATCTCCATGGTGATGCAGGATCCGAAGTTTTCCCTCAATCCGGTGATGAAGGTCGGCCGGCAGATCTCCGAGGCTTATCGCGTGCACAGCGGAGTCGGCGGCACCGAGGCCCGGCGCCGTGCACTCGAGATGCTGGAAGCCGTGAAGATCCGCGACCCGGAGCGGGTCTATGACCTCTTTCCCCACGAAGTTTCCGGCGGCATGGGACAACGCATCATGATCGCCATGATGCTGATCCCCAATCCCGACCTGATGATCGCGGACGAGCCGACCTCGGCCTTGGACGTGACGGTGCAGATGCAGGTGCTGGCGATCCTGGATGATCTGGTCACGCAGCGCGGCATGGGACTGATCTTCGTGTCGCACGACCTGAACCTCGTCGCGTCGTTCTGCGACCGCGTCGTCATCATGTATGCCGGCCGCATCGTGGAGACCTGCAAGGCCGCCGAATTGGAGCAGGCCCGGCATCCCTATACCCGAGGCCTGCTGGCCTCCCTGCCCCGGGTCGACCGGCCCCAAGAGACCCTACCCGTGCTGAAACGGGACGCGGCCTGGGAAGTGGAGAAGAGCATCGATGCCTACCACGGCTGAGCCGCTGATCCAGGTGCGCAATCTCGATGTCTTTTTCGGGGACGGCAGCGGCGCGGTGCATGCGGCGCGCGACGTTTCCTTTTCCGTCGCCAAGGGAGAGACCTTCGGTCTGGTCGGCGAGTCCGGTTCCGGCAAGTCGACCGTGCTGCGGGCGCTGTCCGGCCTCAATCCGGATTGGGAAGGCGAGATCGTCATCGCGGGAGAAGCGCAGAAGCCGCACCGCGACAAAGCCTTCTACAAGCAGGTCCAGATGGTTTTTCAGGACCCCTACGGGTCCCTTCATCCCCGGCACACGGTGGACCGCGTTCTGTCGGAGCCGGCCGCGATTCACGGCATTCCCGCCCCCGACATGCGGCTTATCGAAGCCCTCTACGATGTAGGACTGGGGCCGGAGTTCCGCTTCCGTTATCCGCACCAGTTGTCCGGCGGGCAGCGCCAGCGCGTGGCCATTGCCCGCGCCCTGATGCTGGAGCCGAGCATCCTACTGCTCGACGAACCGACGTCGGCGCTCGACGTCTCGGTGCAGGCGGAGATTCTGAACCTGCTCAAGCGGCTGAAAACGGAACGGTCCCTGACCTTCGTCCTCGTCACTCACGATCTCTCCGTCATTTCCCACATGTGCGACCGGGTGGCGGTCATGAACGGCGGCAGGATCATCGAGGAGATGACCTTCGAGCAGGTCCGCAGCGGCGATTCGCGGGAGCCCTATACCCGCCAGCTCTTCCAGGCCAGCCTCGGCTACGACCGCGAAGCGGCGCGTAACCTCGTCACCTACGACTGAATTGAAGCCTCCGCACGCCTATATCGTCTGCCGGGAACTCGCCGTGGCGGCGACGGCGCCGAAGGCCGCCAGAATTGCGCCGCCGAAATAGAGAGCGAGGCCGATCAGTGTCGCGGGTGCGAAATCGACCCGGCCTTCGACCATTTGCAGACCGAAGATGACGAAGGGCCCCAACGCGGTCACCGCACCGATGGTCAGGGTCGAGATCAGGGCGACCGCTCGCTGCAGGGCATAAAGCGGCGGGACGGTCAGGATCATGCCGATGAGCACGACGACGGCCAATTCGGTTGCCGGAATGGCATCCTTGTGATCGAGGCCCGCCAAGGAAAGCGCGCCCGCGGTGACGATATAAAGCGGAAAACGGATGCCGAAGACCACCGTCGGGCCGACACCGGCGCGGCCCAGCCTTTGGCAATAGATCAGCATCCAGGTGAACAACACGCCATCGGCCACCGCGAGGGCCACGCCCGCAACCGCGGCGGCAGGTCCCCCGCGCACGAAACCGGACCAGCCCCCGAAGGTCACGGCCGACAGCAACAGAATGGCGGCAAGCAACAGAAGGTTCCCGATCCCCTCCACCGCGTTACGCACGCGCTCACCTTCCGGCACGCCGAAACGGTAAGCCACGATTGCCGTCAGCGGCATGACACCGGCACCGATCGTATAGGCAACTGCGGGTTCGATGAGCTGGACCGACGTCAGGTAGGCGCACCACGCCAAGGTCGCGGCAATGTTGACGGCAATCAGGGGACGCGCATTCCGCAAGGCGATTCCGATCTGTGCCGGCGCTTTCCAAAGCGCCCAGGCGATGATCATCGTCGAGCTGATTCCGAAAACCAGGAAGCCAAACTGGAACGAGCTGACCCGTTGAAAGATGCCGCCGAAGTAGACGTACTGCACCGCTTCCAGAACCACAAAAGCGATGCACCAGAAAACGCCGAGGACGCCCGGTGTCATGAGCAGGCCCGCAGACGTACCGGCCTCCGATGCATTGATTCCCCCGATTCCTGGTCCCGCGGCGGTATGCCCGGAAACAGCATAGCCTAGGGGCCGATCCCCGAACCCTGGGTCTTCGGTGCGACACGATCTGTCCCGTGCCGGAAGCGGCGATCCGTAAGGCGAATAGCCGGGGTCGCCTTGGCCCGGACATCCGTAGGGGCAGGAAAGGCGGAGCCGGGAACGCGGTCCGCGATTGAACTAAATCATAATCAATGCAAAGAGTTACATTCCATCTGCGGAGCGTCGAGCCGGAAGGCTGCCGGCCGCAAGCGAGCGGTCCGCGCAATCAATTTGGTGCGGCTATCGATTGAGGCCACAAAGGGTGAGGGTGATGACCGACCAGACCATTCCAACACGTCTGAGTGCCGAACAGTTCAAGCGCATGAAATGCGTGACTCCTATTCCTATGCTGACGGCCTATACGGCTCCGGTCGCCCGAGAGCTGGAACGGGCGTCCGTGCCCATCATTCTGGTTGGTGATTCGGTAGGAATGGCCGAGATGGGTTTTGAAAACACCCGGCATGTGACGCTTGAGCACATGGAGTACCACGTCGGTGCCGTCCGCCGCGGCGCACCGAACACCCATGTCATCGGCGACCTGCCGTACCAATGCGACGCGACCCCCGAATTGGCGATGTGGAGCGCCCAACGCCTGATATCCGCCGGTGCGGACAGCGTGAAACTGGAGGGCGCCAAGCTGGACGCCATTGCCCATTTGACGGCGCACGGCATCCCCGTCGTTGGACATTCCGGGCTCACGCCGCAGACCGCCGAGAACTTCAAGCAGGTTGGCCGCAGAGAGGATGATGCCGAACGCCTAAGACAGGATGCGGAGGCCATATGCCGGGCCGGCGCCTTCATGCTGGTGCTCGAGCACATTCCGCAGCAATTGGCCCGGCAGATCACGCAGGCTTTGCCCGTTCCGACGATTGGAATCGGGGCCGGGCCGGGTTGCGACGGTCAGGTCTTGGTGATCAACGACGCGATCGGCCTGGGCGATTCCTGGCCCCCTTCTCGAAGCAATACGCCCACCTCGGCAGGACCATTAACGAGGTCGCGCAGCAGTTCGTTCAGGACGTGACATCACGCGCCTTCCCCTAGACCGCGCCTGCCCAGTGGGCGGCCTCGTCCAGAGACCTTAAACAATCAGAAATTTATTGGGAGAATGGAGCGGGCGATGAGATTCGAACTCACGACTTCAACCTTGGCAAGGTTGCGCTCTACCCCTGAGCTACGCCCGCACCGAACGCGGGAGATAGCGCCTTTTCGCCGCCATTTCAACTCCTCAGTTCGCCGGACGGACCTGGGCGGTGCCGGCCTTGTCCGGGGTTCCCCCTAGGGGGCCTTGCCAGGGGCGGCCTTCAGCGGATATCACGCCACATTCCGTAACGCATTCATCTGACGCCATGACGCCACGCGATCCAGAATCCCGGGCCCCAGAGGCCACGCAGGACCTACCGACTAGCCCGGAGGCGCTTCTGGCCCGGCTGGAGTCCCTCGGGATCGAGACCCGTACCGTCACCCATCCGCCGGTCTTCACGGTGGAGGAAGCCAAGCAGCTGCGCGGCGAGCTCCCAGGTGCCCATATCAAGAACCTGTTTCTGAAGGACAAGAAGGGCCGGATGTTCCTGGTGACCTGTCTGGAGGATCGGCGGATCGACCTGAAATCCCTGTCCGATGCCCTGGGCGCCAAACGCTTTTCCTTCGGCAGTGCGGAGCGGCTGATGACCTATCTCGGCGTGACCCCGGGATCGGTGACGCCCTTCGCGCCCATAAACGACACCGAGGGGGAGGTCGAGGTGGTGCTGGACGCGGCCTTGGGTCAGAGCGACCCGGTCAACGCCCATCCCCTGGTGAACGACCGCACCACCGCCATCGCAACGGCCGATCTGGTCCGTTTTCTCGAAGACACGGGCCACCCGCCCCGCATGTTGGATTTCGACGCGATATAGAATCCGCCCTGCCCCCGACCTTCCAAAGGGTTGCGCCTTCGGGGGAAAAGCTCCATTTAAGTCCGGATTACCGGGACAATTGCCGCTCCCCGCTGGGCGGACTATGTTTCCCGTGTAAGGACGAAACCTCATTGCAGACTGACGGCAGAACGGAACAGGCCAGCATGGAAACCATCATTGGCGCCGGTGGGGCGCCCGGCGGAAACGGCGGCCCAGGCAGCGCGGACCTGGTGAAGGACATCACCCAGGCGGAATTCGCGGCGGATGTCATCCAAGGGTCCATGCAGCAGCCCGTGATCGTCGATTTCTGGGCGCCCTGGTGCGGCCCCTGCAAGCAACTGGGCCCAGCCTTGGAAAAGGCCGTCACCCAGGCGCGCGGTGCGGTGCGCATGGTCAAGATCAACGTCGATGAAAACCAGGAACTTGCGGCACAGCTTCGTGTCCAGTCCATCCCAACGGTGTACGCCTTTTTTCAGGGCCAGCCCGTGGACGCCTTTCAAGGCGCCCAGCCGGAGAGTCAGGTCAAAGCCTTCGTCGAGGGACTGGTGAAGCGCAGCGGCGGCGAGATGGGGGCGGACCCAATTTCGCAGGCCATCGAACAGGCCCAGACGCTTCTGGACGGCGGACAGATCGCCGAAGCGGCGGCGTTGTTCGGACAGGTGCTACAGCACGACGCGGAAAACCTCGCGGCCTTGGCCGGCTTGATCGCCTGCGATCTGGCCAGCGGCGCGGTCACGGACGCCCGAGAGAAGTTCGACAGCTTGACCGACGAGATGACGGAGAGCGACGAACTGTCGGCGATCCGCGCCCAGCTGGAAATGGCAGAGAAAGCCGCGGAGGCCGGGCCGGTGAACGAGTTGCGCGCCAAGGTCGAGCAGAACCCGGCTGACCACCAGAGCCGTCTGGATCTGGCCGTGGCGCTACAGGCGTCCGGTCAGCGCGAGGCCGCCGTCGACGAACTGCTGGAGACCATCAGACGCGACCGGGAATGGAACGATGCCGCTGCACGCAAGCAGCTGCTGGAGTTCTTCGATGCCTGGGGGCCGACCGATCCCTTGACGATTGAATCCCGCCGCCGCCTTTCATCACTCTTGTTCTCATGAGCCGGACTCCTTTCGATCCGTCATACGAAGAACTGCCCGATGTGTTGCCCATCTTTCCGTTGGGCGAAGTGTTGCTGCTGCCCGGCGGGCGTTTGCCGCTCAACATTTTCGAGCCGCGCTACCTGGCCATGTGCGACGACGCCTTGGCCGGAAACCGTATGATCGGCATGATCCAGCCGACGGAGCAGGAAACGGAGGAGAGGGCGCCAGAGGTCTACGAAACGGGATGTGCAGGCCGCATTGTCTCCTTCAGCGAAACCGAGGACGGCCGCTACCTGATTACCCTGGCGGGACTGATCCGCTTCGACGTGCGCGCCGAATTGCCCGCCAAGAGCTATCGGTTGGTCGAGCCGGACTACCACCGCTTCAAGGAAGATCTGGAAGAAGCCGCCGGCGAAATCGACCGAGACCATCTGTTGAAGGTTCTGCGGGAGTATTTCACCGCGCATGCCATCGAAGGCGACTGGAACGTCATTACGCAGGCTACCGATGAAGGCCTGGTCACGGCACTCGCCATGATCTGTCCCCTGGGCGCACCGGAGAAACAAGCGCTGTTGGAGGCCATGACCCTGACGGAAAGGGCCGAGACCCTGACGGCGATCATGGAGATGTCCCTGCACAACGAGTCCGGAGAGACGCTGCGTCACTGAGTGGCGCGGCCGGACACCAGCGGCCAAAGCGAGGAGACCTGGGCCCATGACGGAAAACGCATCACGAGTCGATCCGAAACTTCTGGAGATCCTCGTCTGCCCTTTGACGAAGGGGCCGCTGGAGTACGATGCCGACGCGCAGGAACTGATCAGCCGCCAGGCCGGCCTGGCCTATCCCATTCGCGAAGGCATTCCGATCATGCTGCCGGACGAAGCGCGAACCATCGAAGACTGACGGCCGGAGCGACGAAGCCCCATGGCGCCCCCAATCCAAGAAGAGGAAGCCCAAGGCCTGGAGACCAAGCACTGGCCGACGGAAATTCGCTACGAGTCCGCCGAGAAGACCCTGCACGTGGCGTTCGACAGCGGCGAGGCTTTCGCCTACCCCGCCGAATTCCTGAGGGTCGAAAGTCCCTCCGCCGAGGTGCAGGGACACGGACCCGGACAGAAGACCACTCTGGGCGGGCGCAAACATGTCGGCATCATGGAGATCGAGCCGGTCGGCAATTACGCGGTGCGCATCAAGTTCGACGACCTGCACGACACCGGCATCTATTCTTGGCAGTACCTCTACCGGATCGGCCGCGATCAAGAAGAAATCTGGGCCCGCTATCTGGAAGAGCTGGAACGGCAAGGCCTGTCCCGGGAGCCCCGGCGGCAGTAGATTCCGCTGGTGCGGCGCCTGCCACTTCCCACGAAAAAAGTTGTCCGAATTCGCCGCGCGCCAAGTCGTATCCCCGATAGACAGCGCGGAGGCCTCTGTCACTCTGGCCGAAAGGAAGAGACGACAGCGAAAGCGGGGTCCGAGCCATGCCTGACAGCAGCGCACCTATCGCACCAACCCTGACGTTCAATCCGGCAAAGGCCCGGCTGCCCGACAACGGCCCCGAGATCGACATGCGCAAGCTGCGCAGCTACCGTCTGGATCGCATCCGCGCCGGACTGAAGCAACGGGATTACGCGGGCATCCTGCTCTACGATCCGCTGAACATTCGCTACGCGACGGACTCCCGCAATATGGCAGTGTGGACCGCGCACAACGCGGTGCGCTACGCCTTTATTGCGACCGAGGGACCGGTCGTGATTTTCGACTTCCATAACTGCGAGTTCCTGTCCGAGCACTTGGATCTCGTCGACGAAGTGCGCCTGGCCACCCCCTGGTACTACTTCGGCGCAGGACCGAATGGGCCGCTGCGTGCGAAGGAATGGGCGGCGGAGATCGCCGATCTTGTCCGTTCGCACGGCGGCGGTAACCGCCGGCTTGCCGTCGACAAATGCGATCCGATGGGGGTCGCGGCGTTGACCGCGGAAGGGATCGAAATCAAGGAAGGCCAGGAAGTCACCGAACTTGCCCGCAGCATCAAGTCTGCCGAGGAGATCGCCTGCATGCGGCGATCCATCGCCGTGTGCGAAGCGGCGGTCGGCCAGATGCGGCAGCATTTGCGGCCCGGCATTTTGGAGAACGAACTCTGGGCCATCCTCAATTACGTCAACGCCGCCAACGACGGCGAGTGGATCGAAACCCGGCTGTTGAGCGCGGGCGGGCGCACGAATCCCTGGTTCCGCGAGTGCGGCCCCTTCGAGATCCAGGCCGGCGACCTCGTAAGCTTCGATACCGATATGGTTGGGCCCTACAGCTACTGCTCGGACATCTCACGAACCTTCTATTGCGGCGGTGGCAAGCCGAGTGACGATCAACGTCGGCTCTATCAACTGGCCTGGGAACAGATTCACGTCAACATGGACATAATCAAACCCGGCATGACCTTTTTCGAAGTGGCCGAGAAGTCCTGGAAACTGCCTGAGAGCTGCCGCGCCAACCGCTATTCCGTTGTCATGCACGGGGTGGGGCTCGCGGACGAGTTCCCGCACATCGGCCATTCCGAGGACCTGGGCCACACCGGTTACGATGGCATTGTCGAGCCCGGCATGACGCTTTGCGTCGAGAGCTATATCGGCGAGGAAGGCGGCAAGGAAGGCGTGAAACTGGAACAACAGGTCCTGATCACAGAGAAAGGAGCAGAGCCGCTCTCCACCTTTCCGTTCGAAGAAAACCTGCTGGCGAAAGAAATCTAGGTAGGCCGAGAATCAGAGGCTCTTGCCTTGGATCAGGCGCGGCAGTTCGCCCAGCAACCCCATGGCGTGGCGCATAAAAACGCGCTTGAGTGGCGGTACCTGATTGACGGCCGCAAGACCGAGGTCGCGCAGTAGGCGCACAGGCGCCGCATCAATACGGAACATTTGGTTCAATAGATCGGTTGCCAATGCAAGCGTCGTGTTATCGAACCGGCGCCATCGCTCGTAGCGTTGCAGCGTCGCCGCGTCGCCCAGATCAAGACCGAGGCGGCGCGTATCGACGAGAGCTTCCGCCAACGCCGCGACATCCCGCAAGCCAAGATTAAGCCCCTGGCCGGCGATAGGGTGAATGCCATGCGCCGCATCCCCGATAAGGGCCAGACGCCGATCGACATAACGCTCAGCCAGCATGAGGGAGAGCGGATAGCTCCAGCGCTTGCCGATCACCTGCAGCGGCCCGAGCGTATCGCCGAAGCGGCGCATCATCTCCCGCGAGAATTCGCCGTCATCGAGAGCCATTATCCTCGGAACCAGTTCCCGGCGCTCCGTCCAGACCAGCGAGGAGCGATGTATCGGCACCGCGCTATCGGACTCTTGCAGGTCCGTCATGGGCAGAAGCGCAAAAGGACCGGACGGCAAGAAATGTTCGTGCGCGACGCCGTTGTGCGGCCGCTCATGGGCCACGGTGCAAACGATCCCGTTCTGGCCATAGTCACGATGGCGCACGGCGATTCCAGCAGCCTCACGGATCGGAGAGCGGCGCCCGTCAGCCGCCACCAGCAGCCGGGCCTGTATTTTCCGACCGTCCGAGAGTACCGCCGTTACGCCCTTGGCCGTCCGCTCGATCTCTCCGACCGTCATTGGGGCCAGCAGGGTCAACTTCGGAAGCGCCGCCGCTATGGCCTGGCTGGCCGTGCGGATCGCCCGGTTCTCGACGATGTAGCCGAGCGGTTGATCGCCGACCTCGGCCGAATCGTAATGCAGAAAGAATGGCGAGGCTTCCGCCAGACCGCCCAGCAGTCCGGGACGCCCATCGGAGACGCGGATCTCCCAGATCGGTTCGGCTTGGTCAGCCATGCCGTCCCAGAGACCGATGGATTTCAAGAGCTGCTGCGACCCCCTGGCAATCGCCGAACTGCGGCCATCGAAGGCCGCATCCAAGGTTTCGGCCGGGGCCTCGCGGTCGACCACGACAACGGGGATGTGGGCGCCAGCCAGAGCGACGCCGAGCGTCAAACCGACCATGCCGCCGCCGACGACGAGCACCTCCGCACGCAAAGCGTCATTGCGGCGCGCTGCAGTGGCTCGACGTTTCGGTGCTGTCTTGGCCATGTGCTCCGACATGGTTCTAACCTGTGTCGCGCCTCTTCGCTTGTCCAGCGCCCAATCGACGCACCTTGGATCGCGCCATGTGCGAAACCCTGCCTGACCCCTTGCCCGCGATATAGGCATTCTGCATTAGCTGCCTAAAAATTGGGCGATTTGCCGGCCGATGGCCGGATCCAACTTCCGGGCAGCCGTGAAAACTTGAGCATTTTCAGAATCTTATGCCGTAAACCCTGGCCACTGCCGAGTTGGCACGGATCTTGAGAATGTCATCCCGAATGCTTTGACGGCGCGCCGAGCAGATTGCCCGGCCGCCGGATTAGAAAGCGAAGTAGTTAGAAAGGGAGAAATCGATGAATTCGATTCGAAGGGGTCTGACCATCACCGGTTTGGCGGGTGTTCTGGCGGCTGGCGCCACAACGCCGGCCGCCGCGGAGGTCACGGAGGAAACGGCCTTCGTGTTCAACAGCTTTTCCTTCCTGGTGCATGGCGCGCTTGTCATGTGGATGGCCGCCGGTTTCGCGATGCTGGAATCCGGTCTGGTCCGCACCAAAAACACCGCCGTGATCTGCTTGAAGAACATGGCGCTCTATTCGATCGCCGGCATTCTCTACTACCTGATCGGCTACAACCTGATGTACGTCGACGTCGACTCGTTCATCGGGTCCTTCAGCTTCCTCTATAACACTTCCGAGGCCGAACTCGCGCTGCTCGGGGCCGACGAGGCAACCCCGGAACTGGTCAAGGCCGTGACCGACAACGGCTACTCAGTCATGTCCGACTGGTTCTTCCAGATGGTTTTCGTCGCGACGGCAGCTTCCATCGTCTCCGGCACACTGGCCGAGCGCATAAAAATCTGGCCGTTCCTTCTGTTTGTCGTATTCCTGACCGGCTTTCTCTATCCAATTCAAGGGTCCTGGACCTGGGGCGGCGGTTTCCTGAGCGAAATGGGCTTCTCCGATTTCGCCGGCTCCACCATCGTGCACTCCGTCGGCGGTTGGGCCGCGCTGACCGGCGCGATCGTCCTCGGCGCGCGGAAAGGCAAGTACGGTCCGGGAGGAAAGGTCAATCCGATGCCCGGTGCCAACCTGCCGCTAGCGACTCTGGGCACCTTTATCCTGTGGCTCGGCTGGTTCGGCTTCAACGGCGGGTCGCAACTGGCGCTTGGCTCGGCCCTCGACGCCGCCGCAATCGCCATCGTTTACGTCAACACGAACCTGGGCGCCGCGGCCGGCGTGGTCGCCGCCATGGCCATGACGCAGATCGTCTACAAGAAGATCGACCTGACCATGGCGCTGAACGGGGCCATCGCCGGACTGGTGTCGATCACCGCGGGGCCGGACCTGACCAACCACTTCGCCACCATGATCATCGGCGCCGTCGGCGGCGTGCTGGTGGTCGTCGCCGTGCCGATCCTCGACAAGCTGCGAATCGACGATGTCGTCGGCGCCATCCCGGCGCACCTGGTGGCCGGTATCTGGGGCACCTTGGCGGTGGGGATTTTCGGCGGCGGCGATCTGGTGACCCAGGTCATCGGCATTGTCTCAATCGGTGCATTTGCGGTGGTCACAAGCGGCATCCTTTGGCTGGCGCTGAAGTACACCGTCGGAATCCGGGTCGAAGAGGAAGACGAGGAGATGGGTCTCGACAAGGCCGAGCTTGGCATGGAGGCCTATCCCGAATTCGGACAGGGGGCCCAAACCCTGTAATCGGAGAGCATCGCTCTCTCCATCCCTAACTACACTGGCGTCAGATAGACTCCAGAAACTCATCCCGGAAGGCTTTGGGGTCCCCCAACCTTCCGGGACTTTTCAGGAAGCCCCCAAATAGCGGGGGCTTTCCTCGTCTTGCCTCGAGGAATCTCAAGGCGTTAGAATCCCTCATGTCCTGTCTGTTGCCCGATTCGCTACGGGGTGCCCCGTGAGCGGCATTTTAAGTTGCGCGCAGGTCGGAGCGGACCCTGCTGCCTTCCGGGAGCCCGGTGATGGCTGATCGGCGCGTCATCGAGGCCTATCACCCTTTCACACGCCTCAACAAACTGCTGGAAGGCATTGCGCCGGGGCCCTCGGCGGCGCCAGACGGCAGCCCAATCAATATGTCGATCGGGGAGCCGCAGTTCAGCCCGCCAGACTTCATCACCGAGGAGATGGCCAAGGCGGCGGCAACCTGGTCCCGCTATCCCCCGCCACGCGGCACCCCCGCGTATCTCGAAGCCTGCCGCGACTGGCTGACGCGCCGCTTTGCCTTGCCCGACAGTCTGATCGATCCGGCCCGCCACGTTCTGCCGCTGCCGGGATCGCGCGAAGGTCTGTTTTTCACCGCCCTGTCCCTGGCGCCGCCCGCAGGGCCGGGGGAGAAGCCGGTGATCCTGATGCCGAACCCCTTCTATCACGTCTATGCCGGGGCGGCGGTGGCAGCCGATGTCGAGCCGGTCTTCGTCTCCGCGACGCGGGAGAATGGTTTTGTCCCGGACTTCACAACGGTAGCGCCGGAGATCCTGCGCCGCACGATCCTCTGCATTCTCTGCACGCCGGGGAATCCGCAGGGCGCCGTCGCCACAAAGGATCAATTGAAGGAGTTGATTCAGTTGGCGCGACAGTATGATTTCGCCGCCGCCTTCGACGAATGCTACAGCGAACTCTATCGCGACGCGCCGCCTCCTGGCGCACTGAATGCCGCGACCGAGTTGGGCGGAGGACTGGACAAGGTCCTGGTGTTCCATTCCCTGTCGAAACGGTCCAGCGCGCCGGGATTGCGCTGCGGCTTCGCCGCCGGGGACGAGACCCTCATCGACGCCTTGGACAAGTCCCTGCGGGTCGGCGGTGCCGGAGTGCCCCTGCCTGTGATCGCAGCCGCGACGCGCCTGTGGAAAGAAGAAGCGCACGTCACGGAGAACCGCGCCCGCTACGACGCCAACTTCGAGGTGGCCGAACGCATGCTTGGCAATCGCTTCGGCTACCGAAAACCCGAAGGCGGGTTCTTTCTTTGGCTCGATGTCGGCGACGGCGAAGCGGCAGCGGAAAGGCTGTGGCGCGAAGGCGGCCTGCGGGTGCTGCCCGGCGGCTACATGTCGGCCCCGGATTCGATGGGGGAAAATCCCGGCGGCCGCTATATCCGCCTCGCACTCGTCTATGACACAGACAGAACAGAGGCCGCGCTGCAAAGTCTCTGTAGAATCCTCGGCGATTCCGAGGGGACTGGCGCGGGGGCGGACACCGCCTGACAGCGTGGAGTTTTAACCAACCTGGGTCCAGGACCAAGGAAGGGAAGATACGATGGCGACAAGAGAAGCAACGATGGGACGCAGCAGCAGACAAAGCCGTTCCAGTCTGCTGCCCCCCGGCAGCGGTGAATTCTTCCGGCTGCGCGCCACCGAGGTCGGCGGCATTTGTCTGGTCATTGTGGGCGTGCTCGCGTTCGCTGCCGGATTGACTTACAACCCCGCCGATCCCTCCAGCAACAATGCCTCCGACCTGCCGGCGACCAACTTCCTGGGCGAACTTGGCGCGACCCTTTCCGACTTTTTGATCCAAAGCCTGGGATTGACGGCATTCGCGATTCCCCTGGTCCTCCTAGCCTGGGGCTGGCGCTTGTTCCGCGCGCACCGTCTGCCGCGTTGGGCCTTGCGCATCGCGCTGATGCCCTTCGGTCTCATGTGCGCGGCCGCTGCTTTGTCGCACTTTCCGTCCGCGCCCGGCTGGTTGGCGAAAACGACCCTGGGCGGCTGGGCCGGACTTCTCTGGTTCAACCGCTTCGAAGACTCGACGGACCTCGGCGCGCCGGTTGCGACCGCCGTTTTGGGATTGCTCGGCTTCCTTCTGCTGCTCTACGTGCTCGGCCTGTCGATGGGCGAGTGGTGGCGCGGACTCATGACCGCCTTCAGGTTCGGCGGCGCGGCGGCGAGCAAAGCCAATGCGTTGGGACGCACGGCCGCCGGTGCGCTGCGCAAACCGGAAGTGATTCCAAGCCCGAAGCCGAGTGCGCGCCGGGAGCCGTCGCTCGACCCTGTCCGCAAGCCCCGGACGGAGCGGGCCAGGGACGATGACGAGGATGAGGCACCGCCGCCCCGCAGCAAAAAGAAGCTGGTCGAGCAGCAACCCACGGCGATCCGCCAGAGTCGCCGGGGGCGGGAAGCGTCGCAAGGCAGACTGGACCTGGTGGCCGACGGCGAATACGAGCTGCCGCCGCTCACCTTGATGGACCTGCCGCCCAAGAGTCAGAAAGACGCCGACGTCACGCGCGATTCCCTGGAAAAAAACGCTCGCCTGCTGGAAGGCGTTCTCGAAGACTTCGGCGTGCGCGGCGAGATCGTCAAGGTGCGGCCGGGCCCGGTCGTCACCCGCTACGAACTGGAGCCCGCGCCCGGCACCAAGACCAGCCGCGTTGTGGGGCTCGCCGACGATATCGCGCGTTCGATGAGTGCCATATCGGTGCGCGTCGCCGTGGTGCCGGGATCCAGCGTCATCGGCATCGAGCTTCCGAATGCGCGGCGCGAAATCGTCTACCTGCGCGAACTGCTGGCCGCGGAAGCCTACGAACGCGCTTCCGCCAAGCTTCCCTTGGTGCTGGGGAAGGACATCAGCGGCTCCCCTTCCATCGCGGATCTATCACGCATGCCCCATCTGCTGGTCGCGGGCACGACGGGCTCCGGCAAGTCGGTGGCGATCAACGCGATGATTCTGTCGCTGGTCTATCGTCTGGGTCCCGATCAGTGCAAATTCATCATGGTCGATCCGAAGATGCTGGAACTCTCCGTCTACGACGATATTCCGCATCTGCTGGCGCCGGTGGTGACGGAACCGAAGAAAGCCGTCGTCGCACTGAAATGGACCGTGCGGGAAATGGAGGAGCGTTACCGCGCCATGTCGCGCCTGGGTGTGCGCAACCTGGAGGGCTACAACGCGCGCGTCGAAGAGGCGCAGAACAACGGCGAGGTGCTGACGCGGAAAGTGCAGACCGGCTTCGATCCGGAGACGGGGCAGCCGATCATGGAGGAACAGCCGCTCAACCTCGATCCTCTGCCTCTAATCGTGGTGATCGTCGACGAGTTGGCCGATCTGATGCTGGTCGCCGGCAAGGATGTGGAAGCGGCCATCCAGCGCCTTGCGCAGATGGCACGGGCCGCCGGCATCCACCTGATCGTGGCGACGCAGCGGCCCTCGGTCGATGTCATCACCGGTACGATCAAAGCCAACTTCCCGACGCGCATTTCGTTCCACGTCACCTCCAAGATCGACAGCCGCACAATCCTCGGCGAACAGGGAGCGGAACAGCTCCTTGGACAAGGTGACATGCTCTACATGGCGCAAGGTGGCCGTATCATGCGTGTGCACGGTCCCCTGGTGACCGATCAGGAGGTCGAGGACGTCGTTGCCTTCTTGAAACGGCAGGGCGCGCCTTCCTATATCGAAGCGGTCACCGAGGAAGACGACGAACTGTCCCTGGGCGATATGTCTTCGGGCGGATCCAGCGGCGACGAGCTGTACGACAAAGCCGTCGCGCTGGTGCTGCAACACAGAAAGGCCTCGACCAGCTTCGTGCAACGACATCTTCAGATCGGCTATAACCGCGCCGCGCGTATCGTGGAACGCATGGAAGCGGAAGGCGTCGTGAGTTCCGCGAACCATGTCGGGAAGCGCGAAGTGCTGCCGCCCGGTGGGGCCGACTATTGATCCGAGTCCACTCTCTTAGACGCACAACCGGGCCTTGGCTGTTGCTGCAGACGGGTCTGCGCACCCTGCTGCTGGTCGGTGCGCTGCTTTTTGCGCTGCAGGCCGCACCTGCCTTTGCAGCGGAGACGGCGGGGGACCTGGAACTCTCGCCGGAACAGGCGGCGGCAGTCAGCGCGGCGGAACGCTACCTTAACGACCTCAAATCCTTCACAGCACGTTTCGTGCAGGTCGCGACAAACGGCGGCTTTGCGGAGGGTGAGGTCCTGGTGCAGCGGCCGGGCAAACTACGCTTCGAGTACGATCCACCGACCCCCATTCTGATTATCGCAAACGGTCTGTCGCTGCTCTACTACGACAAGGAGCTGAAGCAGGCGAGCTTCATTCCCCTATGGGAAACGCCGCTGTGGTTCCTGGTCGGCGAAGATATTCGCCTGGACGACAAGCTGCGGGTGACGGAGGTCGTCGAGGAACTGGGCACGGTCAGCATCACCGTCGAGGACCGGGAGAATGCGGATGCGGGCAAGGTGACGCTCGTCTTCAGCGCTCAGCCCATGGCGCTGAAGCGCTGGCGCCTGTTGGATGCGCAGGGGGTGGAAACGCAGGTGACCCTCGTCAATCCCCGCTTCGGAGTTCCCATCGATTCGGATGTCTTCGACTACAGCGACCTCGAGGTGCAATCCGGCACCATTGGCGCCGGTTCGGAGCGCTAAGGCAGATTCCAGAGCTAGCCTTCAAGCGGACGGGCGAAAGGGCTTGAGCAGAAGCCCAAAGACGCCTTCTTCAGCCCGCCCCTCGACACCGATTTCCATGTTCAAGTCGCGCGCCACCGGGCTGCGCGATCCGAACAGCGGATCCCAAAAGGAAAAAATGGTTCCGTAGTTGGAATCCGTATCGCAACGCACGGCGTGGTGATGAACCCAATGAATTGCAGGGGTGATGACCAACCGGGAGAGGCCGCGTTCAAGCCCCGCCGGCAGGCGCAGGTTGGAGTGATGAAAGCTGGCCGAGAGCAACACCAGCACTTCGAACACCAGGACGGAGGTGAAGGGAATCCCGAGAAGGAAGACGACACCCCCCCGCGCCAGGGCGGAGAGCAAAACCTCCCCGAAATGGAAGCGCAGGGATGAGGTCGTGTCCAGGAAACGGTCGAGGTGATGCACCTCATGAAATCGCCAAAGAAACGGCACCACGTGGTTTGCGCGGTGCCACCAGTAGATCAGGAAGTCCAGCAGCAGTAAGTCCAGCAGCAGGCCGCCCCAGCCGGACCAGGCCGCGGGGCGCCAGTCCAGCGCATAGGCACTCGCGGCCGCTGTGACCGGCAGAACAATAAGTGGTGACAGGCCGACATTGAACAACCAAAGCAGCAGGTTTCGCCCAACGCGGCGCCAGGGACCGAGGCGGTCTTCCCCGAACCCGGAAGCCTCCGGCTGACCGTTGGCCGGCGGAACGGCTGCGGGACGCAGCCTTTCCAGGACGAAGAAAGCGCCGATCCAGAGTGGCACCAAAATCGCCTTCCAAACCAGGAGGACATCCGTTTCGGGGATCATAGCGGGAGATATGGCCGGTCCGGTCATTTGGCTCAAGGCACAGTTTCGCGATAGAGCTCATGCCATGGGGCCGGCACGAGGGCGGCCGCGTGACCGCCGTTATACTTGAGTTTCAGTAGTTTCTTGCTTAGCTATGAGGGATGACACAGATGGAACCTACCCCCCTCATCGGCGTCCCGGCCTGCGTCAAGGACATCGGGAATCAGCCGTTTCACACGGTTGGCGACAAATACGTGCGCGCCATTGCCGTATCCGCCCGTGGCCTGCCTGTCATGCTGCCGTCTTTGGAAGAACTGATAGACCTGCCCGAGCTGGTGTCCCGCCTGGATGGTTTCGTGCTGACGGGGAGCCCATCGAACGTGCATCCTGACCATTACGGTCAGCAGGCAACACCGGAGGCCGAGCCCTACGATCCCAAACGCGACGGGACGGTCTTGCCGCTGATTGAGGAGATCTTGGCTCAGCACGTCCCGCTGTTGGCGGTTTGCCGGGGATTTCAGGAGCTGAACGTCGCCCTCGGCGGCACATTGCATGCCCGTGTGCATGAATTGCCGGACCGGCTGGACCATCGGCGCCCGCAGCACGACGACCCCGATGTCCAATACGGCGAGAACCACAAAGTGCATTTCACGTCTGGTGGATCTTTCTCGGCGATCGCCGGCAGTGAGGAGTTGATGATCAACTCCCTGCATTGGCAGGCGCTGGACCGGGTGGCAGACAGACTCGAAGTCGAAGGCACGGCGCCGGACGGCACGATCGAGGCCGTGCGCGTGAAAGACGCAAAGGGCTTTGCTCTCGGCGTTCAATGGCATCCCGAGTACAAATCCTGGGAGAATCCCTTCTCAACTAAGCTGTTCGCAGCCTTCGGGGACGCCGCCCGACAACATGCACGGGAACGAACTGGTCTGTCTCAGCCCTTGACGGCCGTCTTGGCCTAAATCTGCCGTTGCAGGACGGATTGCGCGTTCTCGCACCCAGAGTTTTGCACAACTTTCCGTGTTCCCCCTTTGTCCGTCTATTGAAGCGCCGGGAACACAACCTAAATCTACTATAGAAGCCTGAGCGCCATTAGCGCCGGGCCACGTGGAAGGATGCGATCCCCTGCCGTCCTTCTACACTTCTCTGCGGAGAACTTGGAACGCCCGGCTCCCCCCCGACCGGGCGTTCCTCTTTGGGGCCTGCCTAGACCGATATGTCTAATGCTTCACCAAGCCAACGAGGTGCTAGGCTGCGGACAGGCAAATGTCAGGATTAGATCTTGGCGCGGTTCCTAAGGGCTTGCGGAGCGGGCGGTCTTGGACAAGGAATCCCTGAGAGAAGATTCATTCCGGCTCCGCAATATCATCGCCAAGTTTGTTTCATTTCCGGAATGATTTAAACTATCCGCCGATTGTCTGTGCATTCCCGCAATTCGAGGAGAAATCATGGCCCTCCGTATCGCCACCTGGAACGTCAACTCGCTGCGGCAGCGCCTCGATCACCTGGCCCGCTTCACCGATGAGCAAAAGCCGGACGTGGTGTGCCTGCAGGAAACAAAGGTGGACGATGCGAATTTCCCGCAGGACGCCATCAGGGACATGGGCTACTCGGAGATCCTGATCAAAGGGCAGAAGAGCTACAACGGCGTGGCGATCCTGGGCCGCATACCGTTCCAGTCCAAGGAAATCCGCGTCTGGTGCGACAAGGATGATTGCCGCCACGCCAGCGTGGTGGTCGATGGCGGACTGGAAATCCATAACTTCTACGTTCCCTCCGGCGGACCCGTTCCGGACCCGGAACAAAATGACAAGTTCGCGCACAAACTCCAGTTCCTCTCGGAGATGGCCGCCTGGGCCAAGGAGAGCGGGCTCAAGTCCCGCAAGGCAGTCTTGGTCGGCGACATGAACGTGGCGCCGCTGGAGTGGGATGTATGGAACCACAAGCGCTTACTGCGCAGTGTCGGGCACACGCCAGTGGAGACCGAACACATGGAGCGGCTTTGGGCCTCGGCCGACCTGATCGACGTGCCGCGGCATTTCGTTCCGCATCCGGAACCTTTATATTCCTGGTGGGGCTACCGCTTCGCCCAATCCTTCCAGAAGAACTACGGCTGGCGCTTGGACCACATCCTGGTCACGCCTCAAATGGCGGAAACTCTCAAGGCGGTGCAAATCCTGAAAGAGACACGAACCTGGGAAAAACCCTCGGATCACGTCCCGGTCATCCTCGATCTCGGCTAGGTCTGAGGCGCCGGCGCTCAGACTTCAGGGCGCCCGGTAGAAGTCGTAGCGGCCCGGCTGTATCCGTTCCGGTAGCGGAATGACTTCGCCAGCCTCAAAAGGGAGCGGCTGGTCCGAGAGGACGATACCCCTGGACTTCATGAAGACCGGCAGCTGGTCCGCCAAGAAAATCGAGGTTTTCCGGTCGACCTCGGGCCGTCCGCTGCCGAGATCCGCATGCAGAAGGGCAATCTGACCCGCGAAACGCGTCGCCACGGATCCCAGCGTTTCCTCAATCGGCCCTTCGAAGAGATGCGCGTCGTCCGGGACGCATTCGGGGTGGGCCGCCACCCGCCGTTCGAAAACGAAGATCTCCCGGTCCGGCAGGTTGGCCCGCAAATGGTCGAACGTCCGGCCATTGCCCAACCCCAATTCGAAGACGGGGCCCGGGAGGTCCTGAACAAGGTGGATGGCGTGATTCAGGCAGGCGCGTTGGGCCTCCAGGCGCCGGATAAAGCTGTCAAGCCGGCTCACAAAGCGGGACCCGCAAACCGTTGAACATACTGACCTGTCTTTTTACTAGGCACCGACACTCGCCTTGCGAAGCTGAGAGGTCGTGTGTTCCAGCCTTTGAGCCAGCGCCCGCATAATCTCAATCCCCATGTCGGGGAAGTCCGTAACCATGCGATAGAAGAGGTCTTTGCTGATCTTCAGCGCGATGAGTTCACTGGTCGCCGTGACTGTGGCGGTCCGCGGCACGTCGCAGAGAATCGCAATTTCCCCGATGATGTCGTTGCGGCTGAAGGTGGCGACTGTCAAAGGCCCATCGGGCGTATTGACGATGACGTCGGCCGTCCCCTCCACGATGATATAGGCGGCATCGCCGGCTTCGCCTTGATGAAACATGCTTTGCCCCGCCTTGAAGGTCAGGCGCTCGCTCGCGAAGGCCAAGAGCTTCAGCTTGGCCGGTTCGACCTTCGCAAACATCGGAATGTTGCGAAGGATTTCCACTTCCTTTTCAATGGACATCGTTCTGTCCCCCAGAGCTCCCCATTGTCGCTGTCTCTTTCTTGCTTGCTACTCCGCGGCCAGCATTCCCTGCAGGAATGACCCCGATTTGCCCACGAGTTCGTCATAACCGCCCTGTTCGACAACGCGGCCCGACCGCATCACCACGATCCGGTCGAAATGCCCCGCCAGCGCCGGGCGCTGCAACGTCCAGATCACACCGCGGCCCCGGCGGAGATTGAGGATGTTCTCCAAAATCCGCACCTGTGCCATGCCGTCCATGACGCCCAGCGCTTCGCTGACAATCAATACGTCCGGCCGCTTCAGAACGGCGCGCGCCAAGCCAAGCTTCTGCCGCTGCACGGAAGATAGGCGCTTGCCCCCGACGCCCACCTGGTGACCCAGGCCAACCATGATAACGGTATGCCGCAAGCCCAGGTCGTCCAGCAGCTCGGTCACGGCCTGACCGACGGTCTCTTCGGCGTGGGCGCGGCCAAAGGCAACCCTACCGAAGAGGATGTTATCCTGAAGCGAAGCGGCCGCGTTATAAGCCTCCGCATTATAGGGCTCTACGGCCCCGGGATCGACCTCCTGCAGGCGCGCGGCAAAGGCGGCGCGCAGCTCCAGGATCTGATTCTCCATCGCCTCGTCAATCAAACCCAGTCGATGCCGGGCTTCGACGTAGAGAAACGGCAGGCCCATCAGGCGCTGCCGCTCGTCAACGTTAAGGACCTGCAGACCCGCGGTTTCACTGCGCGAGACGATGGAACGGAAGTCCGGCAGGTCATCGTCACTGATAAAGCTGAATTGCTCGAAGAAGGGGTGGCCCGGCGGCAGATCGGCAAAGATCTCGACCATGGTCTTGGCAATGGAGAGCCCCATTTCGAGGAATTTCTCGGTCAACCCGCCCGCATCAAGCACCGAGAGCATCAGGGCATTCTTCGCCAGCGCCGTAGTGTCGTAGTCCCGGTTGCGCGGCGTGCCGAAAAGCAGGTTCTCGGCCAAGGTGGCGTTGCGGTTGTAGCGGTCGGCCGCGAAGTGATCGACGAGGTCATGCGACCCCTCGCGGTCCAGCCGCTCGGACAAGGCAGAGCGGGCATTCAGAATCGCCTGCGCGATCTCGGGTTGAGCCAGCGGGTCGATGGTGCCCGCCAGACCGAAGCGATAGACATCTTCTTCCAATTCCACCTGCCGCAAGACATCGACCATGCAAGCATCGATATCTTCGGGACCTGACGCGCCCGCGGCTTCGTAATCGATCCAGTCAGCGTCCAGATCGAGAATTGGATTGCCCGCACGCCGGCTCTCCGAGTCTTTGCGCCGATGCTCATCCAGGGCCGCACCGGTCAACTCGGGCTTCCGCAAGGGCCTGTGTTTCAGTCCGTAGACCAGGTTCTCCCGAACGGAGAGCGCGAAATGATAGCTGTCGGGCCCGACAAAGGAGATCCGCTGACCGGTCACTGCGGACGGCAGATCCTCCATGTCCTTGCCCGCCACGCGAATGGTTCCGGACGTCGGCGGAATGAGCCCCGCGAGCAGCAACCCCATTTGGCTCTTGCCGCTGCCCGCCGGTCCCACGATGGCGATGTGGGATTCGACGGAACTGTTAAAGCTGACGGAGTCCAGCAGTTTGATGTCGTTGTCGTCGACGAGCGAGACATTCGATACCAGCCAATCGCCGGTCAATGGCGGGCCGGCGTCGTGTTCCACCGCCTGCTTGTCCGGGTCGATGATGGTGACCGGCTGGAACTGTTCGATGACCTGATCGTACTTGATTTGAACGTCGAGGCGTTGCTGGTCCCAGTCGATCAGTTCCTTCACCGGACCCGGCAGGTCTTTGTAGGCTGCGATAACGGCGACGAGCGCGCCGATATCCAAATGACCATAGATCGCAAGGAGCCCGCCCCCGGCATAGAACACGAAGGGCGTAAACTGGGACAGGAAGTTGTTGAGGAATTTGACGAAGAACTTCCGCTGAAAGATTTCGTAGCGGATCTGGAAAATGCGCCCAAGGCGCCCGACGAGATCGGCGCGCTCCAGATTGCTGGTATCGTTGGCCTGCACCTCTACGGCGCCGTCGATGATCTCGGCAACGCGGCCCGCTAGCTGCCGCGCCGTCAGCTGGCGTTCACGCCCTAGAACGAGGATGCGCCGCCGCAGGCGCGGGATGATGAAGGCCTGCACACCCACAATGCCCGCCGCCACCAGGCCCAGCCAGACCGACTGAAACATGATGAAACCCAGCGCGGTGATCGCCTGGCCGCCCAGAAACGCCGGAGTTACGAAGGCATCGCCGATGAATCCGCCCAGAGGCTCCACCTCGTCCTTCACCATCGTCGCCATTTCCGCCTGCTTCACCCGGCGGAGGTGGACGACGGGGAACCGCAGGATCCTGTCCGTCAACTCGTATCGCAGCCGCCTCAGCATGCGTTCACCCATGCGGCCCTTGCGGGTGTTGATGACGAACTTGAACAGGCCGTTGACCAGGACGAGAGCGAGAAACGAAAAACTGAGGGCCATCAGCATGGCCGTCTGATCGAGCTGGAACCCGCCGAAGAGCGTCACCGGCGCGCCGGTCAGGAGCTCTCCAAAGGGCAGATCGAAACCCATGAAGGTTTGAGTCGATTCCAGGGTATCGAACCCCTCACCCTGAATTCCTTCATTGACGATCGATTTGGGCAGATTTAGCGAAAAGAAATAAAACGGCAAAGAAATCACAACCAGCAGCAGGATTCCCAACTGCTCCTGCCGGCTATGCTTCCAGATGTATTTGAAAAGACTGCGTTCCATGCGTTCTTTATCTGGTTCCTTGCCGCGCGGAAGGCGGTCCCCTCCAACAGGGTTGCCCTTGCGCTTGTCCGTCAAATGCGACCATAGCCAATGCTTTAAGCGCTTCACAAGCCTGCCCGCGGGTCGACGTCGCCGGGGACTCTGAAAATTGATCTCCGAACGGATATTTGTGAATCACCTTTTCGCTCGCCCTAGCCCTATGGCATAGTCCCGAGAAAGAAACGGAACGTCAGAGGGGGGCGCGGTATGGCGTTTCGGCGCGACGCTCGTTCCAAGCGTATCCTCATTTACAGTCACGACAGTTTTGGACTGGGTCATCTGCGGCGCTGTCGTGAGATCGCTCATACCCTGGTGCGCGACGACAAGAACATCTCGGTTCTGATCCTGTCCGGCTCCCCCATTATCGGGTCCTTCGATTTCCGCTCGCGGGTGGATTTCGTTCGCATTCCGGGAGTTATCAAGCTGCGCAACGGCGATTACACCTCCCTTACATTGCATATCGACGTCGAACAGACGTTGAAAATGCGAGCCTCCATCATCGAGCATACGACCAAGACCTTCGATCCGGACCTGATGATCGTCGACAAGGAACCCCTGGGTCTGCGCGGCGAAATCGAGTCCACCCTGGCCTACCTGAAGGAAAAGCGGGTTCCTTGTGTACTCGGCCTGCGCGACGTGATGGACGAGCCGGAGCTGCTGGCGCCGGAGTGGGAGCGGAAAAACGCCGTCCATGCTTTGGACGCCTACTACGACGCAATCTGGATCTATGGACTGCCGCAGATCTGCGACCCCTTGGAGGGCATCTCCCTGCCGCCGTCGGTTCGCCGCAAGATGACCTACACCGGCTATCTGCCGCGGAGCCTGCCGGAATCCATACCATCCCTGCACCTTGACAAGATTCAAGCCCCCTACTTGCTCGTCACTGTCGGCGGCGGCGGCGACGGCGAAGCCATCATCGACTGGGTGCTGCGTGCCTACGAGGACGAGACCCCGCCGCCGCTTCCGGCGCTGTTCGTTCTGGGGCCCTTCATGAACGGCGACTTGCAGAAGAATTTCCGAGACCGCATCGCGGCTCTGGAGAGCGTGGAGGCGATCACTTTCGACGCCCACATCGAGACCCTGATGGCACAGGCCGCCGGGGTCGTTTGCATGGGGGGTTACAACACCTTCTGCGAAATACTGTCCTTCGACAAACGGGCGCTCGTCGTGCCGCGCACGACACCACGCAAGGAACAGTATATCCGTGCCACCCGGGCGCAGGGACATGGTCTGGTTTCGGTTTTGCTGGACGACGGACAGCGTGACGCCGGGGCTATGGCCACGGCCCTGAGGAACCTGCCGCAGCAGCCGCTGCCATCCGAACAGGTAATTCCCGGACTGTTGGACGGTCGTAAGAACGTGGCGAAGCTCGCGGACCTGTGGCTGCGGCGGCGCCGCCGCGGACTTTTCCGCCTGCCGCCGCGACAGGCCATCAAGACCTCCGCCTGACGTGTCCTCCACGGCCGCAGAAATTCTCGACCCGCGGGAGGCCGTTGCTGACGGCGATGCGCACGCTGGACCGGCGGCCATGCAAAAGGTTGCCGTCGTCCTGAAAGGTTACCCGCGCCTGTCGGAGACCTTCATCGCGCAGGAGATCCGCGCCCTCGAAGAGGCGGGGCTGAACCTCAGCCTCTACTCCCTGCGGCATCCGACCGATCCCGCGGTCCATCCTATCCACCGCGAAATCGAAGCGACGGTTTCCTATCTGCCTGAATACCTGCACAGCGAACCCCTGCGGGTGCTGCGCGGCTGGTGGCGCGCGCGACGGCTTCCGGGTTACGGCGCAGTGATGCGCAGGTTCCTGAGGGATCTGCGCCGCGATTTCACGATCAACCGCCTGCGCCGTCTCGGACAGGCTTGCGTGCTGGCCGCGGAGCTGCCTGAGAGCATCACCTGGCTTTATGCGCACTTCCTGCACACACCGGCATCGGTGACCCGCTATGCCGCATTGATGCACAACTTGCCATGGAGCGTTTCCGCGCATGCCAAAGACATCTGGACGACACCGGATTGGGAGAAGAAAGAAAAGCTGTCCGAAGCCGCCTGGGCAGTGACCTGTACGGCCGCCGGGCTCAGTGACCTCGCACCCTTGGCCCCGGGCCGCGTTTCGCTGGTCTATCATGGCCTCGATCTCGCCCGCTTTCCAGCACCGCCCGCCCAACGGCCCGGGCGGGACGGGCGTGATCCGGCGGACCCGGTGGTCCTGCTTTCCGTCGGCCGCGCCGTCGAAAAGAAGGGCTATGACGATCTGTTGAGCGCACTTGCCTCACTGCCCGAGGATCTCCATTGGCGCTTCGTTCACATCGGAGGGGGTGAGCTCCTGGCCCCAATGAAGACGCGGGCCGAACAGCTTGGCTTGGCGGAGCGGGTCACCTGGCTGGGCCCGCAACCCCAGGACAGCGTCCTCTCACACTACCGAGCCGCCGACCTCTTCGTGTTGGCCAGCCGCGTGGCCGAGAGCGGCGACCGCGACGGCCTGCCCAACGTGCTGATGGAAGCGCAAAGCCAAGCGCTGCCGTGCATCGCCACCGAGGTATCCGGCATTCCGGAGTTGATCGAACCGGACCGGACGGGGCTGCTTGTACCGCCGCAAGATCCGGCCCGGCTGGCAGAAGCCATTCAATCTCTGGTATGTAGTCCTGAGCTGCGGGCTAGACTGGGAGGTGCCGGTCAAGTACGCGTACACAGCAGCTTCACCCTGGAACAGGGGATAGGAGTCCTGCTGCAGAAGTTCGGACGAGTGGGGTCGGCCAGAGCCGCTCTCTAGACTTTGCCGGGCCAACGCCGAGATTGGATATTATGCGGGTTGCTTTCTACGCACCAATGAAACCCCCGGACCATCCGGCCCCCTCCGGGGATCGGGAAATGGCCCGCCTTCTGATGCGGGCGCTGGAATCGGCAGGGCACGATGTCGAGCTTGCGAGCCGACTGCGCAGCCGTGACGGTTTGGGCGACCCGCGTCAGCAAATGCGCCTGAAAGGACTTGGAACAGCCCAAGCGGACCGGCTGCTCAAGATCTATGAGGCGCTGCCGAAGAAGAAGCGCCCCGAGGTCTGGCTGACTTATCATCTCTACTACAAGGCTCCTGATTGGATCGGACCGAAAGTCGCCAAGGAACTGGGCATTCCCTATCTCGTCGCGGAAGCCTCTGTGGCCTACAAGCGCGCAGAAGGTCCTTGGAAACTGGCGCATGACGCAGTGCTCGACGCCGTCAACCAAGCGTCAGCCGTTATTACCTTGAATCCAGCAGACGCCGAATGCCTGCCGGACCAAAGCAAAGTCCGCCTCGTGCGTCCCTTTCTGGACCCAGAGGTCTACCGCGCGGCCGCCACGGGGCGCGATGCCTATCGCCGGGTGCTCGGCGAGGAACAAGGCCTCGATCCGCACCACGTCTGGCTTTTGGCCGCCGCCATGATGCGTCCCGGTGACAAGCTGAAATCGTATCAAGTTCTGGCCCAGGCCCTGCGCGGCCTGCCGGATCTGCGCTGGCATCTGGTGGTCGCCGGCGACGGTCCGGCCCGCGAGGACGTGATGGATGCTTTTTCCTGGACGCGACCCGATCAGGTGACCTTTCTTGGCGAGGTTCAAGGCCCGGTCATGCCGGCACTCTACGCCGCTTGCGACGTGCTGGTCTGGCCAGCGATCAACGAGGCCTACGGCATGGCCCTTTTGGAAGCGCAAGCGGCGGGTTTGCCCGTTGTCGCCGGGCGCAGCCCCGGGGTCGCCACCGTGGTCGAGGACCGTAAATCGGGTCTGTTGACGGATCCGGGATCTCCGACTGATTTCGCTTCGGCCGTACGCTCTCTGGTGACCACGACATCGTCTCGTGAGGCCATGTCTCTGGCGGCGATCATGGCGGTCTCCACCAATCACGGACTGGACGCGGCCGCCCAGCAGCTGGACGAGATTATCAAGGAAACAAGTTGATGGCCTTGCCGCCGCGCAGGTCATGACCGCCCTTCTGCTCATCCGGCATGGCCCGACGGCCTGGAACGAGGCAGGGCGTATTCAGGGACGCAGCGACCAGCACCTATCGCCCGAAGGCGGCCGCCTTGTCGAGCGTTGGCGCTTGCCCGACGACTTGCATGGGTTTCGCTGGGTCTGCAGTCCCTTGCGGCGCGCGCGGCAAACGGCGGACCGGCTCAGGCACCCCGAAGCAGAGATCGTGCCGGAACTGATCGAGGCGGACTGGGGTGCCTGGGAAGGCTTGCGCCTGCAAGATTTGCGCGCGGAGCTTGGAGAGGAGATGTCGGAACTGGAGTCCCGCGGCCTCGACTTCCAGCCGCCCGGCGGCGAAAGCCCCCGCGATTTGCAGGTCCGGCTGGATCCGTTCTTTCGACTCGTCGGACGGGACGGAACGCCAACCGCAGCCGTGACACATAAGGGCGTGATTCGCGCCACCTATGCGCTGGCCAGCGGCTGGGACATGAAAGACAAACCGCCGGAGAAACTGACCGACAACACGGCACACCTGTTCCGGGTGACCGCGAGCGGCCGGGTCACGATCGATCGGCTCAACATCCCGCTTTTGCCATGACAGGACCCGAGCTACGGATCGATGTCCTGTTCTACGTGCAGCATCTGCTGGGTATCGGACATCTCAATCGTGCTCTGGCGTTGTCGCGCGCAATGTGCCGCGCCGGCCTCAAGGTCGTCTTCGTGACCGGCGGCATGCCTGTCGAAGACCTCGACGCCGGGGGCGCGGAGGTCGTGCAGCTGCCGCCCGCACGGGTTCTGGATGCCGGCTTCCGCTTGGCCGATGCCGAGGGAAGTCCGGTAACGGAAGAATGGAAGGCAGCGCGGCGAGACAAGCTGTTGGAACTCTACCGAACCAGGCGGCCAAGACTGCTTGTTCTGGAGCTCTTCCCTTTCGGACGGCGGCAGATGCGTTTCGAGCTGATACCGCTGCTTGAACTCGCCAACCCCGACAGGCCGCAGGTGAAGATTGTCAGTTCCGTTCGTGACGTGCTGAACGCGACACTGTCTCCGGAAAAAGTGGCGTGGATGTGCGACACGGCACGACGCCATTTCGATCAGGTGATCGTGCACGGCGATCCGGCGTTCTTGCCGATCGAGGCCAGCTTTCCGGCGGCCAAGGGCCTGATCGACTGCATCCGTTATAGCGGGTACGTGGTCGAAAATGACGAGGCTCTGCCGGACGGCGGTGCGCGCGGCGAGGAGATCCTGGTTTCTACCGGTGGCGGCGCCGTCGGCGGTCCTCTGATCGAAGCCTGCCTGGCGGCCCGGCCCTTGTCGCCCGCCGCCGAAGCTCCTTGGCGAATCCTCGCCGGCCGCAGCTTGCCGGAGAGCACCTTCCAGAGACTCCGGGAAAAGGCGCCGACAGGAGTGACGATCGAGCGAGCGAGGCCCGATTTCCCGCAACTCTTAGTGCGCTGCCGCCTCTCGATCAGTCAGGCCGGCTATAATACCGTGATGGATGTCTTGCAAAGCCGCACTCCCGCTCTTGTGGTTCCTTTCGCGGCGGAGGGAGAGACGGAACAGACTTTCCGCGCCGAAGCGCTGGCCAAACGCGGTTTGTTGAACGTGGTGCCCGAAGCAGGGCTTGATGGGCCATCACTGGCCGCCGGGATCTCAGAAGCCTTGGCGCGCACGGCGCCCCAGGGAGCGGCGGTTGACATCGACCTTGGTGGCGCTGCAAAGACTGCTGAGTTGTTGAAAGGCCTCTTGATAACGACCGAAGATGCATAGACCCGAGCAATGACGCGCTGGTCCATCCTGACAGAAGAGCTCGACCGCTGGTCCGCGGCAGGGCGCAACGCGACCTTCTGGTGGCGCGATGACGACGCCGCCGATGTGACTCCGCCGCTTGAACGCTTGCTCGGCTTGGCGGTCGCAAAAAGCGTTCCGCTCGCCATCGCGGTTATTCCCGAAACAGCGGCCCAGGCACTGGCGGACCGGCTGCGCGCCCTGCCGCCCGGTATTACCGTCTTGCAGCACGGCTATAGCCATCGCGACCACAGCGGCCCATCGCGGGTGGACGGGCCGAAGCGCAAAAAGACGGAACTGACCGGCGACCGGCCCATCGAGGACGTCTGCCGGGAGCTGCGGGAAGGCCGCGCGAAACTACGGGACGCCTTCGGCGACCGCTTTCGTGACGTCCTGGTGCCGCCCTGGAACAGGATTGACTCGAAGGTCCTGGAGCAACTGCCGGCCCTCGGTTTCGAAGGCCTGTCGACCTTCGGACCCCTGGCGGATCAGGACAGTCCCTCGGCTTGTGCCGAGCGGCTCGTGCAGGCCAACAGCACAATCGACATCATACGCTGGCGTCCAGAGCGTGCGTTCCTGGGCGAAGACGCGCTGTTGGACCAGATCCTGTCGGACCTTCACCGCGAGCGGGCGCATTCGGAAGTCTCCGCCGCGCCGCTCGGCTTGATGACCCATCACCTCGTGCACGACGAAGCTTGCTGGCGCTTCGTTTCGAACCTCCTGGAGGTGACGCTGGCACATCGGGCCGCCCGCTGGCTGACGGCCGACGAGGTTTTCGCGGGAACGCAGGACACGCGGGTCCCAAGGCGCCGGAGGGCCTGATGGACGCAACGCTCCACCGCTACCCGCCCCGTGCCCTCATCGGCGATTACATCCGCGCCGCCGTCGGCCTGGCAGTTGGCATAGGCATATTGAGCGTGACCCCGCCGACCTGGCCGATCCTGACGATCTTCGGGGGTATCACAGTCTTGTTTCTTGTCTTCGGATATCGGACCGTGCAACGCCATCTTACGGAGGTTACTCTCAACGAAACGGGGGTCGGCAGCCGCAGTTTCTTCCGCAAGAGCATCGATTGGGATCGGTTGAATCGTATAAAACTTCGATTCTATGGAACCCGGCGGCAAGCTAGCGGTTCAGGATCAGGGGGGTTTATGGAGCTGAAGCTCTGGGACGACGGCACGACCATGGCCTTCGATTCCGCCTTGGAGGGGTTCGAATATCTTGCTTGGCGTGCCACCAAAGCTGCGCGTGACAACGGCGTCTCCCTTGATCCCGCTTCTGCGGGGAATCTGCTGCAGCTCGGGATCGATGCCGACAGCGATCAGCCCCCACCCGGGATACAGCCCGGTTCCCCCATGGAAGAGCGCTTCTGATCCCGAGCCGGTGCCGTGACAAATCTCCTGGAAGTCCACGATCTGCACGTCACCTTCAATTTGCCCGAGGGTGACCTGCATGTCGTGCGCGGGATCAACTTTCGTGTCAAACCAGGGAGCACAGTCGCGATCGTAGGCGAGTCCGGCTCCGGCAAGTCGGTAGTGTCGCAGGCCATCATGGGAATCCTGCCTAAGACGGCCCGCATCACCGGCGGACGGATTTTGTTCAACGACCCCAAGACGCCGGGCGACGTCACGGACATCGCCGCGCTTGCGCCGAACAGTGCCGACATGCGGTCGATCCGCGGCGGACGGATCTCAATCATTTTCCAGGAGCCGATGACATCCCTCTCGCCGGTGCACACCGTCGGGGACCAGATCCTGGAAGCCTTGCACCTGCACCGGAAAGTGAGTGCCGAAGAAGGACAGAAACTGGCCGAGCAGATGCTCAAGCTCGTCGACTTTCCGGATCCGGCGAAGGCGCTGAAGACATATCCCTTCGAGCTGTCCGGTGGCCTGCGGCAGCGCGCCATGATCGCCATGGCTTTAATTTGCCGGCCGGCGTTGCTGATCGCCGACGAGCCGACGACAGCACTGGATGTCACCATTCAAGCGCAGATCCTGAAGCTGCTGAAAGACCTGCAGCGCGAGCTCGATATGGCGATCATCATTATCACGCATGACCTGGGTGTGGTCGCAAACCTGGCCGAGGAAGTGGTCGTGATGTACCACGGCGAGGTGATGGAAAGCGGCACGCTGGAAGATATCTTCGACGCGCCGTCCCATCCCTACCTGCAAGCTTTGCTGCGCGCGGTGCCGCGCTTTCACATGGAGCCGGGCGAACGCCTGGTACCGATCCGAGAAATCAAACAGGATAGTGAGGCCGCTCTTTTCGTCGCTGACCTACGCCAGGACGAGGCCGAAGCTCCGCAAGGTGCGCCGCTGTTGGAGGTGCGCAACCTGAGCAAGAGCTTCACGATTCGCAAATCAGGGTTTCTGGTCAGAGACGAAACACAATCGATCCTGGCGGTAGATGACGTCAGCTTTTCCGTTCGCCGTGGCGAGTGCCTGGGTCTGGTCGGCGAAAGCGGTTGCGGCAAAACCACCTTGTCGAAAATCATCATGCGCGCGCTGACTCCTGACCGCGGCGAGATCACCTTCTACAAAGGCCAACAGCCGATGGATGTGCTGGCCCTGGACGACAACGATCTGTCGGAGTTTCGCAAGCATTTGCAGTTCATGTTCCAGGACCCTTACTCCTCGCTTAACCCACGCATGACGGTGGAGCAAATCATTGCCGAGCCCTTGGTCATTCACAACATCGGCACGGCAACCGAACGCCAGGAGACGGTCGAACACCTTATGACTCTGGTCGGCCTCGACCGGCGCCATTTGAAACGCTATCCGCACAGCTTCTCGGGCGGGCAGCGCCAGCGCATCGGCATCGCCCGCGCCCTGGCCCTACGGCCCGAGCTGTTGATCTGCGACGAGCCGGTCTCGGCGCTTGACGTTTCCATTCAGGCGCAGGTGCTCAACCTGCTTTCCGACCTGCAAGGCACATTGGGACTGACTTACATCTTCATCAGCCACAACCTGGCAGTGGTCGACTATATCTCCGACCGCATCGCCGTGATGTGCAAGGGGCGCCTGGTGGAGCTTGCACCGCGTGACGTCCTGTTCCGCAACCCCATTCACCCCTACACCAAGGCGCTTCTTTCTGCCGTTCCAGAGCCGAACCTGGATTATCGCCTGGATCTCTCCGCGCTGATGCAGGGGCGCGCGTCGGACCCGGGCGCCTGGCCCGCGCCATTCACGGTCAACGGGCAGAGTAAGCTGTCGCTTGTGGATCTGGGAGATGAGCACTATGTGCGCGCCCTGCCGGAGATCACCGGACAGGCCATTAAGGCGTCGGAGGCCTAAGGCATGATCCGCTACCTGGCACACCGTGTTCTGATGATGGTGCCGACGCTGTTGGTCATCAGCGTCCTCGTCTTCGCCGTGATCCAGATGCCGCCGGGCGACTACCTGGAGACCTACATCGCCGAATTGCAGGCGCAAGGCGAGAGCGCGGATTCGGAAAAGATCGCGTTTCTTAGAGAGCAGTATGGCTTGGACCTGCCCTTTCACCAACAGTACGCCAACTGGATGTTTGGATTGCTGCAGGGCGACTTGGGCTTTTCTTTCGAACACGAGCTGCCGGTATCCGAGGTGGTCGGCGACAGGATCTGGCTGAGTATCGTCCTGGCCCTCACTACGACACTGTTCGTCTACATCGTCTCCTTTCCCATCGGAGTCTACTCCGCGGTCAAACAATACTCGATCGGAGACTACAGTTTCACGTTGCTGGGATATTTGGGCCTATCGGTCCCGAATTTTCTCTTTGGCCTGGTGCTGATGTATTCCGCCAATGTCTACTTCGGAACGTCCATCGGCGGCCTGATGGATTCGGAGTATGTCGATGCACCGCTATCCTGGGGGAAGTTTCTTTCCGTCTTAGAGCACATCTGGATACCAGTAGTCATCATCGGCACCTCCGGCACGGCAGGGATGATCCGCCGCCTGCGCGCCAACGTGTTGGATGAATTGCAGCGGCAGTACGTTCTGACGGCCCGCGCAAAGGGCGTGCCGCCATTTAAGTTGCTGGCGAAGTATCCATTGCGCCTGTCGCTAAACCCCTTCATCGCGGACATCGGCATGATTCTGCCTGAGATGATCTCCGGTGCAGTGCTGGTGTCCGTCGTCCTGGACCTGCCAACGACCGGGCCCATGCTGGTCAAGGCGCTGCAGAGTCAGGACATGTTCCTGGCGGGATCGTTCCTGATGGTCGAGGCGACGCTGGTCGTCATCGGCGTGTTCCTCTCCGACCTAGCGTTGGCGGCACTGGACCCGCGCATTCGCCTGGGCGCAGGAGCCACGAAATGACCGATACGCCCCATGGACGGTCCCAAGGCGTAACCAGTGGCGAAGACCGCTTGCCTCACTACGTCGATCAGGCGCCGTTCGATCCGCAACGGATCGAAACCCTGACGGAGGCGCAGGAACGCTACTACCAAGCTTCTCAATGGAGAATCATGTGGTGGAAGTTCAAGCGCCACCGCGTTGCCTATGTCTCGGCGATTTTCCTCGTGGTTCTCTACCTCTCCGTTCTCATTTGCGAAGTCCTGGCGCCTTACAACCTGCACAGCCGCTTCACCAAGCACATCTACGCACCGCCGCAGACCGTGCATCTTTTTCACGAGGGCAGTTTTGTCGGGCCGTTCGTCTACGGATACCAACAGAAACTGAACCTGGAGACTCTGAAGCGCGAGTACACGCCAGATACCAAGAGCGTGCAGCCCATTCGCTTCTTCTGTCAGGGTGACAGCTACGAGTTTTGGGGGCAGTTCGAAGCGAGCTTCCACTTCGTTTGTCCGGCAGAAGACGGCACCATGTTTCTCTTCGGCACGGACAGGTTGGGCCGGGACATCCTCAGCCGTATCATTTACGGCGCGCGGATTTCTCTCACCATCGGCCTCATCGGCGTCGGCATCTCGTTCATTCTGGGAATCTTGATCGGCGGCGTGGCGGGGTACTACGGTGGACTGGTGGACAACCTCGTTCAGCGCAGTATCGAAATCATCCGCTCCTTCCCTTCCATCCCACTGTTTATGACGCTCTCAGCCCTGTTGCCCGCCAACTGGAGTCCGATTGGCGTCTTCTTCGGCATTTCGATCATACTAGGATTGCTGGACTGGCCGGGCCTGGCACGGGCCGTGCGCGCCAAGATCCTGTCGCTGCGGGAGGAGGACTTCACAACCGCGGCACAATTGATGGGGGCCTCACCGTCGCGGATTATCGGACGGCACCTGTTGCCGAGTTTCACCAGCCATCTGATCGCTTCGGCGACCCTGGCCGTGCCTACGATGATCCTGGGAGAGACGGCGTTGTCGTTCCTGGGTTTGGGCTTGCGGCCGCCGATCACCTCCTGGGGCGTGCTGCTTAACGAGGCGCAGAACATCAACGCCGTGGCGCTCTATCCCTGGCTGATGTTGCCCGTGCTTCCCGTCATCCTGGTCGTTCTCGCCTTCAACTTCATGGGTGACGGACTGCGCGACGCCGCTGATCCCTACAAGTAAGCCGCGCCGCGCGATATACAGCACGGCGAGCGTCCCCTATCCTGCCGCCATGCCGCAGCCTCCCTATCTCCATAGTGCCCAAGTGCTCCGTGTCGTGGCGATCTTCGCGGTCGTGGTCATTCATTCGGCACCCTTCGCAAGGGTGCAGCCGCCAACCGAGATATCCCGGGAGCTGTTCTACTTTCTGAACACGGTTGGCCGCTTCGCGATCCCCTTCTTCTTCATTCTCTCCGGTTACTTCTTTCGGGTGTCGAGCCAAAGGCGCGAACCGGGGCCCGCTGCCCTTGGGACTTTCAAGCGCGTCTTACTGATCTATTTGGTCTGGAGCGTGGTTTTCGCCTTCCTGCCCCGTGTCAGGGAGTGGCGCCAGGTCGGCTATACGGAGGCAGTGTGGAACAAGACGATCGGGCGTCTGCAGGTCGAGCCCTTGGAGTTACTGTTTTCCGGAACGGGCACGCACCTGTGGTTTCTGGCCGCCTTGGCCCTGTCGGTCGCCGTTGCTTATCTCTTTATTCGGTTGGGATGGCTGCGGGCCCTTCTGCCCGTCACCGGCCTCTTCTACGGCGCGGGCCTGTTGGGCGGCCTCTATAACGCTACACCGTTGGGGCTCGACCTCTTCATGGAGGCCAAGCTCGGGCCGTTCGGCGGCCCTTTTCTCTTCGCGCTCGGCATCTGGCAGGCGGATCGCAGCGTTCCGCGGAAGGACAATCTCTGCTTTCTGCTGATCGCGCTCGGCATGGGATTGATTTTGGCGGAGATGCAGGCGATGCGCGCAATCTATGATGCGCCGCAGGCGGATTTTTATCTCGGCTCTGTACCGGCCGCCGTCGGCCTACTCCGCTTTTGCGTCGCCTACCCGGATTGGGGCAAGGGAACCGTCCTGATCGGCTGGGCGCGATACACTCTTGGGGTCTATGTCGTCCACACCGCCGTGCTCCGGATTCCCCGGGCACTTGATATGCACTGGAATTCGGTGCTTTGGCAGATTGCTCTGCCCGTTCTCATCTATGGGGCCTCGCTGGCCTTTTGCATGCTGCTGTCGCGCTCGCACCGGCTGGCCCGAGTGGTCACCTAGATCGAGTTCGCGGAAGCGAACGATCTCACCGGCCCACACAGGAATCAAACGAGGACGCTGAGCAGAGTGATGAAGCTCACCGCGCCGACGAAAGCGAGACCGACCGTGTTGAAAGAGCTGGTCGAAGGATAGGGGTTCATGGCCGTCATCTCCAAGCAAAGGGTGCCCAAAGGAATTTGTTGCAGCGCACAATTTGGGTTGGAGAGAGCTGACTCACAATTGCAATCGCCCGGGATCAGGGCAGCGATTCCCGCATAGCTCCCGTGGCCTGGAGAGCCGACCTAGGGCGCCAGAACCACCAAATCCAGGGGTCGTTTCACACCCGAAACAGAAACCTGCGGCAAGGCTTTCATCTGCTGCAGGGGCTCATAGCCCTGCTGAACCGCCAGATCGTAGGTGTTCTTGTCACAGAGGGCCCGGACACCGCTGTCCTTGTTCTGTTTCTCCAGCTTGGCGGAGAGGTTCACCGCATCGCCGATGACCGTGTACTCCAGCCGGGTGTCGTCGCCGACGGCGCCGAAGAGGATGCGGCCGGTCGAAACAGCGCCGTTTACCTCCGGGCAGGGCCGCCCCTCGGCCTGGCAAGACTGACGCCAGGCTTCTGCCTCCTCGATCACCTCGTCCAGAGCGCGCAGGGCGTCAGCCGCGTAGGTCTCCGAAGTTTGAGAGGCGCCAAAGGTGGCCATGATCCCGTCGCCGAGGAACTTGTCGATACTGCCGCCGTGGCGGCCGATGATCGGCACCATCCGGCTCTGATACTCGGCCAGGATTTGTATCACCTGTTCCGGCGGGGCCTGACCGACCAGCGGCGTGAATCCGCGCATATCCAGGTTGAGGACCGCCGCGTCCCGCATTTCCCCGGTGCCGGCCCGTATGTGATCCTCGGAATGCTTGATGCGGGCCGCGATTTCCGGTGAGAAGAAACGCGACAGTTCCTGGGCCGCGGCCTGTTCGCTGACCGAGCGGATCAGCAAAGCCCTAGCCCGAAAAAGCGCCAATCCGATAATCCCTGTCACCATAAGGATCGAGATGATCTTATCGAACTCCGCGCCCAATAGGATCGAGTTCGACGTCATGTAAGTTACGTAATCGCGGGTCAGCATCATGTCCTGCGGGTTGGAGAAGACTACGTAGAGGATCAGCAATCCCCAGCCCACTGCCGCAATCACACCGGAGATGATGACGTAGCGCGCTTCGAAACGCAGGGCGCGCAAAGCGATGAAGATGAAGATATAGAGTACAGTCGGTGCCTTCAGATAGAAGGACGCGGGCTGGCTGTACTGGAGATGAAAACTCCAGATCAGGATCATCAGAAGCGCCATATCGAACAGCGCGGAAGCCGCAAGCGACCAAGGGGGCAGGCGCGTTCGGTGCGACCAGATGATCCTGATAATCGTCAAGGCAAAGTAGGTCAGCAGCGCCCAAGGCACGAGGTTGAACTCCACCTCGGGCTTCGGGGACACGAGGTAGAGCACGCCGAAGGTGCCGACGACGACGAACTGTATCCAGGAAATAAGACGCTCCGTCGCGTCTTCCTGTTCGCGGATCGCCGTCCGAACACGTTCGGGAAGCGCCTGATCCTCGGTCGTTTTCAACCAACCTCGCAGCATGATGTTTCTTCGCCCCTGCAGACAGCGGAGCCACACGGGCCGCGCGCAGACAAAACCACCTTACTCCGCCCCTTCGTTCATATGGCAGAAACAGGAAGCATTTACCGGTCAGAATGCCGTGATCGTTCTGCGAGCCGCATCGCGGGAAAATCAAGAGCGCCGCTAGGGGCGCAAGACCATGCCTTCCTTGGCAACCATGGTTCCTGGCCGCATCGCTTCCGCCTCAGCCGCAATGCCGTCCATGAAGGTATCGTCATGAGAGGGATCGTGGTGAAAGATGACCAGGGTCTCGACATCGGCCTGATCGCAAAGGCGCACCCCTTCCTGCCAGGTGGAATGGCCCCAATTCTTGTGGGCTGGAAGCTCCGCGTCAGTATAGGTGCTGTCGTAGATAACGTAGTCGGCGCCCGCGATCAGCTTCAACACATTGTCGTCCGGTTGGCCCGGCACATGTTCCGTATCCGTGACATAACAGATCGCGCGGCCATTGAACTCGATCCGGTACCCGACCGCCCCGTTTGGATGATTGAGGGGGGCGGTGATCAAGCGTACGCCGCCGCCCGGCTCCAGAGGCTCGCCCGCGGTGAAATCATGGAAGGTCACGTTCGCCGCAAAGATCTGCGGCGGCACCGGAAACAGCGGCGCCGTCATGAACTGGCAAAGCACGTCATGCAAATCATGGGCGGGAAGCAGATGCCCGGCCCAGATGCGGACACGGCTGCGCTTGTCGAACAGCGGCCCGAAGAAAGGCAGTCCGACGATATGATCGTGATGGGTGTGGGTCAGGAAGAGGTCGACATCAACCGGCGCTTCAGTCTGCAGCGCCTCCCCTAGCGGCCGGAGGCCGGAGCCGGCATCAAAGATCAGCAGCTTATCGCCGCAACGGACCTCTAAGCAGGAGGTGTTACCGCCGTATTTCTGGTGGCTTGGCCCCGGGCAGGAAATGGAACCACGAACACCCCAAAAACGCAGGTAGAAGTCCTGATGTGCCGCCAAGAAAACACTTATCCCGATGCTTTTGACTCAATGTAGGCGCAGTCGCAGCGGGACCCAATACGAATCTTGCGGTTTGGCGCGGAAAGCGGCGGCAGCCGGGGGGCCAAACGGGCCTTCGCATCAGGGGATCAGGCGGTAACCCCCTGGCTCCGTGACCAGAATCTGGGCGTTCGAAGGATCCGCCTCGATTTTCTGGCGCAGGCGATATACATGTGTTTCCAGCGTGTGGGTGGTGACGCCGGCGTTGTAGCCCCAGACCTCCCCCAACAGGGATTCCCGTCCGACCACGCTGGCGCCGCTGCGATAAAGATACTTCAGGATCGAGGTTTCCTTCTCCGTCAGACGGACCTTCTTTTTGGATTCCCCATGGATCAGCATCTTCGCACTTGGCCGGAAGGTGTAGGGACCAATTGTGAAAACGGCATCTTCGCTCTGTTCGTGCTGGCGCAGCTGCGCGCGCAGCCGGGCCAGCAAGACGCCCAGCTTGAACGGTTTGGTCACATAGTCGTTAGCGCCGGCATCGAGCGCCAAAATGGTATCCGCATCGGACATCGCCGCTGTCAGCATGATTATCGGCGTCTTGACCGCGCTGCGCCGCAACAGACGGCAAACTTCGCGGCCATCCATATCCGGGAGGCCAACGTCCAGAAGGATTGCGTCAAAGTACTCTGATTTCGCTTTTTCGATGCCGTCGGCGCCGTTATTGGCCTCCTCGGTCTCGAATTCCTCGTGCAAGCGAAGCTGTTCGCCCAACGACTGGCGCAGGGCATCGTCGTCGTCGATCAGAAGGATTTTCTTGCCAGACGTCTTATTCACCTGTCCCCCCTTCATCGGACTTATCCTCAGATAGCATCGGCCCCTGTGTCCTTCAAGGCGGCGTTAATCTTTAGGTAGAATTGTCAGGCTGCCTCTTCGATAAGGCGTGAAACCCGCTGAAACAGCGGATGTTCGGGCTGACCCAGGGCGTCGACGGCCGAAAAATGGGTCAGACCCGGCAGGACCAGTCCGTCGCCCGGCAGCCCTGCTTCCCGCCAATCCGCCAGGAAGGCGTCCTGTTGGCGGAGGAATTCGTCGGTTTCCTCCGACCCAACCGCGCAAATGAGCGGCGCAGATGTTGCCGGAATGAGGTTCCGCGGGCTGAGACCCGGAACTTCTTCCGGTCTCACACCCAGAATCTCATTATGATAGCTCAGATGGATCGGTTCCATTTCGTAGAGCCCGGAGACGGACACGCCTCCTTTCAGAAGGTCCGCGGGAAGATCGGAACCCAGCGACGTCCAGTCTGTGATCAGTGCCATGGCGGCGAGGTGCCCACCGGCGGAATGCCCGGCGACAAAGAGACGGTCGCGGTCAATGCCCTGCGCCGCACCGTTGCGATACAGCCAGGCGATCGCCCTCCGCGTTTGTTCCACCATCGAAACAATCGAGAAATCCGGTGCCAATCCATAGTTTACGGAGACATAGGCAATTCCGGCTTCGAGGAAAGCGGGGGCCAGATAACTGAAGTCGGATTTGTCGAGTGCCTGCCAATAGCCGCCGTGTATGAAGATCAGGCAAGGCGGCGGTTTCGCGCCGGTTTCGGGCAAAAAGAGCTCCAGGGTCTCGCTCGGCTCGGTTCCGAAGGACAACTCCGAGTACCGCTCCGCAGCATCCCGGGTTTTCCGGGAGTCCTCCGCCCAGCGGGCAAAAACCTCGGGATGCTCGGGCCAGCGCGCCCGGAGGTTCAGCTGCTTATCCAACGCCTCCTGATCGTAATCGGCGAAAACCTTGGCTCCCATTTTTCCTCCATGAATTCAATGAAGAAGGCTAAGGAGCGGACGCCCCTTTTTAACCTTTTCTCTAACCGTAGCCGGGCCCATCTAAGGGGCGAATCGACGCCTTTTGGCCGAACTGTGGCGGCTGCGAGCAGTGACACAAACGCCGGGACGCCCTAAATTACTTGATGCCCATGCAAGAGACACTCGCAAAGTCACATCAGCCGGATCAAACGGTTTTGCAATCCGTGGAGCGAGCCTTCGCGGAATTGCGCCGAGGAGCGCCGGTCGTGGTCACCCAGGGATCCGGACCGGACAGCAAGGCCGCCCTGGTTCAGGCGGCGGAGACCATTGACGACGGCCGCCTCAACCTGCTTTCGACACTGAGCGGCACCGAGCCGCAGCTGGTGCTGACCGCCCGCCGCGCGGCCGCCCTCGGAATTCCGGAGGCTGAGCCATTGATCGCCCTGGGCGGCGTGATTGCCCTCGCCCTCTCCGGACGCAACGCCGAACGCGTCTTGGAGCTAGCGGATCCCACCCGAGACGAGACCACCCGTATCCAGCGGCGTACTCTCGCTCCGGCTTCAGGCACCTTGGCGGAGGCCGCCGTCGATCTCGCGAAACAGGCGCGGCTGTTGCCGACGGCCTTGTTGGCGCCGCTGCCCTGTGAAGGTGCCAATCAGATCGGAGCCTGGGGCCATGAGCACGATTTGTTGCAGGTCTCGGCGGAAGAGATTTCCGAATACAGAATGGCCGCGGCCCGAAGCCTGGTTTCGGTGGCGGAAGCGCGCATTCCCCTGGCCGGCGCTGAACGCACCCGCGTCGTCGCCTTCCGGCCCGAAGATGGTGGCGTCGAACACCTCGCCTTAGTGATCGGCGAACCGTCAAAGGACGAACCGGTCCTCATCCGCCTGCATTCAGAGTGCTTCACCGGGGACCTCTTGGGGTCCTTGCGCTGCGACTGCGGCGATCAGCTTCGTGGTGCCATCGAAGCGATCAGCAAGGCCGGCGCCGGAATCCTGCTCTATCTGACACAGGAGGGCCGCGGCATCGGCTTGGTCAACAAGCTTCGGGCTTATGAGCTGCAAGACCGGGGCGCCGATACGGCAGAAGCGAATGAAGCCCTCGGCTTCGACGCCGATGAGCGCGTTTACCTGCCGGCAGCCGAGATGCTGCGCCAATTGGGATTTCGACGCGTGCGCCTTCTGACCAACAATCCGCAAAAGGTCTCAGCGCTGACGCGCTGCGGGATCGCCGTCGAGGAGCGTGTGCCGCACCGTTTCCCGTCAAACGGCCACAACGATTTCTACCTTGCCACAAAGGCCGCCCGCTTCGGCCATTACTTCTAGGCACCGGCGGTTTCTGGAAATGCGGTTCCAGACGGCCGCTCTGACGCACTTGCCAGACCGGCAGGCTTTGCCCGGCAAACCCCTCCCTCCGGGCCAGATCCAGGCGAACAAAATCCAATAAATTCAAAGCCTTCTCCTTGGCCCGTTGCTTGCATGGAAACGGAGTGGAGAAGACATGAACCTGGAAGTTGGCGCAGACAGCTGGATCAGGCCGCAAATCGGCCGGTCGCAGCATTGGCAAGACCCCGCGGCCGCCACGCCGGCGGGACTGGCGACGACGCCCGCCAACGCCACCTCAGGCCGAGCCGGCACAAACGATCCGTCGCCTGGCCGGGCTCAGGTCCGCATCCAGAACAGCGGCACAGAGCTAGAGCGAGAGGATTACTGGGCGCAGGCCGATAGGGCCGCCGAGAACGGAGAGATGGAGTTCGGCGACCTGCTGGATCTCATAAACCCCCTGCATCACATTCCTGTTGTCGGAACCCTTTATCGCGAGATGACGGGCGATACGATCCGGCCCCACGCCCGGGTGATGGGCGGCATGCTCTACGGCGGGCCGGTCGGACTTGTCGCGGCTGGCGTGAACGCGGTGATGGAGAGTGCCTCGGGCGAAGATGCCGGCGGCACCGCTTTCGCCTGGGCCTTCGGGGAGGAAGATGCTCCTCCTTCTGCTATGGCCGCCTCGGACCAGCGCCGCTCGGAAAACCCTGCGCAAGCTGTCCCGGAGGGCGCCGAACGGGCCTCCCTCCAGCCTGAGACCGAAACGCGCCCTGAAGACACACGGCATTATGCGCAGGCCTCTCTCCCTGAAGCGACCAATACTGACCTGTCTGATCATATTCCTGCGACTGGAGATAGCAGTTCCGGCCACAAGGGCGGCGCGGAACCTGGAGACTTGGCGAAATCAGCTCCAGATTTTGCGAACGGCGAAGTATTGACCGGCCAAGCAGCGCTAAGCGCCTTTCTCTCCGACTTGCAGGGCGTCGCAGGGTCCGCCCAGCAGGGGCTGACGGCAACCACGCAGCGCGCCAAGGCGCAAACCCAGACAGGCGTTCCGGCCAGCGCTATCACCAATCGAGGCCCGGAACCAACCCGCGACCAGCAAGGCCCGCGGTTTCTCGACAACCGTGGCAAACTCCTGGCACACCCAACCGCACCCGACCGCGCCTTTGCATTGCCCCGTGCCGTACCGGAGCCCACAGGGCCGGCCGCCGCCACGGCCACGGTGAAAGCAGAGGCTCAAGGCGCCGAGCAAGGTCAGACACAAGGCGCCGACGCGCTGAGCGGCAACGGGTTCGAATCGCGGATGTTCAGCGCAATCGAGAAATACGAAGCCCTGTCGAAATCCCGACTCTCCGGAAATGCCTCCGCCTTCACTGTGGAATAAATCGTCAGAGGATCTCCTTCCCGTGGCCGGCGTCCGGCACCGCCGCTTGTCCCCGTCGCCCCAGCAGGCCTATCTTGCCGTTGACTTCTTTTGTTGGAGGAGGGGCAACGCGTGAAGAAGACCGTAGGAAGGCCACGTGGAGCCGCGTAGCCGGTCTGGTGTGCAGCAACCCAGATCGGTGGCTGAGCTGGCTGGTTGGGTGCCTTTCGACCTGGCCGATCGTCCGGATGGAACCGTCGTACAATGGATCGACCTTGGGGATACGGAGTTTTCCGACCCCTTCTTTCGCGACACCATCAACAGGCGCCGGGAACAACAGGATGCCAGGATTCTCGAAACCGGGCTTCAGCCACTTTGCGAGCTGCCCGCCTTCGCACCCCACCTACGTCCCAGCGGTTTCGTTTTTCATGCCTCACGCGCCGGGTCCACGCTCTTGTCGAATGCCTTAAAGGCGATGGATGACAACCTTGTCCTGGTCGAGCCCAATCCCCTCAACCAGATGCTGGGGTCACCGGCACGTCGCACTCATCCGACAATGTGGGACCAACTCTTCAAAGGGTTGACGGCCTGTCTTGGCCAACCGCGCAGAGCGGCGCAAAGCCGATACTTCATCAAGTTCAGCAGCCACAACGTCTTACAGGTCGGGGATATCCTGCGATGCTATCCGAACGTGCCTTGGATCTTTCTCTACAGGGACCCCGCAGAGATCATCGCGTCCGCACTGAGGAGCGCCCCGGGGTGGCTGGCACACCTGGAAGCGCCGGAGAAGGCAGAGGCGATCTTCGGAATTTCGGCAGATGCCGCGCAGCAGATGGATCGGACAGAGTTTGGCGCGGCGGTCCTTGAACGATTCTTCGATGCCGCGCTAGCCGCTGGGGACGACCAGAGGCGCTTCCTCAACTACCGCCATCTGAGACAGGATACCATCGCGAGCGTACTGCGACCTTTGGGCCTGGCACCAGACAAGGCAGCAGAGGACCGCATGCGAACCCTCTTCAATTACGATTCAAAGTCGATCCGGAAGAAGCCCTTCGAGGACAGGAACGAAGCCACGGCGTATGACTCGGAGGTCACTTGCCCCGAGTCCCTCCTGCAAAAATTCCGAGCCCTTGAATCCCAAGCCTTCGTGCCGCAGCGGTCTGACAGTCAGGATTCGGCAATCTAGCCTTTGCCCGGTGCCTTGCGCCGAAAGCGGTCGTTCATCTGCCGGCTTTCTTCGTCGAACATGAACGACAGCAGGACGAAGCGGCGTCCGGCCGTAACCGGTGTCGCTTCGTGCATCAGCGAACAGGAGAAGATCACCGCGTCCCCGCTGTCCGGCGAATAGAGGTCGGGCCCGTACTCGGGAAAGCGGAGCGCCCCGCCTTCAAATTCCTCCTTGTTGAGGTTCAGAGTCATGGCGAAGCGGCGGTGTGCGTGCCATTCCGTCGTATTGTCGCGGTGAGGCCGGAACTTCCCGCCTTCCGCCCCGTCGTAGCAGACCACCTTGTAGTCTTCGACACCCGCGATGTCGCGGGTGAAGGCCTTTTTGATTTCCGGTGCCACACGCCGCACCAGGGCTTGCTTGATGCGGTCTTTCAGACCTGGGTCGTCGATGTAGAAGTCGCGCCTTACTTTCGTTTCCGGGTCGACGACGTAGTCTCCTTTCTCCTCGTCCCCATGCTGGCCGAAGACTGTCCCTCTTTCCGGATCCCCCGCTTCGAAGGCCGCGATCAACTCGCGGCAAAAAGCCTGGTCCAAGACCTTCGGCACATAGAGCACGGGCGCGAAATGGCCAAGGTTGCGCGGCGGACGTTGGGGCAAATGGCGCAGGTATGACAGAGCCTGCCGCGCGTAAGCAGAATCGGCGATGTTGCGATCTATCCGTTCGATCCGGCGGTTCTCATCCGCGAAGACCGCAACTAGGGATGCTTTTTCCTGACCGGATGGCGCGCCCTTCAACCCATAGTCTATTCCAAGCCCTTTGGTCACCTGTCCTCCCAGGTCGGACAGGACATTGAAGGACAGCCTTGCCTCGGCCAGGGCTTTCGCGTTGCTATCCGGATCGGCCAGGGTCACGACGAAAACATGGACGTGCGGCTCGAATTCGGCACTAGCTTCTGCAAAGCCGCGCAATTGCGCGACGCATCGCGGATCATCAAGTCCAGGGCACAGCAGCAGAAGCAACCGCTTTCCAGTCATGGCTGTAGAGAGCTGTACGCGTTGGCGCAGTTGGTTCGGCAAAATGATGTCGGGGAGGAGGTCGAGGCAAGAGAAGGCAGGGATGGCATCGGGTTGTACCTGGGATGCCTGCTGCGTACCCTCCTGGCTGTGACTTGTAACGGTCATCGTTGACACCCTCCGGAGTCCAAGCCTAGACGAATCATACGGCACCTGCGATCTATGCCATAAAGCAGGGCGTGACAAGTAAGCGTTGTGACGCAGGCGGGAGTGTTCTCGGCCCGGGCGCGGCAGCGATCCGGGACCAACAAAGAAGGGATAGCGACGATGCAGACCATCTTGACGCTGGATGACCTTCTGTCACCCATCACGATAGAAACCTTCTTTGCCGACTACCATCGCCGCCGCTGGCTCCATGTGCCGGGAAATGCCGAGAAGTTCGCCCCGCTCATGTCATGGGACATTTTGAACGCGCTGCTGACGATGTCGGTGTGGAACAATCAAACACTGCGCCTGATGATGGACAAGCGGCCGGTTCCGCCAAACACCTATTGCGACAGCACGCTGGACCGGAACGAACAGCAAAGCCTGCAACCCAATCCACAGAAGGTTATGGACTGGATGCGGCAAGGGGCATCCTTGCTGCTTAACCGGATCGAAACTTTGCACCCGGAATTGCTCCGCGCTGTACGTGCGGTGGAGCAGGGTTGCGGCGGCAAGAGCCTCGCAAATGTCTACTGCTCATGGGAAGGCCATCAGGGTTTCGACTCGCACTTTGACAAGCACGACGTCTTTGCGCTGCAGATTGCGGGGGAGAAGACCTGGCGGCTCTATGAAGGCGGCGCCGTGAATCCCGTGCGCCATCCTGCGTTTCAGAACATGCGCCAAACGGAAGTCGACAAGATCAAGGGGCGGGTGGCAAAAGAAGTGGTGATGCGACCCGGGGACCTGATGTACGTGCCGCGCGGGCTGACTCACGATGCCCTTGCGTCGAGTCAGGCTTCCATCCATGTGACGATCAGCTGCATGGAACCAGTTGGGTTGGATTGGTTGACCATGATGTGGGAACGCGCAGTGTATGACCCTCAGTTCAGAGCGGCGTTGCCGCGTCCAGCCGAGGGCGATGCCGCACTCGTTCAGTTTCTGGAGAGCCTTTCCGAGAGGTTTCGCGAACTCGCACTCTCACCGGAAGGCCTCAAAGAGGTCCGGCGGCTGCAACAGAGCGTCATGGACACGCCCGAACCCTATGCGCTCAACGCGGAAGCCCGCGGGCCCCGAACCTCATAGGAGCCGATCTCCATGGATTTGCTTGTCGGCAAGCAGGGTGAAAAGTGGACCGCACGGTTCGGAAACGATGCGTGGGCCTGCGCAATCGGGCGGGGCGGAGTTTCGGCCGACAAGAAGGAAGGGGACGGCGCGACGCCTGCCGGTTGCTGGCGCTTTCGCCGATTGTTGTATCGCGCGGACCGTGTCGCGGCACCAGCGACGAAGTTGCCTTCAACAGAGATTGCGGAGGGCGACGGTTGGTGCGACGACCCGGCCCGCCCGGAATACAACCGGCCTGTGCCCTTGCCCTTTTCTGGTGGCCATGAACGCCTTTGGCGCGACGATCATCTCTATGATCTTGTTGTCGTCCTCGGCCACAACGACGATCCGCCAGTGCGCGGCAAGGGTAGCGCGATCTTCTTGCATGTGGCCGCGCCGGATTATGCTCCGACGGAAGGATGCGTGGCCTTGTCGGAATCGCACCTGCTGCAGGTGCTCCGGAGCGCTGACCACACAACCCGGGTCTGCGTGGAACACGAAAGATAGATGGCTCTTTAGGGCGTGGTGGCTTTGGGCCGCGCGCCAAATATAGCGGTCCCGACGCGGACGGACGTCGCACCGAAACGTACGGCCACACCATAATCGGCGCTCATGCCCATGGAGAGAACGGACAGATCGTTTCGCGCAGCAATTTCGGCGAGCAGCGCGAAGTGCAGAGCCGGTTCGTCATCGACAGGGGGAATACACATCAGTCCGGTCACCGGCAGTTGGAGCTCATCACGCGCGAAGGAAATAAAGGCGTCGGCGTCCTCGGGCGCCACACCTGCCTTTTGGGGCTCTTTGCCGGTGTTCACTTGCACAAGGCAATCCGGCCGACGACCGACGCGTTGCATCTCCTTGGCCAAGGCCTTTGCCAACTTGGGACGGTCAAGCGTCTCGATGACGTCGAAGAGCTCGACGGCATCACGTGCCTTGTTTGTCTGCAAGGGGCCGATGAGGTGAAGCCGCAAATCGCTGTGCTTCGCTTTCAGGTCCGGAAACTTGGACTGTGCTTCCTGCACCCGGTTTTCCCCGAACTCCAGCTGGCCCGCCGCGATCGCGGCCTCAACTTTATCCGTGGCCTGGACCTTGCTGACCGCGACCAGAGTTACGTCGTCGACCGTCCGCCCCGCCGCTTTGACGGCAACGGCGATCTCGCTTTTCACGGCAGCAAGGTTCGCCGCAATCTCAGCTTCCAGAGTCATGGTTCCGCTTCTACCTAAGCTCGGACTAGGCACTCCTGGCCCGCCGCCTTAGACCTGTGATGAACGGGCCGTTGTGCAAGTGGTGACGCGGCCTCAATGACCCGTCAAGCCTCCCGTAATCGATCTGTGCTTATCGGTGCGGAGAACCGCCAAAAAGAAAGGGGCGGGAAATCCCGCCCCTTTCAACCGCCCAGAGGCAGTTTCGCTTCAGCTACTAGAATCCGAGACGCACGCGAACCAGACCGGTGTAGGCCTCGTTCTCGATGTTGTCTTCGGTATCCCACTGGCTGTAAAGACCGGCAAGGCTTGCCGTGACGCCCGGGCCTAGCGCGTATTCAACGCCGAGGCCGATGGCCGTCATTTCATCATCGCCACCACCGGCAGTTCCTTCGACCTCAGAGGTGAAGTAGGTGGCGCCAACGGTCCAGGGGCCGGTGCCGTAGGAAACACCAGCTTCCCAGGCCTCACCATCCGTCGAGCGATCGGAGTCTTCCGCGAGGTAAGAGCCACCAACCGTGAAGCCGGCAAAGCCGATGTTACCACCGAAGCTGATCATCGACGGATCGTCGGATCCCGAGCTATCGTCGGCTTCAGCCTGGCGATAACCGGCAGCCACGCCGATGTCGACGCCGCCGAAGGTCTGCACGAAGTTACCACCAACCGAGAAGAGGTTGTTGGCCTGCGTGTTTTCGTCGGCGGGCTGGTTCTGACCGTCACCGGAGATGTTCGGCGAAGGCACGAAAGAACCGGCGATCTGGAAACCACCGAACCGCGGCGAGTAGTAGGTGATGCCGTGGTCGTCGTTGCTCAGGTCACCATAGGTGGAGAGACCCGGCGTACGGAAACCAGTCGTCTGACCGGTCGGCGGCGGGTTGAAGATGGTCACCCAACCGGAGTTGACCGGAACACCAACGTTCGGACCAGCGATCTGGGTCATGTAGGCGGCCGTGTTCTCGCCACCGATCACGAAGCGGCCGAAGCTGCCCTCGATGAAGAGATAGTTTTCGTCGATCTGGTCGCCGGAAGTGAAGGCTTCCAGTTCGATCTGCACACCGAAGGTGACGCCGTTATCAAGGGTCGTCTTACCCTTGAAGTGGACTTCGCCGTCGGCCACGACGTTGGTCGCGCCGTAATCGGTGCCGTCTTCACTATCGATGTCGCCAAAACCAAAAGCAGTCTGATAGTAACCGCCCAGACCAAGCTGGAGCGGCTCGGCTGCCGAAGCGGCCGTGGCGACAACACTGCCTGCCACAAGAGCAGTGGTGCCATAAAGTGCTTTTTTCATTTCTGCCTCTCTTTGAAGCGTTACGTAACACGAAGCGTTGTTTGACCGGTGTCTGCCCAACGAACCCCCTGCGTCTGGCTCCGACGAGCTCCCGATCATCCCCTTCCACAATTCGTTGAACCGCAGAAGACCTAGGCATATAGCATTCATAATGGTTTATACGTCAACCATTACGCCGGAGGATCGTTGCAATAAAGTACCCACTGTGGCCCATACGCCACAGAATTGAGTAAGAAAGGATTTACCAATTATTCCTGAGGGATGCGTCCCATTGTGGTCTCATGACCTTAATTTAAGCGCTATATGGAAGGATTTTCCGGGTAAATCGAAGACGCACTGCCCCAGCCCGAATTCAGCTAGTCCGATGCGCACGGCCGCGGTGTCTCGAGAGGGTCCCCTTCAGGGGTGATATAGCCCAGGACCTGCATGACCTCTCGCTGATCTTTGCAGATCCGCTCGATTTGCTCCTGCTCAAGTTCCTCGGCCCATTGGCCGACGGCCCCGCTTCGAAAAAAGCTCGTCGAACCGTCGGGCCTGGCCTCCCTGAAACCGCCTGACTTCTCTTGGCCTGAAAGCTTCTCGAACGAACTGAATTCGATCGCTTTCGCGAGGCGCGCGGATTCAAAGGGGACACGCAGGAATTCCAATACTCTCCCGAAAGCGGCTTCGGGAGTCCGGACCATGTCCTCATAACGCACGAGGCAACGGCTCATTCCCTTTGCCTCTGTCCAAGACCGTACGTGCTGAGACCAACTTCCGAGCAGCATGGCCGCCTGTTCTTCCGAGCGCGGCACGTGGTTCTTAGGCTCTCCCAGAAGCTGCGCTGCGCGCGCGTAGGAAACCTGATAATGGTGCGCGAAGGAGACGGCGACATCCAGGGGGTTGCGGACGATGTAGATCGCACCCGCAGTCGCCGAAGGCGTGATAAGAGGCGTACCATGCAGCTTGCCAATGATGTTATGGGTCTTAACGAAGACGTCGTGGTTCTGCGAATTGGCGAACCAGGCGTGCAGCCTCGGCCGAAGCTTGGCCACATCTTCAGGGGTTAGGTCATCTTTCTTGCGTCCGCTCAGTTTTTCCAGGTGAAGCCAGAAACCGTCGCCATAGCAATGAAACCGGAGATCGTTGATATCGACCGGCTCGGAAGGGTCCATTAGGTAGTTGGCGAGGAAAGCGCGCATCCAGGTGTTCCCGGACTTCGGGAAGGACGCGAGCCAAATGATCCCAGGCACTTTTGCACGACCTCAATCTGTCGGGAAATCCGAGAGCCGTCTTATCGCGGGACCGTTAGCTGTGCAAGGCAAGGTCAGAGTGACCTTCGTTGGGCTATCTGCGATCCTGCCGCCGCGTCGAAACGCCACGGTGTTGCGACGGCCCCCGCTAGCGCTTGCTCCCTTAGGATGCCAGGGTCATAATCCGCGGCCCTTGGACAAAGCCCCAGAGGCATGAGCGCTGCTCTTGCCGCCTGCTGATCCCGGGCCAACACCCCTTAGCGACAGCCGCAAAGCACTTGATCCAAATATGCTGACCAAATCCCTCGATATGGGCGCGCCACATGAGTTGTTTGACCTCGCGCGCAGCCATCAGGCCGAAGGCCGTCGATCCGAAGCCAAATCGCTTTATGAGAAGATCCTCCGACAGGCCCCGCACCACGGAGCTGCACTCACCCTCCTGGCATCTATCGCGTACCAGGAGGGCGACGATATTCAGGCGGAGGCTTATCTCGACCGGGCCATTGAAATCTACCTCGGGATCCTTCAGCAGCGCCCGGCTGTCATGGAGTTCAAAGCATCAGCGGCGAATTTGTTGCTGGCTCGGAACCGGCTCTCCGAGGCAGAGGCCCTGATCAAGGACTTGAACCTGCCGCTTAATCCGATCCGCTCGTCCGCGCAGGAGTTTGCTGCCCGCCGAACGTCCTCCGGACAGCGGGGCGTCCCAGGTTTGCTTTTCAATACCATTCCGAAGTCTGCCAGTGAGTCTATCTGGAACCAATTGGCTGCGGGACTCGGTCTGGCTCAAAGCCATATCTCTCTGGGTCTCTTCCCGGTCTGCACCGTTGTTCCGCAGCGCGCCGCGGAATTGAAGCTTGGAGGCTTTATCGCCAAGGAGCACCTGCCTGCGAGTGCGTACAATGTTCAAGTTTTGGCGGATCAGGGAATTGATCGCCTGGTTTTCAATGCGCGCGATCCGCGGCAGGCAACGCTGTCCTGGGCACATTTCGTGCGCGACGATGTGTCCATGCGCCTGATGGGGCCGATCTGGCGCAAGATCGTGCCGCCGTCCGAAGTATTGAACTCCGACTTCACGGCTTTGCTGGACTGGTGCATTGAAAACTATCTGGCCATTCTCGTTGAGATGACCCAGGGCTGGCGGTCCCTGAGAGAAGATCCCGATGCGCCGATTCGGGTTGGATTCCAGAGCTTCGAGCAGTTCGTTGAGGCTCCGGACCGCTACCTGAAGTCGTTCCTCGAGTTCAATGAGTTGGGCGAGGATCTCTTCGCGAAAGATGCCATTGCCGAGTCCGTCCATCTTCGGAAGGGCATGAAGGAGGAATGGCGGGACGTCTTCTCGAAGGCTCAGAAGGAAAGAGCCTGGAAGCAGATCCCGCGCGACATGGCGGAGGAATTCGGCTGGCGCCGTTGAGCCGGCGCTTCGCTGTTCGGCCAGCTGTCGCGGTGACGGCACGCCCGTTGACTTTTTGGTACTGGTAGTCGCCGCGAATTGGGTCTATTTTCAAGCCGATATCATGGTTTCGGGCCGCGCCATAAACTCCGAACCTCGATATCGCCCATCCTCTTTGGAGAAGTTGGAAATGCAGTGCAGGGCACGTTTCTGGAAACAGTTGACGCATATCTCCGTGGCCATCGCGGTCTTTGGATTGGCCGGTTGCGGTGGCAGTTACTATGACGAGTCGGGCACGGTTTATCCGGAGAATGACAACCGGAAAACCTCCGGAAGCCTCTACAAGTCAGAGGAAAGCGTCTTCGGAGACGGAGGACTTGACCTCTTCGGCGAGGACAAGCCTGAAGGCGGTGGCGACGGCGCCGGCATCGGGGTGAACAGCTTCCTATGGCGGGCCTCCCTCGACACCATTTCCTTTATGCCACTGGCGTCCGCTGATCCTTTCGGCGGCGTGATCATCACGGACTGGTATTCGCCGCCGGAGAGCCGGGCAGAGCGGTTCAAGATCAATCTCTACATTCTCGGCCGGGATCTGCGCGCCGATGGTGTTCGAGCATCTGTCTTCCGGCAACTTCAGGATCAATCCGGCGGCTGGTCGGATGCAGCTGTCGAGCCAAAGACCTCCGTGGACATTGAGAACGCCATCCTTTCGCGGGCGCGCCAGCTTCGGATCGCCGCACTTCAATAAACACCGCGGCATTTCCTTCCAGAGATCAGGCGCGGAACTCCGATAAGAGGGGAACCTCTATGACTTCCGCGCCTTTCTTGTATGTTCAGAAGCAGCGCCCATAGCGCTTCATAGCGAACACCACAGAGAGTTGCGTTTGGAGGCCTGGACCCTCCGCTGGATTGCATAGATGGAACGTTACAACGTCAAAGAGACCGAAGCGAAGTGGCAGCAGGCCTGGGCCAAAGCCGACTGCTTCGCGGTAGAGGCCGACAGCACCAAGCCGAAATATTATGTTCTTGAAATGTTCCCGTACCCTTCGGGCCGCATTCATATGGGGCATGTTCGGAACTATGCTATGGGCGACGTGGTCGCACGTTACAAGAAGGCGCGCGGATTCAACGTCCTACACCCCATGGGCTGGGACGCCTTTGGCTTGCCGGCGGAGAACGCGGCGATGGAGAAGAAGGTCCATCCCGCCGAATGGACTTACGCCAACATCGACGCGATGCGCGGACAGCTTCAGGGCATGGGCCTGTCGATCGACTGGAGCCGGGAGATCGCGACCTGCCATCCCGGATACTACGAGCACGAGCAGGCGATCTTCCTGGATTTCCTGGAACGCGACCTGGTCTACCGTAAGGAATCCTGGGTGAACTGGGACCCTGTGGATCAGACGGTTCTGGCCAACGAGCAGGTCATCGACGGCTGCGGCTGGCGCTCCGGCGCGCCGGTTGAGAAGCGTAGGCTTTCCCAGTGGTTCTTTCGCATCACGGCGTATTCGGACGATCTGCTGAAAGCGCTGGAGGGATTGGACCGCTGGCCGGAAAAAGTCCGGATCATGCAGCATAACTGGATCGGCCGCTCCGAGGGTGCCCGCATCTTTTTCCCGCTGAAGGGACAAGAGGAGAAGCTCGAGGTCTTTACGACCCGTCCCGACACTTTGTTCGGCGCGTCTTTCTGTGCCATCGCCCCCAATCACCCCTTGGCCGCGGAGATCGCCGAGCGGGACCCGGAAGCCGCTGCCTTCATTCAGGAGTGCAGCCGCCTGGGCACCAGTGAGGAGGCGATCGAAAGAGCCGAGAAAACTGGTTACGATACCGGAATGAAAGCAATGCATCCCTTCCGGGAAGGGTGGGAGCTACCCGTCTATATCGCGAACTTCGTGCTGATGGAGTACGGCAGCGGAGCAATCTTCGGCTGCCCGGCCCATGACCAGCGCGACCTCGATTTTGCGAACAAATACGGCCTTCCGGTCATTCCGGTCGTCCTGCCGCAAGGGGAGGACCCAGCCAGTTATCAGGTGACACACACGGCCTACGTCGGCCCCGGCGCCGCCTTCAACTCCGAATTCATGGACGGCATGGATGTTGAGTCAGCCAAGCGCGCGGCCATCAAACGCCTGTCCCAGCTGGATCAAGGCGAAGGCACCATTGAGTACCGGTTGCGGGATTGGGGGGTTTCCAGGCAGCGGTACTGGGGCTGCCCGATCCCGGTGATCCACTGTGGAGGCTGTGGCGTGCTGCCAGTGCCGCGGGATCAGTTGCCGGTGCGTCTGCCCGACGACGTAGACATCAGCGTGCCTGGTAATCCCTTGGCGCGCCACCCGACCTGGAAACATGTCGACTGCCCGAAATGCGGCAAAGCGGCCGAGCGCGACTGCGACACGATGGACACTTTCGTCGATTCTTCCTGGTACTTCGCACGCTTCTGCAGCCCCAAATCCGACAGCCCCATGGACCGTCATGCCGTCGACTATTGGCTGCCGGTCGATCAGTACATCGGAGGCATCGAGCACGCCGTCCTGCACCTGCTCTACTCGCGCTTCTTCACACGTGCATTGAAGGTGAGCGGTCACCTGGGCATCGACGAACCTTTCGCAGGCCTTTTCACTCAGGGAATGGTGTGCCACGAGACTTACCGCGACGGCGCGGGACAGTGGCTGACCCCGGATAGCGTGCGCCCCCGTGACGGCGGCGGATACGAGACCTTGGACGGCGAGCCTGTATCGGTGGGCCGCTCCGAAAAGATGAGCAAGTCCAAGAAGAACACGGTCGACCCGGCGAACATTATCGAGACCTATGGCGCCGACACGGCACGCTGGTTCATGCTGTCCGACAGTCCACCGGACCGGGATCTGGAATGGACCGACGCCGGCATCGAGGGCGCCTATCGTTTCGTCCAGCGCCTATGGCGCTTGTTCGGCGAGGCGCAGCAGCACTTGCCAGACGCCGGGACCCCCCAGCCGGACGACATCAGCGAGCAGGGTGAGGAGCTGCGCCGCGCGGCCCACAAAGCCGTGCGCAGTGTGACCGACGATATCGAGCAGTTCCACTTCAACCGGGCCGTGGCGCGGATCTATGAACTGACCAACAGCATCTCCGGTTTTAACCCGGCGAACGCGTCGGACATCTGGGCGCTGAGAGAGGCGTTCGAAATCGTCGCGCGGCTGGCCGCCCCGATGATGCCGCATCTGGCGGAAGAGATCTGGAAGCGCCTGGGCCACGAGACCTTCCTGGTTGACGTGCCCTGGCCTGAGGCCGACCTCGCACTAGTCCGCGAGGACACGATTGTCTTGCCCGTTCAGGTGAACGGCAAGAAGCGGGCGACGGTCGATGTCCCTCGGGACAGCTCGGAAGACTTGGTCCGGGATGCTGCACTTGCGGAGGCGGCCGTTCAGCGGGCGATCGGCGGCAAAGAACCGCGCCGGGTCATCGTCGTACCGAATCGGATCGTCAATGTGGTCGTCTAGGACAACTGCCACTTTGCCTAAAGGCCGTGGCGGGCGTCGCGGCGTTGCGGCCATCTGCATGGCGCTGTTCCTGTTGAGCGGCTGCGGTTTCGAGCCTCTTTACGGTCGGGACGAGTCCGGCCGCGACGGCGTGTCCGACGAATTGGCGCAAGTGCATATCGTGCCGCTGAGGGACCGCACCGGCCAGCAGATGCACAACTTTCTGCGCGATCAGATCAACCCGAAGGGCCAGCCGGGCACACCAAAGTACGATCTTCTGGTTTCTCTCCAGGTGACGACCACCGACCTGGGTATCCGCCGGGACGCAACCGCGACGCGGGCCAACCTGATTGTTGTCGTGGAGTATCTCCTGCGCGAATCCGGCAGCGGTGAGTCCTTGCTGCGGGGACGGTCCCGCTCTACGAACAGCTATAACATCCTGGAAAGCGAGGTTGAGTACGCGACCTCCGTCTCCCAGAACGACGCCGAGCGGCGCGCTTTGCGTCAGATCTCAGAAGAGATCCGCTCTCGGCTGGCAGTCTACTTCCACAATCGGAGCGGGGTGTGACCGGCCTCCCTCTCGTGCCGCCCCTTCAGAACAGATGAAAGTATCGGCGGGCGATGCAGACCGTTTCTGCCAGGCCCCCCCGGCCAAGGTGCGGGCCGTCCTCGTCTACGGTCCGGACGAGGGCTTGGTCCGAGAGCGCGCCAAGAACCTTGTCACAAGCGTCTCTCCGGACCCGGCAGATCCCTTTCGCGTCGCCGACCTGACCGGTGCTGTCCTGGACGATGACCCCGCCCGGCTTGCGGACGAAGCTGCGGCAATCGCCCTTACGGGTGACCGTCGTGTGGTCCGTATTGACCGCGCGGGCGACAAACAGGCGAAACTGTTCACGGCCTTTCTAAAGGATCCCGTCGGGGACAGTCTGATCGTCGCGATTGGCGGCGACCTTCCGGCACGCTCCAGCCTGCGCAAGGTTTTCGAAGCCTCCAAGGCCAGCGCCGCAGCGGTGGCCTGCTACAGGGACAACGCAAGATCAGTCAATCAATTGGTGCGTGAGACCCTTGCAGCGGCAAACCTGCAAGGAGATCCCGACGCTCTGGCCTTCCTGACGGAGCACTTGGGCGGCGATCGTCAGGTGACCCGGCGGGAATTGGAAAAGCTGGTCCTCTACAAAGCCGATGGCGATGGCCGGGTTATGCTCGAAGATGTGCTGGCCTGCATCGGGGATACCGCCGAGCTGACTATCGAAGATGTGACGAACGCAGTGGCGGATGGCGAGGTTGCGCTTCTGGAACGAAGTCTCTCCCGGAGTTTTCAGGAAGGCGTGCAGCCCATCACGCTGTTGCGAGCTGTGGCCCGCCACCTTCAACGGCTGCATCTGGTGGCAAGCCGGGTCCAACAGGGGGAAGCGTTGGAGGCAGCGATCAAGTCACTCCGGCCACCGGTCTTCTGGAAGGTCGCGGACCGCTTCCGGGCCCAGGCGCAGGGTTGGAGCAATGTCCGACTGGCAACGGCGCTTGATCGGGTCCTTGAAGCGGAGATTGCCTGCAAGCAGACCGGCGCACCGGCGCTGAACCTGACGTCCCGTGCCCTCTACGAAATCGCCGCGCGCTCCCCCCTGGCACGACGCAGGCGGGCCGGTTAGCGCCTCAAAATCCGTGTCTTAGAATGTCGGCGCGATCAGCCTTCTTGGGGCGGCACTTGATTGAGGCGGCGCAGGACATCGTCGAGCTGTTCGAGCGTATTGTAATGGATCGTGATCGAACCACTCTCGCCCTCGCCCTTGGCGAAATCAATCGTGACCTTTAGTCCCAACAGCTCCGCGAGGCTGTGTTCAAGCGCCAAGGTATCCGCGTCCTTTTCCCGACGGTCGGACGGGGCTGGAACTGCCTTGAGGGCCGGCTTCGCCGCGGCGCCGCGGCTCTGCTTTTCGCGGCCTTGGCTCTTGCGGACCAGGTCTTCGGCCTGACGGACGTTCAGTCCCTTGGAGACGATGGACTTTGCGAGGCTTTCTGCCTGGTCGCTGCCGACAAGCGTGCGCGCGTGACCCGCCGAGAGCGACTTGTCCCGCAGCATCTCCTTCACCGACTCCGGCAAGCTGAGCAGGCGAACGGTATTCGCGATGTGGCTGCGGCTTTTGCTGAGGGCGCGCGCGAGATCTTCCTGGGTATGATTGAAGTCCTCAATCAGACGATTGTAGCCCTCGGCCTCTTCGAGAGGACTCAGATCCTCGCGCTGAATGTTCTCAACGAGAGCAATTTCAAGGGACTTTACATCGTCCAGATCGCGGATGACGACAGGCACTTCATGGAGCTGCGCCATTTGCGAGGCGCGCCAACGGCGCTCGCCCGCAACAATCTCATATTCGCCCGCCCTCTCGGGATGGCGACGCACGAGAATCGGCTGAAGAACGCCGTTCTCTTCGATCGAAGCGGAGAGGGCCTTCAGCGCCTCCGGATCGAATTCCTGCCGCGGCTGCAGCGCGTTCGGATGAACGTGCTCGATGGGCACGCTCTTTGACGAACGCACCTTGTCGAGAGAGGCGTAGTCCTCGTTCTCGTCACCAAAAAGAGCCGCCAAGCCACGTCCCAGGTTGGTACGCCGGGCCTCGGCCGAGTCGCGATCTGTCATCTTGCCAGGTTCCTTGCCTTCGTACTTCGCGTCACCAGGCGTCCTGCCCTCTTCCAGGCCTGTCCCGCCGATGCCTTAACACGACAACGCGGCATTTTGGCCTAGTCCCCTCTCCCGCTTCAGCATCTCCGCAGCCAGGCGAATATAGGCCTGGGCCCCCGCGCACCGCATATCGTAAAGCAGAACCGGCTTTCCGTGAGATGGGGCCTCGGAAACCCGGACATTGCGCGGAATGACGGTTTCGTAAACGACCTCGCCGAGGTGGTGCCGGACATCTGCCGCGACCATGTCGCAAAGGTTGTTCCTCTTATCGAACATCGTGAGGACGATCCCCTGAATCTCCAGGGTGGGATTGAGTCCCCGCTTCACGCGTTCGATGGTGCGCAGCAAATGAGACAGCCCCTCCAATGCGTAGAATTCGGCTTGCAGAGGTACAAAAACCGCATCAGCGGCCACCAGCGCGTTCAATGTCAGGAGTCCCAGCGCCGGCGGACAGTCGATGAGGACATAGTCGTAATTATCGGCAGCCGCGTTTAAGGCTTCCTTAAGGCGGTATTCCCGCTCCGGCACTGAAATCAACTCGATTTCCGCCGCGGACAACTCGACCCCTGAGGGCACCAGATCCATGCGCGGGACCTTGGTGTGGAGTACATTCTCCATCAAGTCGTCGCCCTCTATCAGAATCGGATAGATCCCACGCACACGGGAGTCCGCGTGGAGGCCCAGACCGGTGCTGGCATTGCCCTGGGGATCCAGGTCGATGACGAGGACCTTCTTCTCGCAGGCCGCAAGCGCGGTCGCCAGGTTTATGGCCGTGGTCGTCTTGCCGACCCCACCCTTTTGATTGGCAACCGCAAGCACTCTGGCGCGGCGTTGGCCACCCCTGGATTTCTCCTCCGTCGGAGCCTCGTGCGTTTCCACAGACAACTGACAGGATCCTTAGACAGGCCTCAGGAGAGCAATTGAATTCGCAGGATTTTTCCCGCCGAATCCGATTCGCTCGGAAAGGAATCGGCGGTCATATTCCATTTTTGCCTTGCGGCGGTCAATTCTTCCTCGGCGCTTCTGCCCTTGTGGAAAAGCGCAATAGCGGGGACAGAATGCGCTTCCGTTCCGGCCCGCAGGAAAGGCGCGGCATATGCCATGAGCTTTTCCAGGGGCGCCAAGGCCCTGGCGGTCACAACATCCGCCGGAAATAGCGGGCTTTCCTCGATTCTGCCGGCGTGAACCTTGGCGGCGGCGCCAGTTTCGCGAATGACTTCCCTCAGGAAGGCTGATTTCCTTTGGTCGGATTCGAAAAGGTGAACCTCCCCTGCCCCCAGAATCGCCAGAACGAGGCCCGGGAAGCCCGCGCCCGACCCCAAATCCACTATTGTCCGGGCGCGCCCTTCCGGCTCAGGGGGCAAATGCCGGAGCAACTGGGCCGAATCCAGCAGATGGCGCCGCCAGAGATCCTCGAGGGTCTTTGGCCCCACAAGATTGATCGCCCGCGTCCATTTGCGAAGCAGCGCCGCATAGTGATCCAGAGCCTTCACCGTTTCACGTGAAACAGGGAAGGCGGAGAGAAAATCGTCTCGCGTAAAGGGAACCGTCATGGAAGATCCGTGGCCCTCGCCCGTATGGGCGCGTATCGCTGTTTCACGTGAAACGCCACCCGGTAAAATCTAGGCGGCTGAGCTCGCATCCTCGGCGGAACCGCCCTTCGCCCCATCCCGCCGCAGGTACTGGAGCAGGACAATCACCGCGGCCGGTGTAACCCCGGGCAACCGCGCGGCGGCGCCAATCGTTTCGGGCCGGGAACGACTCAAGGCCTCCTGGACTTCGTTGGAAAGCCCGGAAAGGGTCGTGAAGTTCAGGTCCGCCGGAAGCCGCAAGGCTTCATCCCGGCGATAGGCCTTTACATCGGCGTCCTGCCGCTGAAGGTAACCCGCATAGCGCCCCTCGATCTCGAGCTGGTCGGCAACGAAAGCCGGCAGAGCCCCCAGTGCCGGCCAGGCTTGAGCGAGCTGTGCGAAGCTGATCTCGGGATAGCGGAGCAGGTCGAAGGCCGAGCGGCGCACCCCATCCTGATTCACCCGCAGGCCCCAACCCTTCAGGACCGTCGGCGTAGCGACCAGCGATTCGGCGAGGGCGCGGCCTGCCTCCAGTGCGGTCATCTTTGCCGCGAAGGCCTCGGCGCGATACCGGGACACGCAGCCGATCTGCTGGCCCTTGGCAGTCAGGCGCTGGTCCGCATTGTCGGCGCGCAGCCGCAGGCGGTACTCCGCCCGGCTGGTGAACATACGATAGGGCTCGGTGACGCCACGGGTCACCAGGTCGTCGATCATGACGCCAATGTAGGCTTCGGCACGGTCCAGGGTGAAGGCGCCCTCCCCTACGGAACTCCCAGCCCCGGCGCGGCCCGCCGCCACGGCCGCATTGGCTCCGGCCATGAGGCCCTGAGCCCCGGCCTCCTCATAGCCGGTGGTGCCGTTGATCTGGCCGGCCAGGTAGAGGCCCGGCAAGCGATGCGTTTCCAGCGTAGGCCGCAGCTCCCGGGGATCCACGTAGTCGTACTCGATGGCGTAGCCCGGCTGCAGCACCTCGGCCCGCTCCAAACCGGGAATCTTAGCGAGGAAGGCGGCCTGCACCTCCTCCGGCAGAGACGTCGAGATTCCGTTGGGATAGACGGTGGCATCATCCAGGCCTTCGGGCTCCAGAAAAATCTGGTGCCGCTCCCGCTCCGCGAAGCGCACCACCTTGTCCTCGATGGAGGGGCAATAGCGCGGGCCTGTGCTCTCGATCTGGCCGGAGTAGATCGGTGCCCGGTGCAGGTTTTCCCTGATCAGGTCATGAACCTCGGGATTCGTATAGGTGATGTGGCAGGCGATCTGGGGCGTCGTGATGCGCTCGGTCAAGGTCGAGAAGGGCTCCGGCGGGTCGTCCCCTTCCTGGATCTGCAGCGCCCCGTAGTCGATTGTGCGGCCATCCAGGCGGGGAGGTGTCCCGGTCTTGAGGCGGCCAAGCTCGAACCCAGCCTGCAAAAGCCGTTCGGACAGGCCGATCGATGGCGCCTCCCCGATTCGCCCCGCGGGGATCTTGACGTCGCCACGATGGATCAAACCTTGAAGAAAGGTGCCGGTCGTCAAGACGACGGCCGCGGCGTCAACCTTCTGGCCGTTCCCCAGGATGACGCCATGACACCACCCCCGAGAATCAACAATCAGATCAACGACTTCCCCAGCGCGTACCGCCAAATTCGGCTGCTCGCGCAGCAGGTCCTGGATGGCGTCGCGATAGAGCTTGCGGTCCGCCTGAGCGCGCGGGCCCCGGACGGCCGGCCCCTTGCGCCGGTTCAACAAACGGAACTGGATACCGGCACGATCGATGGCGCGGCCCATGAGGCCATCCAAAGCATCAATCTCCCGGACCAGGTGGCCCTTGCCCAGCCCGCCGATGGCTGGATTGCAGGACATGACGCCAATGGTCGCCGGATCGTGGGTGACCAGCAAGGTCCGGGCGCCCATGCGCGCGGACGCCCCGGCAGCTTCACAGCCGGCATGGCCACCACCCACCACGATCACGTCGAAGCTGTCTGTCCGCGTGTCCACGGCCTTCGTCATCAACCCTCTAATCCAGAGATCAGGAATGCGTCCGCTATATAATGTTTGGCGCTGCAAAAGGAAACGGCTCAGCCCGGGGGCAGTGCCAATTTCTACGTTTCACGTGAAACACCTTCATTTGCCAATGCAGAAGTCCCGAAAGATCACGTCCAGAATGTCCTCGACATCCACCTCGCCGGTGATCCGCGCCAAGGCCCGAAGGGCGATCCTGAGGTCCTCGGCCGCCAACTCCGGCAGGGCTGCCGTGCTCGCCTGGTTGAGGGCCTCGCCGCAATCCTCCAGGGCGCGCCGATGGCGGACGCGGGTAAAGGCGGGAGCCGCCGCCGCGCCGGCCAAACCTTCCGCGACCTCTTGCTCCAACCGGGCCAGAAGCGCCGGGAGCCCATCCCCGCTGAGGGCCGAAACGGAAAGCACCTCGTGATCCCGGAGCTCGTCCGGCTGCCGGTGAGTCATCGACAGGTCTGTCTTGTTCCAGATCACCAAGCTGTCCCCGTCCAGCCAAGCCAGGGTCTCCGCGCGCTCCTCCTCCGCGTTGCTGGCATCGAAGACCGCCAACTTGAGGTCCGCCGCCGCGGCCCGCGCCTGCGCCCTCCGAATGCCCTCTCTCTCGATTTCGTCCTGAGGCGCATTCTCCGCCGGTCCATCCGGCAACAAGGCGGCCCGCAGTCCCGCCGTATCCGCCAGGGTCACGGGATACCCTGCAAGATCGAGATGCACCTCGATCACGTCCCGGGTCGTACCCGCCGTCTCCGAGACAATGGCCACTTCACGCCGGGCCAAGGCGTTCAAAAGCGATGACTTGCCCGCGTTCGGCGGCCCGAGGATGGCGACTTGGAACCCGTCCCGCAAACGTTCTCCGGCCTCGGCTTTCGCGAGGTGCGCCGAGATCTCTCCGGTCAACTCCAACAAAGACTCCTGCAGACCGGTAAAGGCCTCGTCGGGCAGATCCTCATCGGGAAAATCGATTTGGGCCTCGTAGTATGCCAGTGCCCGCAGCAATGTGCTGCGCCACTTGGTGACGGTCTTCCAAAGAGCGCCTTCCATCTGGCGCAGTGCCTGTCGCCGCTGCGCTTCGGTCTCCGCGGAGATCAGATCGGCCAAGCCTTCGACGGCGCTCAGATCCAGCTTGCCTGCATCGAAGGCCCGGCGCGTGAACTCCCCCGCTTCGGCAGGACGCAGACCGGATAGCTCCGACAGGGCTTCCAGGACCGCGGCCACCACCGCACGCCCGCCATGCAGATGGAGTTCCGCCGCATCCTCGCCGGTAAAACTCCGCGGCCCGGGGAACCAGAGAACCAGAGCCTGATCGAGAAGATTGCCGGAGCGCGGATGGCGCAAACGGCGCAGGCTGGCAAGCCTCGGCTTAGGCACGCCGCCCGCCAGCTCTCGAAGCGCCGCTTCGGTTGCCGGACCGGACACGCGGATCACGGCAACGCCTGCTTTCCCCGCGGCGCTGGAAAGGGCAAATATCGTCGCGTCATCGGTCATGCCGCTTTATCGAACGCTGTCCGCAGCGCCGCAAGTCCTGGTGCTCAAGCCTTCGCGATTTGCCGAGGCGACTCCTCGGAATGATCCGGATGGGCACAGAGGGCATGGTCCGCCACCACCTCCAGGATCCGGCAGTCGGCAACGCGCCCACCGCGGCACTGGTGGATCATGCGCTCGAGCTCCTCCTTCATGGCAACCAGTCTGGAAATCCGGGCCTCCACTTCCGCGAGGTGCCCCTGCGCGATGGAATCCACCTCCGCACAAGGGCGGTCCGGGTCGTCGCTCAAGGCAAGCAGATCCCGGACTCGCTCCAAGGAAAACCCCAGCTCCCGCGCATGCCGGATGAACTTCAAGCGGGCCCCAGACTCGTGGCTATAGCGGCGTTGGTTCCCGGCCGTTCGGGGGGCCGGCGGCAGAAGGCCGATGTCCTCGTAATAGCGGATCGTCTGCACCTTGGTCCCGCTTTCCTTCGCGAGGCGGCCAATCGAAATCTCCTCGCTCGCCATTGTCCGTTTCTCCACATTTGCCCTTGAAGCTACAGCGACTGTAGATCCTACATTGGCTATTACGGAGAACCCCGCAAGAGGAGATTCAAGGAGAAGTCATGGCCGGTTGTTGCCATACCCCGGGGGCCTTTGACGGAACCTCGCCCAAATTCCGGCGTTTGCTCTGGACCGTCATCACAATCAACGCCGTGATGTTCGTGGTCGAACTCACGGCTGGCGTCGCCGCTGGATCCATGGCCCTGCAAGCCGACGCACTCGACTTCCTGGGAGATACGGCGACTTACGGTCTCAGTCTCTTCGTCATCGGGCGGCCCCTGGTCGCACGATCACGGGCCGCGCTCTTCAAGGGCCTCTCTATCGGAGCGCTCGGCCTCTGGGTCCTCGGCGCCACGCTCTGGCGCGTCTTCATACTGGAACAGCCTGAGGCCTTCGTCATGGGCGGTATCGGCCTGCTGGCTTTCGGCGCCAACCTGGCCTGTGCCCTGCTGCTGATAGGCTACCGCGACGGAGACGCCAACATCCGGTCGGTCTGGCTGTGCAGCCGCAACGATGCAATCGGAAACCTCGCGGTCGTGGTTGCGGCCAGCGGCGTCTTCGCCACTGGCACCGCCTGGCCGGACCTTGCCGTCGCGGCGGTGATGGCCGTTCTTTTCCTCTCCGCGTCAGTCAAGATCGTGCGCCATGCCCTCTCGGAACTTGCGTTTGTGAAAGCCGAGAACGGGAAGGCGCGAGACGCAGCGCCACAGGATGGCGCGCCAATCGTTCAAGCGACGAGAGCCACCTTAGACTGACCTTCCTGTCCCATAAGGTTAACGCGAGAGCCCTCAGCCGCCAGCCTTGCTTCCGGAGCCCTTGCCTACCTGGCCACCCCCTTTGGTCATCGCGGCCCCCATATCAGCCCAGGCCTTCTGCATCTGCTCCCACCCCTGGAGGCCGAGCGGCAGCCAGGTCTTGAGCATCTCCTCAGGACCCATCGCCGCCAGGGAGTCCTGCATCCGTTTCTGCACGTCTGCCATCATGGCTTCCTGCATCGGGGCCACATCCGGCAATCCGAAAAAGCGGCGCGCTTCCTCGGGCGTACAATCGATGTCGATGGTGACTTTCATGGCCTCTATCATCCGCTGATTTCATCAAAACAGGCTTCCGACCCCTCTAGCATGATCCGCTCCCGGCCGCACGGCGGCTCGGCATATTCATGCCGGAATAGGAACTGGCTTCCTTTGGTGGTCCGCCGACTTGACCACCGTCATTGCGAACCATAATTTGCCGTTGAATAATTCGGCTTCCATTTCAATTGCAACTTTATCATCGGTCCTGCCATGCCCTACGAAATCTCCTGGGAAGATGCCGGCGTGCGCTACCGTTTCTGGGGCGACGTCACCGACCAAGAATTGACCGACAGCGCTCTAACTGCACGGGCGAACCCACGCTTCGATAGCATCAACTATATGATTGGAGATTTCAGCGAGGTAACGGACTTCCCGCTTTCCAGTCTCACCGTCCGGGAAACCGCGACGCGCGACAGAAACTCTTCCGAGACAAACCCGGCCGTTCGCGTCGCCATTATTGGCGGCATGGTCCTGACCCGGGGACTCGCCAACCTCTATCGTCTCAGCATGGAAGCACAGGGCAGCTCCTGGGACGTGCAGTACTTCGAGGATCTTCTGACTGCCGAGGCCTGGGCACGGCAGTAGCGCCAACGCTTCCGCCACAAGGCGAGTGCACCGACCACCCCGGCGACACGCACCCGCGGCGTTGCCCGGCCCGCCTTCCGGGAGCAAACTCCCTCGCCATGACTGAGAAGAAACTCCTCATCGTCGCGCACGCCCCTTCGTCAAACACGCAATGTTTGCTCAAGGCTGTGGTCGACGGCGCCTCCCTGCCGGAGATCGAAGGAGTTGCCGTGCGCCATCTGCCACCTCTGGACACCAAGCCAGAGGACGTTCTGGCGGCCGACGGGATCATCCTGGGGACGACCGAAAACCTCGGCTACATGAGCGGCGCTCTGAAGGACTTCTTCGACCGATGCTATTACCCCTGTCTGGAAAAAACTCAGGGACTGCCCTACGCACTTTACATAAGGGCCGGCCATGACGGGACCGGGACGCGCCGGGGGATCGAGACAATTGTCACCGGTCTTCGCTGGCGCCAAGTCCAACCCCCATTGGTTTGCCGCGGCACCTTCCAAGACGATTTCGTGCCGCAATGCCGGGACCTCGGCACCTACATGGCCGCCGGTCTGGAAGCCGCGGTCTTCTAAGTCCCTATCCGCGCTTTCTGCCTGTCCCTTCCGTTTCCGACCGTAGACACCACAGCTTGCGCTGAAAGAGCTTGATATGTCATAATTCCGCTACTTCGGAAATTATGCATATTGGCGCTTCTTTTGCAGGACTTTGGAGAAGCCTTCAGCCTCGCCTTTCTGCTCGTGGCATCGGCCGACACGGATCTCATGGAGATCATCGGTCTGTCGCTGCGCGTCAGCCTTGGGGCAATGGCTGTCTCCTGCGCCTTCGCCCTGCCGTTCGGCGCCGCCATCGCCATAAGCCGCTTTCCCGGCAGAGGCGCAATTGTGGTGCTGCTCAACGCCCTGATGGGCCTGCCGCCGGTCGTTGTCGGCCTGCTGGTCTATCTGATGCTCTCCAATGCCGGACCGTTGGGTGGCCTCGGCCTACTCTACACCCCGACGGCCATGGTGATCGCGCAGACCATCCTGATCACGCCGATCATCGCCGCCCTGTCGCGCCAGGTAATCGAAGACCTGCACAAGGAATACGCCGAACAATTCACCTCGCTCGGGGTCTCCCGCGCGACCGCGATGAAGGCCCTGCTCTGGGATGCGCGCTACAGCCTGCTCACGGTGGCCCTTGCGGGCTTCGGCCGGGCAATCGCGGAAGTCGGGGCCGTCATCATCGTCGGCGGGAATATCAACCACCTGACCCGCGTTATGACGACGGCCATTGCCCTGGAAACATCCAAAGGCGATCTGGCTCTCGCGTTAGCCCTCGGAATCGTGCTCATCGCCATCGCGCTGACGATCAACACCGCCGTCATGGCCTTGCGCGCCACCGCCGCCCGGCAGGCCTATGCCTGAAGCCATCGCCGCTGCACCCTGGCGTTCCTACAGCGCTACCAAAGGTGCCGAACAGCGGCTCCTGCCCGCCGTCGCCTCGGGCCTCACCTATGTTGCCGACAATGGCGCAGACAAGCGCCTGATCGACGGCATCGATTTGAAACTTACCGCCGGGCCCCTCACTGTCGTCATGGGACCGAACGGCGCGGGCAAGAGTTTGCTCCTGCGCCTGCTGCACGGTTTGATTTCCCCGAGCGCAGGCCAAATCCTATGGAATGGCGCGCCTCTTTCGGACGACCGCCGGCGCCGCCAAGCCATGGTGTTTCAACGCCCCGTTCTGTTGCGCCGTTCGGTCGCCGCGAACATCGATTTTGTCCTGCGCCTTCGCGGCCAACCTTCCACCGAAGAGAGAGACATTATTCTGGACCATATGGGCCTTTACTCACAGCGAAAGCAGCCGGCACGCCTTTTGTCAGGCGGAGAACAGCAGCGGCTTGCCCTCGCGCGCGCGCTCGCCATGCAGCCAGAGGTCATGTTTCTCGATGAACCGACCGCCAGCCTGGACCCCGCCTCCGTTCAACTGATCGAGCAAGCAGTCCAGACCGCGAGGGAACAGGGCACGAAGATCATTTTCGTAACCCATGATCTGGGCCAGGCACGCCGCCTCGCGGACGAAGTCGTGTTTCTGAATCGCGGGCGCCTGCTCGAACACAGCACCGCCGCGCGGTTCTTCGAAGCCCCCAACTCCCCGCAAGCGCGGGATTACCTTGCGGGCCGACTGGTCTTGTGACCCCCGCGCCCCGGTTATCGCACTCGAATGGAGACCTATTGATGTTAAGCCAACTCCGGACCCTCTTCGCAACCGTCATCCTGGCCGGGAGTCTTCCCTTCGCTTCGGCGTCCCTGGCCGGCGACTCCTCGATCATCCTGCAGTCCACCACCTCGACGGCGAACTCCGGTCTCTACGACCACATTCTTCCCATCTTCACCGAGAAGACCGGCATTCAGGTCAACGTGGTCGCGGTCGGAACGGGACAGGCGATCAAGAACGCGAAGAACGGCGACGGCGATGTCCTGCTCGTTCATGCCAAACCGGCCGAAGAGAAATTCGTCGCCGAAGGCTACGGCGTCAAACGCTTCGACGTCATGTACAACGACTTCATCATCGTCGGTCCGCCCTCCGACCCCGCCAAGGTCGGCGGCATGAAGGATGCACCCGCCGCATTCAAGTTGATCGCAGACGCCAAAGCCCCCTTCGCATCGCGCGGCGACAATTCCGGCACGCACAAGAAAGAGCTGCGGCTCTGGAAAGCCGCCAATGTCGACCAGGCTGCCGACAGTGGGACCTGGTACCGCGAAACCGGTTCGGGCATGGGCGCCACCTTGAACGCAGCGGTCGGCATGGACGCCTATGCCATGACGGATCGCGGTACCTGGATCAGCTTCAAGAACCGGGGTGACCACGAGATCCTCGTCGAGGGCGACGACAATCTCTTCAATCAATACGGCATTATCCTCGTGAACCCGGACAAACACCCCAAGACAAAAGCCAAGGAAGGACAGGCCTTCATCGATTGGGTGCTCTCGCGGGAAGGACAGGATGCCATCGCAGACTACAAGCTCGGCGGTCAGCAGCTCTTTTTCCCCAATGCCGAAACCGCTCAGCTGACTAACTGAGCGTCATTCATCTCAGGGAGGGAATCCCTCAACCGGCACGGCGCGCGGCGAAGCGGACAACTTCCCCTTCGCCGCAGTGCTTTTCTCCCTCATTCAGACCGATGTGTCCGGAAAGCGCTTCGACGACAAGGAAATCCGGGAAAGCCGCTCTGAGTTCGGGAAGGCTATAAAGCAAATCGGGATCGTCCGGCCCCATGTCCTCGTCCTCGGCCTGGCCCTTCGCAAAGGCCTCCATGACGAACCAGCCGCCCGCCGGCACAAGGTCCGCCGCCAGCCGCAAGGTCCGCTTCCGCGTCTCCTTCTCGCAATGCATGTAAAAAAGAAAGACGGCGTCCCAGCGGCGGCCCGGCCGCGGCGCCCAGACCGCAAGGTCAGCGACCTCGCGCTCGACTTCAACGCCGGCCTCCGCGTCACGGCGGAGGGCCCGCTCCGTCCCGACCGGCGACAAATCCACAGCGGTCACGGCAATGCCTTGACGTGCCAGCCAAGTGCCGTTGCGCCCGTCCCCATCCGCCAAACAGAGTGCGGACCCGGCCCTGAAATCGGAGCGTGCCAGGATCTCCCGCAAATACTCATTCGGATTGTCGCCGAAGGGCGCGTCGCGCTTGGCCGCATACTTCGCATCCCAATTGCTCATCGCGGTCCCACCGCCCGCGTCACGCTTCACGCGCCATTGAAGTGCACCTTACCCAGGCCCGCCGCCTCATAGCCCTCGGTCTCGCGAAGCTTGGCCGCGAAGATATCGGAGCGGCAAAACCCAAGGAAGGTTTGAAACGGCGGTTCGAACCACGCGCGCCGCTCCACCAAAAGGTCGTAACGTTCGCGCGTCAGCGGCACGAAGCCGAGGCGGTACTGGACGGCCAATGCACGCAGCCCGAAGGCCGCGTCGGCCTTATCCTCCAAGACCGCGAGCGCGGCGTCGGCCTCCGTTCTAACCGGCGGCTGCAGCGCAAGGTCCGTCGCGCGGATTCCGGATTCCGCAAGCAAGTGTTCCAACAGCTTTTGACTGCCGGCCTCCGCCTGGCGCGGCACGACACGCCGCCCCTTCAAGTCTTCTACGCTCTGCGTCTGCTTTTCAGATCCGGGCGAGACAATCAGCCCACGCTCCCGCCAAGCCCACTCCACCAGGACCACCGGCGCGGCGCCAAAGCGATCCCGGACCGCCGCCACGTTCCAACCTCCGGTCTCGGACTCGAAGAGATGCAGCCCTGTCGCAACGCCCTCCCCCTGCGCGAAACGGTCCAGACCATCGAGGCTGCCATCAAAATAGCTCGCCAAACCGCATCCCGACTCTCGCAGCGCCCAGTCCAAGAGGGGGTCATGGCTACCCAGGAAGACGTTCGGCCGTTTCACGCCTGACCGAGGCCCGGGCCCCGAGCTCTTCTCCGATAGCCAAGCGGTGACGGCGTCCCTTGGGAACAGCAGTTTGCCCATGGCCTTGGAACAAGGGACGGCACCCGACGCCGCCAGGTCATAGACCTTACGCTCTTTGATACGGAGCAGCTCGGCCAGTTCTTTTGTTGTCAGGTACTCGCTCATAAACGCGCGCGGCAGAAACCAAACCGGGAAAGTCGCTGAACAGGCCAAATGCAGCCTGCAAAATCCTGCGAATCCTACCCCCGCCCCTTCCCGAAGGCCAGCGGTCTTAGACAGGAGGAAATTCGGGCCCTGAACCTTAAGGAAAGCCTAGAGTCCGGGTGCTAGCTTCGTCCTGCGCTCCCAAATTGCAGCGAAGGGATCGAAATCATGGAAATCGCCCTTGCCCGCGGCCGCATCACGGGTCCCGCCGCACTTCTGGTCGTCTCCCTGCTCTTTCTGGCCGGTGCAGCCTACTTCGCGGGCTTGATTCCATTTCTCGGTTACGAAAAGCACCACAAGACTTACAACGGTTTCGCAAGCGGAACGAAGTCCGGCACCAGCATCGGTCCCAAGACCATGATCTTCTTTGAGGGCCAGACGTTCTTCGCCCGCTACGAGGCAACGGTTCGCGAGGGCTCGCTTCGCATTGGCATACTTGAGACCTTCGGACCGATCGGCAGGAAACCGCACCATGTCGAGGCTACCTCCGAATCCGGCAGCGGCGAAGTCACCTACCGTATTCCGAAGACCAGCGTTTATTCGATCTATTTCGAGGGATCGGTCCTCGCGCCCAACCATACCGGCCGTTACGACATCGACTATTCGGTCACCTGGGGCGCGAGATAAAGAAAAGGCCCTCACAAGGAGAGCCCTTTCCGTGAAGACAGGCCCGATCCGGAAACTCAGGCTGCGGCGCTCTCCTGGCTTTCCTGGCTTTCCTGGTCCAGGGACGCCGAGAGCTTCTCGATGATGTTCTGTGGCGAGGACTCTCCGTAGGGGTCGAGCTCGCAGTTGTCGGAGAAGCCGGGCTCCTCGAACCAACTCTCGACGACCCCGTCGTCGACCACGGCGGCGTAACGCCAGGATCGCATGCCGAATCCGAGGTTATCCTTGCAAACCAGCATGCCCATCTTGCGGGTAAACTCGCCCGCGCCGTCGGGAATCAGTTTGACCTTCTCCAGCCCCTGCTGCTTGCCCCAGGCATTCATTACGAAAGCATCGTTGACAGAGACGCAGTAGATCTCGTCGACGCCCTTGCGGCGGAATTCCTCATAGAGCTTCTCGAAGTCCGGCAGCTGGTAGGTCGAGCAAGTGGGCGTGAAGGCGCCGGGCAGTGAAAAGAGAACAACCCGCTTGCCCTTGAAGTAGTCGTCGGTCGTCCGGTCTTCCCAGCGGAAGGGATTGGGCCCTTCCAAGGAGTCGTCCCGGACCCGGGTCTTGAAGGTGACGTGAGGAAGCGTACTGCGAATCATGGTGGTCTGCTCCAGCTAGGTTAAAAATAGAGGGCAGAAGCACAAGCCGTATCAGCCCCTTGTGCTTCGAATTAGACGCATTCTAAATAATTATCCATTACGCTGCTTCAAGAGGGGTAGACGCAAAAAGTTGGCGCCCTTCCTTTGGCTGGCCCGCTCCCATCACCGCTGTTGCCCCGCCGGCGCCCAATCGCCTAGGCTCTCGGCCCATGACGGACCTATGCGAAAACCTGCCGGTCATCGACATGGCGCCCCTCTTTCAGATCGAGGACCAAGACCCCCGGCAACGTATCGCGAGCGCCATCCAGTCCGCCTGCCGGGACAGCGGCTTCTTTTACGTGACAGGGCACGGGATATCCGAAGAGATCCTGGACTCCCTGGACCAGGAAAGCCGGCGCTTCTTCGACCTGCCAAACGACGTCAAGATGGAGGTCTCCATGGAGAAGGGCGGCTCGGCTTGGCGCGGCTTCTTCCCCGTGGGCGACGAACTGACCTCCGGGCGCCCCGATATCAAGGAGGGACTTTATTTCGGTAGCGAACTGACCCCCGATCACCCTCGTGTCGCCGCGGGTTGGCCGCTGCATGGCGCCAATCTCTGGCCCGCACAGGTTCCTGGGTTGCGACCAGCGGTCGAGGCCTATATGTCCGCGGCGATTCGCGCCGCCCATTGTCTGCTGGAAGGCGTTGCCATGAGTCTGGGCCTTTCACCCAGCTATTTCACCGACCACTATACGGCCATACCGACCATTCTGTTCCGCATCTTTCACTACCCGCCTCCGCGGCATGCCGATCCCGCAGCGGGTCATGCCGAAACCTGGGGAGTTGGCGAACATACCGATTACGGCCTTCTCACGCTCCTGGCCCAGGACCGCAACGGGGGCTTGCAGGTCAAGACACCGCGCGGATGGATCGAGGCACCACCCCTGCCGGGAACCCTGGTTTGCAATATCGGCGATATGCTGGACCGCTTGACGGGCGGCTGGTTCCGATCGACGCCGCACCGCGTCCGCAACGACAGTGGCAGGGGACGCCTGTCGTTTCCCTTGTTCTTCGATCCGGACTTCGCCGCCGAGATGGTCCCCTTGCCCAGCAACGTCTTGGAGGAAATCGCCAGGACCACGACCCGGGACAAGGACGCTCAAGGCCGCTGGGACGGCGCCGATCTTCAAGCCTTCGAGGGGACTTATGGCGACTATCTGCTCGGCAAGGTTTCCAAGGTTTTCCCGCATCTCCACGAGCGCGTGATCTGAGCGGCCACAAGTCCTAAGCTCTGCGCAGCACAAAGAGGTGCCTGGCGTAGGGCCAACCACTGGACTCAAACTCCAAGATAGGGGGAATTGCATGGCGGGGCAGGAAGATATCTATGAAGTTTTCGCGCTGAAGTACGGGGAGCGGACTGATCGGGTGCGCGGCGAGTCCTTCCTGTTTGACGATGCCCACAACACCCCACACCCCATCGACTACTTCGTCTGGGTCGCGCGCAGTGCCACGCGGACCATCGTCATCGACACAGGGTTCGACCGGAAAGAGGCCGAGCAACGCAACAGGACACTGCTGCGGACCCCGGCGGAGGCTCTGTCTCAATTCGGACTGGACTCCCGCACCATCAGCGACGTGATCGTGACGCACATGCACTACGATCACGCGGGTACCCTCGCGGATTTCCCGGAAGCCCACTTTCATCTTCAGGAAGCGGAGATGGCCTACGTGACCGGCGCCTGCATGTGCTACGACGTCATGCGCCACCCCTTTTCCGCCGATCATGTCTGCGCCATGGTCCGCAATCTCTATTCCGGGCGGGTCTCCTTCGCCGAAGGCGACGCCGAGATTGCCCCCAATCTCACCGTCCACAAGATCGCGGGCCATACCGGCGGGCTGCAATGTGTCCGCGTTCTCACCAAGCGAGGCTGGGTCGTCCTCGCCTCCGACGCTTCACACTTCTATGAGAACTTCGAACAACGGAAGATCTTCCCCATCGTCCTGAACGCGCGGGACATGCTGAAAGGCTTCGAACGCATGGAACGCCTGGCCGAGAGTCGCGATCACGTCATTCCCGGGCACGACCCGCTGGTTTGTGCCAAATATCCCAAGGAAAGCGCCGCGCTCGATGGCGTCGTCTACCGGCTGGACGTCGCCCCCAAAGCCGTAGCGGAATAGGAATTTCATGACGGTCACCGCGCCCGTCGGCTTCGTCGGACTAGGGAACATGGGGACGCCGATGGTGCACTGCATCGCGGCGAAGAAGCATTCTCTAATTGTCCAGGATCTCAGGTCCGAGCTGGCGGAAAAGCTGGAAACTGAAGACGCAAGCATCCGTGCGGCCGCGTCCTCAAGAGCCCTCGGCGAGTCCTGCCCGATCGTCATCACCATGCTCCCCGACGCCGCCATCGTCCGCACCGCCCTTCTGGGCGACGATCGCGCGGCCCAAGGGATCGCGCATGCCATGACCGCCGGCGGGCTCGTCATCGACATGAGCTCTTCCGCGCCGACCGCAACGCAAGACCTAGGGGAAAATCTCGGCGCTCTCGGTATCGGGTTGATCGACGCGCCCGTCTCCGGTGGCGTCCCGCGCGCCCGGGACGGTAGCCTGACCATCATGGCCGGCGGAGAAGAATCCCTCGTCGCACAGGTCCTGCCGATCCTTTCCTGCATGGGGACGGTCAAGCACGTCGGACCGCTGGGCGCGGGGCATGCCATGAAGGCGCTCAACAACTACGTCTCCGCCGCCGGGCTGCTCGCCGTGTGCGAAGCGCTCATCGTTGCCGAGAAGTTCGGTCTCGAGCCTTCGACATTGAACGACGTGCTCAAGGCTTCGACGGGCCGCAACAACACCACGGACCGCAAGGTCGAACAGTTCATGCTCAACGGCGCCTTCGATTCCGGTTTCGCCCTCGCACTCATGCGTAAGGATGTCGGGATGGCTCACGACTTGGCCCGCGCGCTGGACTTGGACGCGCCTTGGCTCTCCGGTTGTGAAGACCTTCTTCGAGCGGCCAGCGATGCTCTTGGCCCCGATGCCGATCACACGGCCGCTTTCGCTTACCTCAAGAAGCGTCTCAGCAATACGAAACGCTATGAAGAATAACCGGAGGCGGGGTGTCGCCTTGCGACGCCAAAGTTACGCAACCCCCGCAAGCCTCTTCATGTTGTCAATCTACTTACGCTTTCATATGATCGTAGCAGGCGGGACAGGACGACATTGCGCCGTACGGCGCAGAGCCACCCTGCCAATCCACTGACGGCATTGCAGAGGGCATCGGCCAATGCGCTATACGCCGCTCCGATTCAAAAGGTACTTCAAAGAGAACCCGCAGATCGCTCAGCGGACGGCTCGTCGTTTGAAGCAGTTCAAAATGTGGATCAACAGCGATCTTGGCGGTGCCGTGCCGCACAAGAACGTGGAGCGATCTCTGCTGCTCGCAACTTGGAACATCCGGGATTTCGGCAGGCCCACCGGACGCGGCCGCGGAGAGCGCACGCTCGAATCCCTTATGTACATCGCTCAAGTCATCTCCGCTTACGACCTGGTGGCGCTGCAGGAAGTCAACGCGGACCTGCAGGACTTCCGAGACCTCATGTACATGCTCGGACCCGACTGGGATTACATCCTCACGGACGCCACAGAGAGCGAACGTGGAAATCAGGAACGCATGGCCTTCGTCTACGACCGGCGTAAGGTTTCGTTTCGGGGTATCGCGGGAGAGATCACCCTGGCCGCCCGAGATCTGATCGGCGGCGTCGCACAGGAAGTCAAACTCCCTGCCGGGTCTTCGTTGGTCGCCTCCGACGGTACGACGAGCCCTGTCCCTCAAGACACGAAGCTCTCTCTTCCAAAAGGCCAGACCCTGGTCAGCGGCAAGCAATTTGCGCGCACTCCGTTTTTGGTGTCCTTCCAGGCCGGTTGGTTCAAGTTCAATCTTTGCACCGTCCATCTCTATTTCGGATCCGGTTCTGCCGGAAAAGACCAACGGGTGCAGGAAATCAAACAGATCGGCAACTTCTTCAAGAAGCGCTACTCGAAAGAAATCGCCGAGAGCCGCGAGCGGGAGGAAGAGGCGCTCGAACGAAAACTGGGCCGCGCCCTCTCAGCGGAAGAAAAGAAGAAGATCAAAACTGATGTCGAATCGAAGCGCGCCGAAACCTACATCCTGCTTGGCGACTTCAATATCGTGAAGGGCGGCGACGAGACCATGGATGCTCTTCTTTCCACCGGCTTCCGCGTGCCCGAGGAGTTACGTGGGAACCCCACCAACATGCTCGGCACCAAGCACTATGACCAGATAGCGTTTTTGCCGAAGTCGGGGCCTTTTCGCGTCAATCAACGTAAGGCGGGTGTCTTACAGATCTTCGAACAACTATACCGCGCCAGCGAAGATGACCGAGACCTCGTAGAGCCCGTGCCCGCAAACAGCGTGCCCGATGATCCCAACTCTGATTTCAAGATCTACTATGAACTCATGAAGGCCGGGCACTATCGCGAAAGCGGCATGAAGGACGAAACCTTCAAGAAACACGATCGCAAACGCACGTTCAGAATGCAGGATGGCTCAGTGGTTCGCGTCAACAAAGGCGACAAGAGAACCATGGGTCAGCTTCGCAACTGGTATTACACGGACTGGCGAACCTACCATATGTCGGATCACTTGCCGATGTGGGTCGCCTTGGAGATCGACTTCTCGGACGATTACCTTGATCGCATGATTGCGGAAGGTGCGGAGTAATCTCTTTTTGTTCTAAATGGTCCATAATTATTAGGTATTTTCATTCTTGCGAATTGTGGACTCTGCGGTTTGATTGAAGAGAATTTTTCTCTCTTCCTCGCTCGGCGGCGCGCTACGGCGAAACTCCTTGCCGAGATCGACACCCCGCTGTACGGCCGGACGCTCCTTAAGCGCTATGCGCCAACGCGTCACGTTGGGAAAGGCTTCCAAGGACTGACCCAAAGGTTTGGCAATCAACACCCAGGGCCAGCAAATCATGTCGGCAATCGAATAACTGTCGCCCAAAATGAAATCGCGACCGTCCAGGCGCCGCTCCAAGACACCGAGGCAGCGGTCATACTCGTTGCCGTAGCGGGTCTTGCTGTAATCCTGACCGTCCGGTGCATAGTTCACGAAGTGACTGAGCTGACCCGCCATCGGTCCTTGATTTCCAACCTGCCAGAACAACCACTCCATCGCCTCCTTGCGGCCCAAGGAGTCCTTTGGCAGGAAGCGCCCGGTCTTTTCCGCCAGGTACCACAACACAGCCCCGGACTCGAAGACCGTCACAGGATCGCCCTCGACATCATGATCGACAATGGCCGGCATACGGTTGTTCGGGCTGATCGCCAGGAACTCCGGCTTGAATTGATCTCCCTTGCCGATGTTCAGGGCAACCGTGTTGTAGTCCAGACCACACTCCTCGAGCATAATTGAGACTTTCCAACCGTTCGGAGTGGGCCAGTAGTAGAAGTCAATCATACCGGTCGGTCCTGTTCGGTAACGACAATACCCACGGCCGCCAATTCTTCGATTTCCTCCTGTGACAATCCCGCTTCCGACAAAGCCTCGTGGCTGTGCTCACCCAATGCCGGCGCCCCGCGCCGATAGATCGTCGGTGTTTCAGAGAACAGTGGCGCAGGCCGTGCCTGACGCAAACTACCCGCACGCGGATGATCGAACTCCGCGACGATTTCGTTCGCCAGGATTTGAGGGTGATTGATCACCTCTCGGCGCCGCAGCACCGGCGCACAGGGCACATCCTCCGCTTCCAGCCGCGACAGCCATTCGGCGGAGTTCCGGGTGCGCAGGGCCTCCTGAGTCAAGTTCAGCCGGTCGTCGATATTGCGTTGGCGCAGGGCCACTGTTTTGAACCGCGAATCCTCCAGCCATTCCGGGCGCTCGACGGCCCGGCAGAGACCGGCCCACTCCCGGTCGGACTGCACGGCCACGCTGATATAGCCGTCACCGGTCTCGTAGATGAGGTCGATAAAGCTCTGCGCTTTCTCCTGCGGCGACTCCTGCCCGACAAAAGTCTGTCCGGACATGTCGCTGCTCCAGAGGAAGGCGACGACGCTGTCCAGCATTGAAACGCGCACATGCTGTCCCTTTCCGCCGCGCTCCCGAGCCAGCAGGGCCGAGGTGATGGCCTGGGCGGCGGTGAATCCCGTCAGCTTGTCCGGCAGGATCGTCCTCACCAGCCTGGGCCGCACATCGTCGGCGCCGGCCTGGACTGTGGTCAAACCGGACAGTGCCTGAACCAAGGGATCGTAGACCGGCTTGCCCGCATAAGGGCCCCGGTCACCGAAGCCGCTGATCGAGACATATATAATTTCCGGTGCCGCCTCGCGGATCGCGGCCTCGCCGATGCCGATACGTTCCGCAACGCCGGGGCGGAAATTTTGGACGAAGACGTCCGCACCCGCCGCCAGGCGCTTCAGAGCCGCCAGGCCTTTCGGGTCCTTGAGGTTCAGCGCCAAGGACCGCTTGTTTCGGTTGTTGTTGAGGAACGACGCGCTCATCCCGGCCCGGCGGCTCGATACGGCACGCGTGTGGTCTCCGCCGTTCGGGTTCTCGACCTTGATCACATCGGCCCCTTGGTCGGCCAGAATCATGGTCGCCAGCGGACCGGAGACCATGGAGGTCATATCGATTACTCTGATCCCGTCTAACGGACCGGACATCTTTGCTTTCCCCCTGGGACAGTGATCTCGTCACGCATTAGATAAGGATGCCCGCAGCGCCCCGCGGGAAAAAGACCTGTGATCCCCGATGGAAGAAGACCGCTGGATTGGCACTATTGCCCGAGGGGACGTCCCGAACGGGCAATTGATATGGTTCTCTGCCCCTCGATGCCAATCATAACCGCCTCGATATAGGGAACCGTAACATCTTCGTCGCCCCGCCAGCCAACCAGGAAATTGGCACCCGATCCACCTGAAACATCCGCCTTTTCGACCAGGAACTCCGCGGTTTCAAGCGGCGCCAGCACAAGAGGACCGGACAGATAGTCTCTGATCGGTTCGCCCTTGGTGTTGAAGTACCTAACAGAGGTGATGGTGATCGAATTCTCGCTGTCCGTATTCCGGAGACTCAAGGTCGTTTCGAAAAGGAACGGTTGGCCGCCATCGAAATAGATATGCGAATAAACCGGAACATAGACGACTTGCCCGTCAACGACCGCATCGGCCGACATCTTCACCAAAGCATCTTCGACCGGAGAAGCGTAACTCAGGCGATCCTCAATCGTCTCCAGGCGCTGGCCCACGTAGACCACACCTACAATGAAGAGGATGCAGCCGATAGCGCCCGCAAGAGACAGAAAGAGTCCGCCATCCGCCTTGCGACGGTGAGCATCATCCGGCTTCGAAGCTTCGTTCTGCATTCAGCGTGCTTTCCCCAAAGAAGCGTCAACATTCTTGCAGACACATCCAGGAGATCACAGACTCATCCCGGATCGGCATTGTCTTGCTAATTCTTGATCTGCATGCCGCAGGAAGCAAGGGGGGCGTTAATGGAGTGGGACCGCATCATCGAGGAGTTCGTGACGATCTGGGTCGTTGTCGACCCGATCGGCAGTATTCCGGTCTTCATTGCCGTGACCAGCACGCTTGCCGCGGGAAAACGCCGGGCCGTCGCGTTTCAGGCCATCGCCGTCGCCACCGCAATCCTGCTGTTCTTCGTGATTTGCGGACAGCTCCTTCTCGACGCCCTGTCAATCTCCCTTGTCTCCTTTCGAATTGCCGGCGGTATCGTGCTGTTCCTTTTCGCGCTGACCATGATTTTCGGCCCCTCCAAGCCGGAAGTCGAAATCGCAGAAGGTGCGGAGGACAAGCAGAACCCGGCTATCTTCCCCCTCGCCGTGCCGTCCATCGCCTCGCCGGGCGCTATGCTTGCCGTCGTGGTTCTGACCGACAACAACCGGTACAGCATCCCGGAGCAGGCGGAGACCACGCTGGTCATGGTCGCGGTCATGGCAATCACACTGATCCTTCTTCTCCTCGCCGGACCCATCCTTCGGGTGATCCGTGAATCCGGGGCGAGCATTGTGAGCCGGGTCATGGGCATGATTCTGGCCGCCGTCGCCGTAGATGGCGTTCTGGAGGCCATAGACCAACGCTATTTCGCCGGCTGAGAGCTCACAAAGCCCCTCTTTCACCCGCCAAACATCCCCGATCTGTGACATTCCCGTGTGAAGGGCGGCCAAACCGGCCCTCAGGGGCAATTCTTAGCGCCGGATTAAGGACTTTGGCCGTTTCATGGCTTAAGCAAGACGATCATGGCTTAGACCAGATCTGAGGCACCAGAAAGGTGCCAAACGGCCCCACTCGACGGCCCCCAGGAAGGGGGCAGGAGCAAAGGAATGCAGGTAGCAGTAAAGAAAAGCCGACGAAACGGCCAGACCCAGGCCCCCGCGTCGCGCCTTGGAAGCTGGAAGGCACGCCTTACGGCTCACTTCGGACGCCAGATCCACGCCCTTCAGCTTGAGCAGCAGGAACGGGAGTTCTTCGCCACCACGCGCGGCCGCGATTTCGATTGGATCAGCGCCGAAGAAATCGTCGTCTACCGCGACTCCCTCGAAAAGAACTAGGCCAAGGGTGCCAATCCAAGAGGGCCTAAGGTCGCAGGGGCTAAAGCTCCAGCAGGGTGGCCCGCCACTCCGACCTGCCCACTGGCGCGCGTTCATAACGAAAGCGGTTCGGATCCGGATAATCGAAAACCGACATGATCATGTCGACCTCTTCACCGTCACCGGCCAAGGGCAGAAGCAACCGCTCATAAATGGTCGCCTGCCGTTCAGGCACAGGCAAACAGCAGGTCACCAGACAAGGTAGTTTCTCGCGCCGCAAGCAGCCATACACCGTGCGGATTTGATGCAAATAGACAGGCTCGTAGAGCTCGTCGTCGAACTTTCCGGTAACGTCGCGCCCGTGCCGCTGGGTAATCTCGGTGCCAACAAGACGAGCGCGGTAGCGAACCGGAGCGGAAACCTCATTGGATTCGCGGGACTCGCCAGGCACGACATCGACGAGCGTCACCCAGGCCAGAAGTTGCGGCATCTCGAGAGGATCGAAGTCCCGGCGCGCCGGCAGCGCACCACGCTCCTCGCGAAAAGCCAACCATAGTTTCAACGCTTCGATATGGCGCAGGGAGGACAGGGCATCGCCAGCCGCCTTTCGCTCAAAATCCGCCTTGCCCTTTGACTGGTCCACCGCTCCCCCTGCAAATGCCCTGGTTCTTGGGATCGATGCCGCGGCCCGTCCTGTCCGCCGGTTATTCAGGGGACACTAAATAAGGACAGGACAGATACGCGACAACCTAAAAGCGACCTATCCGCCACTCTTTCGACCTGACGCCTTGGCAGCACCATCCCAACCTCCGCAACGGGCGGTTCCCTTGTCCTGCGCAGGGGCATCGGCCAGTATTCGCCGGATCTAATTCAAGGCGCACCTCCAAAACATGCCGTCTTTCGACAGAAGTCATTTCACGGGCATCGCCTTCGGCCTCGCGCTGGCCAGCTTCGCTGCCTATCAGCAGTTCAAGCTGCCGGTCGTATTGCCCGTCCTGCTGGAGACCTATGGCTACGACCGCACTCTGGCCGGCGGCTTCATGTCGATATATGCGCTGATGGGCTTGCTGCTTTCGATCAGGATCGGCCGCATCGTCGAACGCCGCGGCGCCATAGGTCCGGCACTGTTTTCGTTGGGCCTGTTTGCTGTCGCGGAACTTCTGGCGCTCGCCATGCCCCAGTCGGGATTGCTTGTGCTCCTGTCCCGCGGTCTGGAGGGCATTGCCTTCGCGGGCCTGGCCATCAGTGGCCCTGTCCTGGCGAACGCCAACGCGGCAAGGCGCCACCTGCCCGTAATCGCAGGGTTCATCGCCGCCTGGATTCCGGTCGGGCAGCTTGTCGCGACGGCACTGGCCCCCATTGCCCTGGCGACCGTCGGCTGGCAATTGCTCTGGTTTGCCGGAATCGCCGGATCGCTCGTTTTCATCCTGTGGGCCGTGAGCCTTCGGGGGGACGCTGCGCTGGCCGACGGCGGTCTGCGCCGAGAAGCAGCTGACAGCGAACCCGAAGACCGCACCGCGCAAACAGATGCCGCCGCCGCGGCGACCGAGGGCCTAACCCGGAACCAGCGGCATGCGCTCGTGCTTGTCGGCGGAATCTTCATGCTCTGGTCCTGCCAGTACTTCGCCTACATGACCTGGCTGCCCCAATACCTCGTCGAAGTGCATGACTTCGGCGCCTCCGGCGCGGCAGCAGGTTACGTCGTGCCCGTGTTCCTTGTGATGATCTTCTGCGTTGTCGCCGGATTGGCGGTGCGCTACGGCGTCTCGCTGCGTTGGCTGCTGGTGGCCGCCCTCGTCTGCCAAGTGATCGTTTGGGCCCTGGTTCCCTACACGGATTCCGGCCTCAGCGGACTGCTGTCTCTCATCGCCTACGGCATCAGCGCAGGGGTGGTGCCCACCTGCCTCTTTGCCATGCCCAGCGCGGTACTGCGCCGGGGGCACGACACCGCGCGCGCCTTCGGCATTGTCATGACCGGACGCAACATCGGCGTCCTCGTCGGCCCGGTGCTCCTGGCCCAGGTCTTTCAGGCCTTCGGGTCGTGGGATTGGATCGCGCCCATTTTCGGCACTCTTACTTTTCTAACACTGCCGTTGGCGATTGCGCTCGCTTTCAAAGTCGGCGCGCACGAAGACTGACGTCTAACGACGCGAAAGCACCGCCATCCAGGCATAACCGCCTATGATTCTCTTTTCCTGAACGCCGCAGTCATAAGCTTGCGCCAGCCGCCTGGCGGCATCGAGCAGAGTCGCGCACGGCGTCACACGGAACCGGGCGAGCCAACATCGCATTCCCTTGCGCGCGAAGCCTGGCCAGGCCTCCATCTGACCGAAATCGACAATGTGCAGGCTGCCGCCCGGCGCGATCTGGGCCAACGCCGTCTCCAGCGCACGCTCCCATTCCGGCACCATGGAAAGGCAATAGGAAAAGAACACCCGCTCGAAACCTGGCACACCGAAAGCCGCGACAGCATCGCAGATCACCGCATCGCCCCGCTTTGTCGCGACGCGATTCGCAACGCCAGCACGTCCTGCCGCCACTGCCGCGCTCGCCAGCATCTCCCGTGAAATGTCGATGCCGTAGAACAAGCCTTGCGGGTTGCGCCTTGCCGCCACCACGAGATTGCGTCCGGTGCCGCAGCCGACCTCCAACACACGTCCGCCTTCGGGCACATCCAACTCTGCGATCAGCCGGTCCCTCCCGAAGAGGTAGTACTTGCGCGTCACATCGTAGATGTGCCGTTGGTAGCGGTAGAGCCTGTCCATGCGCTCCGCATGTCGCGGGCGCAGAGTCGAAGCGGCCGTCATGTGTCCAGCAGATAGAGGTGGAATCCGCCGTAGATGGCGGAACGGTCTTGTGCCAGGTAGCGAAGCGAGGCGTCACGTTGATATCGCCAGCGTGACAGCACCGCGGGGTCGAGACGGGTTTCCAAGGGCGATGCGGCGGCGGCCGATCGGAAGATCACACGCGCGCCCGGCGCAGCGGCAGGTGTTATCGCCCGCCACAGATCGTTAAGCTGCGCATCGCTCATCCAATCCTGCGCATCCAGCAGGACGACTCTGTCGACGCTGGCTGCCGGGGCCTGGGCCAGAACCTCGGTCACGGAGCGGTTTTGTGTCTCGACCCGCCCGGCGCGCGCGCGGATCGTCTCCCAATTGTCTTTTTCCAGATAGGGTGGCAGTGCGGCCCGCCGCCGCGTCGTGTCATAGCAACGCCCGAAAGCCTGACGAGCAAAATAGTTATCCTTCAAGGGCGCGACACAGGATAGCTTCTCCAGGCGCTCCCGCAGGACATCAGCCATGTGCCGCCCTTCCGCCAGCTCCTTGTACTGCGCGGGCGGAATGCCGAGGCCGTAGAGAGAAACCGGCGAAGACGTCAGCCAGCGCAGCAGCTTCTTGTCGAACAGCGGCGCCAGTTCTGCCTCGAAGAACCGCCGCTGATCCTCTAGCGACTTCGCCTTCATCATGCCGGTAGGGTCGACGCCGTAGAGCTTTCCGACGAGATGGGCCAGGAAAATGAAGTAGCCCAGCATCCCGTGGCGATAGAGGTTGCGCGTAAATAACTTGATGCGGCGCGCGCGGAAGAGATCGTAGCCGGACCAGTAGTCTCGTGTCGCGGCATCCAAACGCGGGACGAGAAAGCGGTCGTAGAGCACGACGTTAACCGGGCTCTCAGCCTCCGCAAAAAAGCGGTGGAAGTCCTTGTGGCTCGGCAGATGACAAATCGCCGCCAGCTTCAACCGCTTAAGCGCCAAGTGTGCAGGGTTCAGATCGACGGCAGTGATGCGTCCGGGATCCGCCGTCAGATATGACAAGACATTGCAGCCACCTGACGAGATCGTGACGACATGATTGCCCGGCTGAATCGCCAAGGCTTCCATGTCGACGGCTGGATCTTCCCAGATCTGCGGATAGACGAGGTTGTCAAAAACCGTTGTGAAGAGCCGCTCCAGCATCCCCTGCCTGGAAATCGCGGAGTTGCGGTAGACGGCTTTCTTAAGTGGAGACGACGACTCCCGTGTCGCGCCGGCGACGGCCTGATCCTGCATGGGCGATTCGCTGCTCCCGGTTTCCGTAAGGAACCCGGATAGGCACGTTCCATGTCAGGGGAGCGTCGCTGGCATGAACCTAATGTGACGGCAAAAAAGAAGAGGAATTCGTCGCCTCGCCGAGTTAAGCGGCACTGGACTGCTTCATCTCCGCATAGGCATCCAAAGCGAGTTGACGCGCGAACTTATGATCGACAATGGGCGCGGGGTAGCCGGCCACGGGCTCCCCGCCCTCCCAGGGCGTATGCACAAATTTGTCGGGCACCTCGGCCAATTCCGGGACCCATTGCCTGACATAAAGCCCTTTCGGATCGAACTTTTGGCCCTGCAGAATGGGATTGAAGATCCGGAAGTAGGGGGCCGCGTCCGCTCCGGAGCCCGCCACCCATTGCCAGCTCGCGGAGTTGTTGGCGAGATCGGCATCCACCAATGTATCCCAGAACCAGCACGCGCCTTCCTGCCAGGGAATCAGCAGATGCTTGGTCAGGAACGAGGCGACGATCATGCGCACGCGGTTGTGCATCCAACCGGTTTGCCAGAGCTGGCGCATGCCGGCGTCAACGATGGGGTACCCGGTTCGACCCTTCTGCCAGGCCCGCAAGGCCACATCGTTCTCTTGCCAGGGAAAGGTCTCAAAGCTCGGATTGAAAGGTGCGGCGGGAATCTCCGGCCAGTGGTGCAACAGGTGATAGGAGAACTCACGCCAAATCACTTCGCGCAGAAATGACGCACCGCCCTTCGCTTTGGTTCCATTGCCTTGGGTCACGGCCTCGGTCTCATGCCAAAGCTGGCGTGGGCTGATCTCTCCGAAGTGGAGATGCGGCGAAAGGGCGGAAGTGCCCTCCCGGTCCGGCCGATCACGCTCTTCGGGATATGCGGCTACGGCCTCCTCAAGAAACAACTCCAGGCGGGCTTGCGCCCCTTCGCTTCCCGGCGTCCAGCGGCCTTCAAAACCTTCCGCCCAATTCGGCGTCGCGGGGCGCAAATCCCAAGCGTCCAGATCCTCGCTTTGCGGCCAGGCGCCCGGCGCCGGTATCTGCGATGGGGCGGGCAGAGGATCGCGGATGCCCTCCAGGGCCAGACAGGCCTTATAGAAAGGTGTAAAGACGCGAAAGGGGTCGCCGCTCTTGTTGCGAACCTGCTCCGGCTCAAACAACAGGCTGCCGCCAAATCGGCGGCAAGCGATGCCGCTCGTCTCGCAATCATCCGCGACCGCCTTTTCCTCCGCCGTATGCAACGGCTCGTAGCGGCGGGTGAAGTAAATCCCCGCTGCCTGCGTTTCCTCGGCCAACTGGCGCAAGACATCTCGCGCCTTGCCACGCCTTAGAATCAGTCTGCTGCCATACGTCCGCAGTGCGTTCTCGAACGCCCGCAAGCTGCCGTACAGCCACCAGCGGCTGGCACCGCCCGGGGCCCAGGGGCCCGGAGTGTCCTGGTCCCAGACAAAGACCGGAACGATCGGCGCATCTTCGCGCAGCGCCGCTGCGAGTGCAGGATGGTCGGCCAAACGCAGGTCCTGTCGGAACCAAAGAATGATTGGGCTTTTGCTCATAGATCTAGTTTACGCGAACAAGACCGGGTTGGATTGGCAAACAGAAGGCGCTGCAAAGCTATTCTCTGACAGCCCACTGCCCCGGCGGGCCGCCTTCCAGTACGATGGGATTGGAGAGTTCGCGCAGCAACTTCTTGCGAATGGCCTGGGCAAAGTCCGTGAAGTCGGCCACGCTCACGACGAAGGATGCCGTACCCCCTGCGACGTAACCTTCGAAGTATCTTCCCAGTTCCCTGTCGCCATCCAGAATGGCCAACCCGTTAACGGTAATGCCCTTGGCGACCAGCTCGTCGCGGGCAACCGCGGGATGGGTACCGCTGTTATTGCGGCCATCGCCCGAGATATCGACGATCCGCCTCAGCCCTTCAACGCCGTTTTCGTCAAGTGCGCGGGCCGCGTGGCGCAGCGCCGCGGAGATCGAGGTGCCGTTCCCGACGAAGCGCCGGCGGCTCGCCACGACCGCGGCCGCGAAGTCCTCCGCCGTTTTCCGATCCCGAACGCGCCACCAGGCCGTCGACAAATCCTGCTGCCAGGACCCGCCCCACTGGCCCAGGGCAACAACCAAGTCTCCGTTCAAATCTGCGATGGCGGCTTGAATCTCCGGGTCGAGAAAGGCCCCAGCCAGCCCACGAATCTGCAAGGCAAACTCGCTGGCATCGACACTGGCGGAAACGTCCATCGCCAGAAGCAACTCTATATCGACGTGGGGAGCTTCATCCGCCGCTTTGGCCCACTGTGCGCAGAACCCGAAGAACAGGAAGAAAGCGACAACCTGGCCCTTAAAGGCTGCGTAGCGCGTGCTCCGCGTCCCTGGGCCTTCTGATTTCGATCTTCGCCGCACCGGCATACTTGCCATTGTCAAAGATGTCCCGGTGCTGACTCTTGCGCCGACCATAGGAGGTCGCCAGCCACCAAAGGATAGAATCCTTGGAGAAGAAGGATCTCGACATGGACTCCCGGTTGCCTGCCCACAGTTCCTCTCCGGTGAAGCTGCGCGGTATGGTTCGACAAATCCCGCGCCAACCGGTCCGCACGAATGAGTAGTTTAACCAGACTACGGCGGTGGCGCGCGGCCAAATCACATCCCGGAGAGATCCGTAGTTTCCATCGAGGATCCGGTTGTTCTCCGACACTAGCTCGAGAACGAGAGACCTGAACTCGTCCTTGGGGCGGGTGTCCAGTTCTCCGTCCAATAGAGCGCATCCAGTTCGATATGCGAAACCTCGAGCGCTTGAGCCAGGTCCTGCGCAAAGGTGGGCTTGCCGGAACAGGTCGTGCCGACAACGCAAACACGCGAGAGGTCTGCGTTCTTGAATTTCATCTCCTAAACCCGATAGCGCCTCGCGCGAGGGATCACAAGCATCTCGGAGAGCCAAAAGAAAAGGCCCCGCGAAACGCGGGGCCAGATTCACATTCAGACACAGTGAATAGAGGTCGCTAGCGGTGTTCTGCCCGCAAACCCTTGTATGTACTGAAGCACATGGCCACCAGGACCAGGGCGAAGGGGAAGCCTGTCGCAATCGCCGCCGCCTGCAGGGAACCCAAGCCGCCGCCGAGTAGAAGGGCGATGGCCACCAGTCCCTCGAAGGTGCACCAGAACACCCGCTGCGCGACCGGCGCATCCACCTTGCCGCCCGCCGTAATAGTGTCGATGACCAAAGAGCCGGAGTCCGAAGAGGTGACGAAGAAAACAATTACCAGAGTGATGCCGACGAAGGACAGCACGCCACTCATCGGCAGGGGCTCCAGCATACGGAAAAGCGACAGCTCCGGGGTCCAATTGGAGATCGTCTCCGTCACACCGGTATAGCCGTCGGCCAGATACTGGCTGATTGCCGTGCCGCCGAAAGCATTCATCCAGAGAATGCAGACGAGCGTCGGGATGATCAGCACGCAGATCACGAACTCCCGCACCGTCCGGCCCTTGGAGACACGGGCAATGAACATGCCGACGAAGGGCGACCAGGAAATCCACCAGGCCCAATAGAATGTGGTCCAGCCGTGCAGGAAGTCGGAATCCTCGCGGCCGACGAAATTGCTGAGCGGCAGCAGGTTGACGGCATAGGCCCAGGCCCCTTCGAAGAACCCGGTGATAATGTCCAAGGTCGGCCCCATGACGATCACGAAGATCAGCAGCAGCAGGGCCAGCACCATGTTGATTTCGCTGAGCCGCTTCACGCCGGCATCCAAGCCCATGAGGACCGAGCCCAAAGCGACCACCGTGATGGCAATGATCAGAACAACCTTGGAAACGTCACTGACCGGAATGCCGAAGAGGTAGTTGAGCCCCGCACTGGCCTGTTCGGCGCCAAAGCCGAGGGAAGTCGCCAATCCGAACAACGTGGCGAAGACGGCCAGCGTATCGATAACATGTCCGAACCAGCCCCAAACGGCCTTGCCGAAAAGAGGATAGAAGGCGGAGCGAATGGTCAGCGGCAGACCGGCGTTGTAGCAGAAGAACGCCAGCGCGAGGGCCACCACGGCGTAGATCGCCCAGGGATGCAGTCCCCAATGGAAGATCGTTGCCGCCATGCCGAGTTGGCGCGCACTTTCCGGATCGAGATCGGTTGCGCCCAGAGGCGGATTCTGGAAGTGATAAACCGGCTCCAGAACACCAAAGAACATCAGACCGATGCCCATGCCCGCCGCGAAGAGCATCGCGAACCAGCCGGAATAGGAATAGTCGGGCTTCGCATCCTTACCGCCCAATCTTATCTTGCCGAGCGGCGACACGATGAGAAACAGGCAAAACAAAACGAATATGTTGCCGGCGATCATGAAGACCCAGTCAAAGGTCGAGGTCAGCCAGGGACGCAAAGCCCCGAAGAAGGTGGCGGCCCCTTCCTGAAACATCAGGACGAAAATCACGAACCCGACAATGACGATCGCCGAAATCATGAATACGGGATTGTGGATATCCAACCCCATGATTCGAACGTTGTCTTGACCGACTTCATAGTCGATCGCTTCTATTTCAGACATTTAGCGTCCCCCTTGCAGTAGAATTCTTGGGCGCCCTTCTCGCGGGGCTTTGATCGAGGGAGCCACGGTAGGGACTGCCTTTCAGGCGAGATTTCTCAACTCAGGCGGTTTCTTTTTGATTTGCGACACGAACCGGTTGTCGAGGCGCCGCGGATTTCTCCAAGCTATTTGGCGTCTCCGGCCGTGATCTAGGCCCCACACGCCGACGTATAGCTTTAGGACAGTAGTTGGGCTTCTGGAGAGCGCGCCGTGAAACTCCCCAAAAAACAACTTTATCTTCAACCACTTACGGCCTTAGCCGCCGTTCTCATCTTTGGCGGGGCGGTCGAGGGCGAAGCCGCGAATGACGACCCCCTCGCTCTTTATGGCGATGAGATCCATTTCGACGTCCTGCGCGACGGCGAAAAGGTCGGATTCCATCGCACCCAGTTCCGCGACCACGGCGAAACCCTGTCCGTTGACAGCACCTTCGAGATCGAGATCGATATCCTGTTCTTCACCGCGTTCAGCTATTCCTACCGCTCGGAAGCGGAGTGGTCCGGCGGCAAGCTGAAGGCACTGAGCGCGAAAGTGGACGACGACGGCGAAAAGACCTTCGTGGAGGCAAAATACACTGGCGGCAATCTCGAGGTTCAAACTCCGGAAGGCATCTTCGATACCGGTGCGCCCCTGTTCCCGACCAACCATTGGAACGCCGCCGTACTTCAGACCGACAAAGTGCTCAACACCATTACGGGTGAAGTGAGCCAGGTCGAGATTTCATCGGCCGGAAAAGAACTGGTTCCCACCGAACGCGGTGCCGTGGACGCGACACGCTTCACTTACAGCGGCGACATTGAAACGGAGGTTTGGTACGACCAGGCCGGCCGTTGGGTGAAGATGCGATTTAAGGGACGCGACGGTTCGACAATCGAGTATGCTTGCCGCCTCTGCCAAGGCCCGGAGGTCAACACGGCGAAGAGGTGAGTGCTTCCCATTCGCAGAAAGTCGCCTGGGTCACAGGCGCTGGCAAAGGGATCGGACGCGCGCTGGTGAGCCGTCTCGCGCGAGACGGTTGGACAGTTGCCGCGAGCGCGCGGACGGAAGCGGACCTCAACAGCCTTGCCGCCGAATGCCCGCCCGGGCGGGTGCATGCCTTTCCTCTCGACGTCACCGATGCCGATCGGACCGCGACCACGGTCTCGCGCATCGAGGAGGATCTGGGCCCGCTCGACCTCGTGGTCCTAAACGCCGGAACCCATATTCCAATAACGGCGGAAGACTTTTCGGTCGACAAAGTCCGCAGGCTGGTCGAAACCAACCTGATGGGCACATCGCATGGGTTGGCCCAAGTCATGCCGCGCTTCATCCGGCGTAAGGCGGGGCATATTGCCGTCGTGGCCTCCGTTGCGGGCTACCGGGGCCTGCCGACCTCCGCCGGCTATGGCGCCACCAAGGCCGGGCTGATCAACATGTGCGAAGCCCTGATGCCTGAACTGGAACGGCATAACGTACGGCTCAGCCTCATCAATCCCGGCTTTGTCGAAACGCCGCTGACGGACAGGAACGAATTTCCCATGCCCTTCCTGATTCCGGCAGAGAAGGCCGTGGACTATATTGTTCGGGGTTTGGACAGCTCCGCGTTCGAAACGTCGTTTCCGCGGCGCTTCGCCTTCATCATGAAGCTGCTGCGTATTTTACCGGACCGCTTGTTCTTCGCCGTCACGCGGCGGATGATCGGCAAATGACCGAGGCGCTGGAACGTTACCGCCGATTTCTTGAAACCCTGACACCCGACACGCTACCGGATCTGCCGATCCATGTGACGGCGGACGTGCGTTTCAAAGATCCCTTCAACGACGTCCGTGGCGTCGACTCACTGGAACGCGTCTTCCGGCACATGTTCGCAAACGTCGGGGATGTACGATTTCATGTCGACAAAGCCGGTGGGGACTCGGAAACCGGTTTCTTGGCATGGCGGTTCAGCGGCCGACTCAAAGGCAAACCCTGGACCTTCGAGGGCACCAGCGTCCTGCACTTCGCCGAAGACGGCCGTGTTGCGGAACATGTCGATCATTGGGATGCCGGCCGGGACTTCTATGAGCGCCTGCCCGTTTTGGGCTGGCTGCTGTCGAGAATTCGCGGGCGCGTCGCGATCCGATAGGCCTACGGCTCAGGCGAGTCCCTTCGCCGGCTCGGCGGTCAGTTTGTTTCTCCGGCTCAAGCGGCTGCGGATCGCGGCATGCTTTTGGGCCGTCAGCGGAAACCGCCAAACAACCGCGATCGCCGCGAACTTTATAAGGACCGGGACGAGCGCATAAATGACGACAAGCGCCCAGCGGCCTTCGTCTGTCGGAACGTCGGGATCGAAACCGAAGGCCTCGACACCCAAGAGGGCGCCTCCTACCGCCGCCGCCAGGGCCAGCTTGGTGCCCATGCCCCAAAGCGCAAACTGCAAACCGGCCCGCGCCTTGCCGAAGCGCCATTCGTGATAGGCGACGACATCGGCCTGGATCGCGGGTGGCAGAGCCAGATCCGCGCCCAGCGCCATACCGGTAACGACGCAGACGATGCCGAAAGCCAGGAAAGCGCCCTCCGGAAGAAGCGGGACGACGGCAAAGGCGGCACAAGCCGACAGCATGCTGCAGCACCAGACTCGATGCTTGCCGAAAAGGCTGCTCAGCTTCAACCAAAGTGGAATGGCTGCGATGGCGGCAACGAAGTAAACAAGGACGAAGACTGTCCGGGTTTCGCTGCCAGCCCCAAGCGCGTGCTCCAAATAAATGAAGAACAGGGCGGCCGGTATGCCGTTGGCCAGGCCGTTGAGAAACCAGGCGGACAGCAGCCTGAGGAACGGTTTATTCCCCGTCAGCGCGCGCCAGAGGTTCCCGCGGGCGAAGCTGGGCGAAGCCCTGGACCGCTGTCTTCCCAGGTCACGGTCGGGAACCTTCCAGACCAAAAGGGGCACTGCGACCGCGCCCATGAGGATCGCAGCCCAGGCAATGGCCCCGATCGCCTCCATCTCCGTCCAGCCGCTGTTCGTCAATCCCGCGACAAGTGCGCCGGTGCCGATAATGCCGATCAGCCCGATTCCTTCGCGCCAGGAGGTGATGCGCGTCCGCTCGTCATAGTCGGGACTCAGTTCCGCGCCCCAGGCCATGTAGGGCACCGCGAACATGGTCCATCCGGCATAGAGCACGAGCGACCACGAGAGGAGGTAGGCGGCGTTGACCGTCTCCGGCGGATTGAGAATCATGTAGAGACCGAGCCCGGCGACAACGGCACCGACTGCTACCCATGGCTTCCGGTAGTTGCCGGCAAAGGGAAAGCGGTCGCTCAACGCCCCGATCAGCGGATCGGTCACAGTGTCGAACAAGCGCGACAGCAGCAGCACAGTGCCCGTCGTGGCAAGCCCAAGCCCCAATTCGATGCCGTAGAGAGCGGGCAGATGAATGTAGATCGGGATCGTCGGCAACGCGACGACAAAGGCCGGCAGCGCATAGCTCAACAGGACCAGAATCGGGAGTCTGCCGGCGCTCTTCCCTGAAGAGCCGTTCACCTCAGGGACGTTCGATGACGAACTGCCCGACATCGATCTGGCCGCTATCGAACCCGGCCTCGCAGTAGCTGAGGTAGTAGCGCCACATCCGCTCGAACCGGGCATCAAAGCCCAGCGTCTCTATCTCCTGCCAGTTTTCCTGAAACGCCACATGCCAACGGCGCAGGCTTTCGGCATAGGAGGAACCGAAGAAAAACCGATCAGCAATGGACAGCCCGGCTTCCTTCACCGCCCGTCCGAAGGCTTCCGGTCCGGGCAGCATTCCGCCCGGGAAGATATAGCGCTGAATGAAATCGGGATGGCGCCGATAGCTCTCGTAACGCGCGTCATCGATGGTAATCACCTGCAGCGCGGCGCGCCCGCCCGGCGGCAAACAGCGCTTCAAGACCTCGAAGTAGGTGGGCCAGTTCTCTTCGCCGACCGCTTCGAACATCTCGATGGATGCAATCTTGTCGAAACTTCCCTTCACGTCTCGATAGTCTTGGATGCGAACTTCGACCTTGTCCTCAAGCCCCGCGTGGGCAATCCGCTCCCGCGCAAAGACAGCTTGCTCCCGGGACAATGTCAGGCATAGAACCCGGCACCCGAATTCGGCCGCCGCGATCTCCGCGAACCCGCCCCAGCCGCAGCCGATCTCCAGCACACGCTCGCCCGGTTTCAAATTGAGCTTTTCCGCCAATCTCAGATATTTGCGCCTTTGCGCCGCGGCATGAGGCTCCGACAGATCTGTGAAAATGCCGGAGGAATAGGTCATGGTCTCATCGAGCCAGAGCCGATAGAACGCGTTGCCCAAATCGTAATGGGCCGCAATGTTGCGACGGCTGCCTCGTTTCGTGTTCGCGCGGCGCGCATGGCGCAGCCGGTTTAGCAGAGTCACCATCCAGGACGATTCGAGCGCGCTCGACAGTGCGGCATCGTTCTCGATGCCCCAGGCCAGAAGTGCCGTCAGGTCAGGGGTTTCCCAATCCCCGTCCATATAGGATTCTGCAAGCCCGACATCGCCCGACAGCATCATGCGGGTGACCACCCGCAGATCGTGGATCTTGATCGTGGCCGGAGTACCCGCGGCCGACCCGGTGAAGGTCTCCCGCGCACCGGACGGTAACTCGATTGTCAGGCGTCCGAACTCCAGGGAAGACGCCCAATCCAGAATTAGTCTTTCCCGGAAGCCCCGGCGCCGGGACGGTGCGGCGGTTTCGCCCGCCGTCGCAACTTGAGACATCGATTGTTCCATGAAGGCTGTTCTTAGAGTCGTGAGCTGCCGCGGCTCCCGATGGAGCTTTGAACCGGCGCCGCCGCGGGGTTGTGGGAAAACACGGGAAAACCCTTGATCCACATCTTTATGGCCTCCCAATGAATGCCTGCCATGACCTTCGCTGTCAAAAACGGAAAGCGCGCCAGGCATCCGGCCAGAGTCTTTTCGGCCAAAGGCACGCGGTCGCCTCGGAACGCAGCGGCCAGCAGCACGCCGGCGGCGTCTTCCTGGCGAATGACGACCTTGACCTGGTCGTCCGGCGCGACGATGCGAAAGTGGTAGTCAGCTTCCATCGCCATGAATGGGGACACATAAAGGGCCTTGCCACAGGTCTGGCGGATCACCGCCTGATTGGAAGCATCGACCGGAATCACGTAGGTATGCCGCTCCTTATAGGTATTGCAGACCTCGTAAAGAATCGCTGACAGGTGGCCGTCCCGGCGATAGCAAAAGAAGACGCTCAACGGGTTAAAAACATATCCGAAAATCCGTGGGTAGCAGAGCAGCCGGATGGCACCGCCGTCCGGTTCCACGCCGGCTTCCTTCATGCGCGCTTCCGCCCATGGCCTCAGCTCCTCCCCCGTGGTGGAGCCGTGGTCCCGATCATGAAACGCGAGCGGCGCCCAGCGGTTGTATGCGAAAAGGCGGAACCTTCGGTCCAGTTCCGGCAGCTCATCCAGATCGATCAAGAGCGAGAAGACGTTGTACCGCAGACGATGACGCTTCGGCCGCCGCCGCTCGTGGATCACGGGTCCCTCGTATATGCAAGACTTCAGGCTCATGCGGCTGCAACGGTTTCGTTGGACAGTATTCTAATTCTGTCGCTTTCACCCGGAACATTCCAGGGTCGTCTTAGTCCGCCTAACTGTTCCGCGACAGCCAGGCCGGATTGCAGGGCGTCCTCATGAAAACCGTAACCGAAATAGCTTCCGCAATACCAGGTGCGGCGGTGACCTTGCAGTAGCCAGAGCGCTTGCTGCGCGGCGAGGGCCGCTTTGTCGAAATAGGGATGGCTGTACTCGATCTCCCGCACGATGCTCGCCGGATCGGGTTCACGGTTTGGGTTCAAGGTCAGGAATAGTTGATCACCCGGATCGAGGGATTGCAGCCGGTTCATCCAATAGGATACGCAGAGGCCGCCGGCACCATCCGGGCGCGCGTCTTCCATGAAGTTCCAACTTGACCAGACACGCCGGCGCTTCGGCATCAACGCGGGGTCCCGGTGCAGGACCGCCCGGTTGCGGGTGTAGCGCCAACCGCCGAGCAGGCTGTCTTCCATGCTGTCGCTGTCGGAGAGAATCTGAAATGCCTCGTCCGCATGGGTGGCCAGGACCACGTGATCAAAGCGCTCCGCAACGCCGCGTTCATCCAGCACTTCCACCTTTGCACCCAGCCGTCGGATGGAACGGACGCCATCGAAACGAATGCGGTCGCGATAAGGCGCGGTCAGGCGCTCGACGTACTCACGGCTTCCGCCGTCGACGGTGCGCCATTGCGGACGGTCCTTGAGCAACAGCAGTCCATGGCTGACGAAGAAGCGGATGAAGGCAGCCGCCGGATAATTTCGCATGTCTTCTGCCGTGGTGGACCAAATTGCAGCCCCCATCGGCAGCAGGTGATCGTCGATGAAGGTCTCGCTGTAGCTCCCCTGAGCCAGGTAATCGCCAAGGCTGACCTCCGATGCGGGGAATTCTTCGAGGAACTCCGGGGCCTCGCGGTAGAAGCGCATCAGGTCGGCGATCATGCGCCAGAACCTTGGGCGCAACAGGTTGCGGCGCTGGCCGAAGAGACCGTTGATATCGGTCCCGGCATATTCCAGGCCGCCGTTCTTCAGGGAGGCGGCAAAGGACATGTCGCTGTCCTTGGTGGCAACTCCGAGATGCTGAAACAACGCCGTCAAATTTGGGTAATTGCGCTCGTTGTAGACGATGAACCCTGTATCTACAGGCGTCTGGCTCGCGCCATTCGGCACGTCAACCGTGTTGGAATGACCCCCGATGCGCCCCTCTTTCTCGTAGAGCGTAACCTGGTGCCTCTGATTGAGCAGCCAGGCGGCCGACATGCCGGCGATCCCGCTGCCCACCACCGCGACCTTCAGACGCGGACCTCCAGCCTTATGGGAGTCGATCAAAACGTTGTCTTTCTGCATCCGCCAAACCAACGTAGGGTTCTAATTTGCGTTAATCTTCTTCAATACGCCCAGGCTAAGCATTTGGATCAATTGGCAATGCATAAATTAGACTCCCCTGTGATCCATTCCCGTGGCCTCGCCGTAACAGATGCATGTATCGCGACCCACAGATCCGCAGTGCAGAACGGCCGCAAGAAGCCGCTCAGCTCATCTCCGGCTGGATGCATGTCTCTGACACGGACAGCGACGGGCAGTCGTCGGACCATCGGGTGGTGTGGGGCGCAGGAGTCCGGATGACCGCAGAGGAGACGAAAGAAGCGACTCAGGAGCGCATGAGGCTCTTGTTGCTGGCAGTGGCCGGAGAGCGCAATCGGGCGGCATTTCAGAGGCTGTTTGAGCATTTCGCGCCGCGGGTGAAGGCCTTCATACAGCGTCAGGGCACCGATCCCGATATGGCGGAGGAAGTGGTCCAGGAAACGATGGTGAGCGTATGGCGCAAAGCGGGACAGTTTGATCCGGCGAAAGCGTCGGCGTCGACGTGGATTTTCACCATCGCCCGAAACGCGCGCATCGACCTGATCCGCAAGGCCAACCGGCCTGAGCCGGATTTCAACGACCCGGCCATGACGCCGGACCCCGAGCCCCAGGCTCAGGATATGATTTCTCGGAGTCAGGAAGCGGCCCGCCTGAAAGCGGCGGTTTCGGTTTTGCCTCCAGAGCAGCAGGAAGTGCTTCGTCTGGCGTTTTTTGAGGAAAAGGCTCACTCCACAGTGGCCGAACAATTGGATATACCGCTTGGCACGGTGAAGTCGCGGATCAGACTGGCGTTCAAACGCATCCGGGCCGAGCTTGGAGAGTTGGAATGAAGATAGAGCATCATCTCAGCGAAGAGCTGATCTTGGACTATGCGACCGGTGCGTTGGGCGAAGGCTGGAGTGTTCCGGTTGCCACGCATCTGGCGCTCTGCCCTGCTTGCCGCCAACGCGTTTCGGCGGCGGAGGCCGTTGGCGGCGGTCTGCTTGAGACGCTCTCCCCCGCGGCGGTTTCCTCCGGCACGCTCGACGCGGTAATGGCCCGCTTGGACACCGAGGAAACGGCTGGCGCGCCCGCTCAAACCGCCGTTGCACATGAACAAGGCAAAAAGCCGATCCTGCCGGAACCGCTGCGCAGCTATGCCGGCGGCGATGTGGATGGCCTGGACTGGCAGCGCCTCGGCCCGGTCGCCCATCAGCTCCTGATCCCGACCGGTGACGGGGAGACCACGGTTCGCTTGCTGAAGATCCCGGCCGGCAAACCCGTGCCCGAGCATTCCCATGGCGGATTGGAGTTGACGCTGGTGCTGTCCGGCACCTACTCGGACGCGACGGGCAACTACCGGCGCGGCGATATTCAGGTCGCCGACGAGAATTTGGAGCATCAACCTCATGCCGGGGCCGGCGAAGACTGCATCTGCCTTGCCGTCACCGATGCACCACTGCAATTCTCCAGCTTCTCCGCGCGATTGGTTCAACCCTTCCTGAACATCTGAGGGCATCTAGGGCGCGCGGCCGGCGAGGACTGTCTCCATTAGGCACATGCCGGATTGCCGCGTCTTACCCTCCGGATCGACCTCCGGGTCGTAAGCGCCGAAGTAAGCCGCGGCCACAGGCAGCCGTTCCGTCGCGATCGCGATGATCTCCCGGAGCCGATCCGGCGACAACCCGCCCGGCGGGCGGAATTGGTTTGCCGGGGCCAGCAGGGGATCGTGGACATCCAGATCGACGTGGAGATAAACGGCGTCTACCCGTTCCGCGAGACTGTCCAAGGCGTCATTGAGCCCGCTCGCGGCAGGATCGCCCTTGAGGATGCCGTCCGGCAGCCAGGTGATTTGTGAACTTGAAAGGCGCCTTTTCTCCAAAGGATCGACGTCCCGCGCGCCCAACAGCAAAATGTTCTCCTCCGGAACCGGTGCGTAGCCCGGAATCTGTTCCGCCAGAGGCCGCCAGCAATGTCCCGCCAAGATGGACAGGCCCATACCGTCCAGGAACCCGCTCCCGGAGGTCTCGGGCGTGTTGAAATCGGCGTGGGCATCGAACCAGAGCACACCGGTCCGGCGCGGCGCCATGCCGCTGACCGTGCCCACGGCACTGTTGCAATTCCCTGCCAGCACGAGGGGAAAGGCGCCTTCGGCCTGGGCGCCCCTTACCTCTTCGGAGATGGCGCTCATGACGGCAAAACCCGTTGCCAACTCGGCCGGAAACTCCGGCTTTGGGTCGACCTCAACGACCGAGATTTCATGCCCCTGACCGGCCAGACGCGCCGCTAGCCCGCACTTCAAAAAACTGCCGGGGCCTCGGCCCATGCGCCTGTTGTAATGCGCCGTATCGTAGGCGGATTGAATGATTCGAACCTGCATCGCCGCAGCCTAGGAGCAGCCTTAGAACCAATCCACACAATTCGGTGCGTGTCTGAGGCCACCGCGAAAGTGGAACGCTTGGACCTCAGAATTGCAACCTCGATGCGTCGCTCTCGCTACCCGCGCAATCCCGGTGGATTCAGGCGGACCTTGGCGCTTTTTTTCACGAGACCACGCCCTCTCAGTCATTGGTTAATGAAAATTTGGGATTATCGATCGTTATGCAATTCGACCAGTAGACGAACGTCCCGGACCATGGCGCAGGCTTTCGACGCACAGAGCTTCAAGGGCGGCCCAGGAAAAGAGTCGCACTGCGACGAGCTAAAACGTTTGCAGGACCGGGTCCGCGAACTCGAAACCCGATCCGGGACAACAGACCGGCATGATGAAGCGCCGGACAGCGAGTGGGAGCGGCTGCAAACCTTCGCCGAAGCGACGGGCGGCTGGTTCTGGGAAACGGACAGCCAACTCCGCTTCACCTATTTCTCTCCCAGCGTCTACAAAAAGACCGGCGTGCGCCCGGAATGGCACTACGGCAAGACGCGTGAGGATCTCGGCGTCCCTGAGTCCGTAACGCCTGAAGAATGGCAATCACACCTCAACCTGATCAAGGCGCATAAGCCCTTCAAGGATTTCGTCTATCAGAGGAAGGGCCCCGACGGCCTAAAGTGGTTGTCGACGACCGGCCTCCCGGTCTTCGACAAGGACGGAGCGTTTCAAGGATACCGGGGCGCCGCCAACGACGTGACGGCCGAAATCGCCGCCAAGCGGCGGGCCGAGCAACTGATCGCCGCAATCGAGAATCTTGACGAGATTTTCGCACTTTGGGGACCTGACGATCGCCTTGTGACCTGCAATCAAGGCTTTCGCGATTTGAACGCAAGAGTCATCGAATCAACGGAACCCGGCAGCTTCTTCGCCGACCACATCCGCGCTGCTTTGAGTGCCGGACTCTACCCTGGCGCTGCGGGGCGCGAGGAGGACTGGTACCGGGACCGCTTGGAGCGGCATCGGAATCCGGGAGCGCCTCTTGAAATGCCGCGGCAGGACGGACGTTGGATCATGCTGCGCGAGCATCGCTTGCCCGACGGTTCGACAGCGACGATTTCGACGGATATCAGTGAACGCAAGCGCGCGGAGCGGGAGCTCGCCAACAAGAACCGCATTCTCGAGGCCGCACTCAAGACGATTCCGGATGGGATTCAGATCCTGGATGCGGATCTGAATCTCGTCGGCTGGAACGACCAGCTCTTTGCTGTCATGGACCTGGACCGCGACTCCATCCTGTGCGCCGACAATCCGGGAAAGGCCTTTCGCTACGCTTTGGCCTCCCGCGGTGAATACGGCGAAGGCGATCTCGATGCGATTGTGGCTAGCAGAGAGGCCATCGCACGGTCCCCCAAACCCGTTCAGTATGAACGGCAGCTCGTCACCGGCAAGTGGATGGAATGCCGCGGCAACCCGGTTGAGGGCGGCGGCTATCTCGCGGTCTATCGCGACATCGATGCGGCGAAACGCGCTGCCTTGGAATTGGAAGACCTCGCACGCATCGACCCGCTCACTTCGCTGCATAACCGGCGTAGCTTTTTTGAGATCGCCACGGCAGAATTCAAAAGGGCGGAGCGCTATGGCCATCAGCTCTCTGTCATGATGCTCGACGTCGATCACTTCAAATCCGTGAACGATCGTTACGGTCACGGGATTGGCGACGAAGTTCTCTGCCAGGTCGCAAACGCCTGCAGGGAGACCCTGCGCGACCCCGATACGATCGGCCGCCTCGGCGGTGAGGAGTTCGCGATTCTCCTGCCGGATACCGGAAGCGACCGAGTCGAACTGGCGGGGGAACGTGTTCGCCGTGCTGTCGAGATCCTCAAGATGCCAACCCCGGCAGGACCACTAACAGTCACCGTCAGCATCGGCGTTGCGTCCTGCGCGCCGCACCACGCCTGCATTGAAGAGGTCATCACGGAAGCCGACGCCGCGCTCTATGAAGCAAAGAAAAACGGACGCAACCGGGTCGAAAAAAGTGCCGGGATACGGCCTCCGTCGAAGGCCGCCCCCTCGGCATAGTTCTGTTCTTACCGGTTCGCGGATGCTGTCCGCCCTACGCCAGATGATGACCGGCGATATGACCGCCGTCGATTGGATGAGTCACACCAGTCGTAAACTTGGAGCTTGCGAGGTGCAGGATCGCCTCCGCCGCTTCACTCCCTTCACCGACTCGATGCAATAGGGAGAGATCCGCCAGGTCGTCCACATTCTCGATGCCGTTGCGTGCGTGGATCGGTGTGCGGATGATCCCGGGTGCCACTGTATTGACCCTGATGTTGTCCTTGCCGAATTCTGCCGCCAATTGAAGCGTCAATGCGTGGATCGCGCCCTTGCTGGCCATCGGCGCGCTCACCGGAAGGCCGCCGATCGCATGATTCACGAGGACGGTGCCAACGTTGACGATAGCCCCGCCGCCACGGACCTGCATGGCGGGGATCACGGCCTGACTGGTAAAATAGGTGCCCTTCAGATTTGTCGCGTAGTAGCGGTCCAGGTCTTCCTCCTCGACCTCCAGAAAGGGCTTGGGAGCAAAAATTCCGGCATTGTTGACCAGGACATCGACGCCGCCAAAGCTCTCGGTGGCTGCGGCGACCATCTGTCGCCCAATGGTTCTGTCGCTCACATCGCCGGAGACCAGGACTGCATTTTCCGGCCGCCCGAGTTCGTCATGAGCAGCCTCCAGCCTGGAGTGGTCCCGTGAGTTGAGGACCAGGTTCGCACCCCGGTTCAGGTAGGCGCGGGCCACCGAAAATCCGATACCGGTGGAAGCACCGGTGATGAGGACGGTTGGCTCTTGATTCAACATGACTTTCTCCTGCTTTTTTGAACTGCCTTGCGTTCCGTATTGGCGCTCTCGAAAGTCAGATAGGTTTCCTGTCCCTTTACGATTAGAGCAAAAATCTGCATCTTACTTTTGCGTCAATCGCAATAATTGCATTGAACGAGAGGCCATGGACCGTCTGGACGCCATTGCGCTTTTTGCCCGTGCGGCGGAGACCGGCTCCTTTTCCGAAGCAGGCCGGCAGGCAGGAATCGCGCCTTCTTCCGTTTCGCGGCGGATCGTCGAGTTGGAAGGTTGGATCGGAGCCTCGCTCTTTCACCGGACGACACGAAAGCTGACCCTGACGGAGGCTGGCCGCGCGTTCTACGACCGCACACAGGGCGTTCTGCTCGACCTGGAGGAAGCCAGGGTCCTCGCCGGCGACCTGGAAAATCGGCCTGCCGGCATCCTGCGCCTTACCGCTCCTTCGAGCTTGGAGCCGCACCTGACGGCAGCGGTCGGCGACTTTCAGGCACGGTGGTCCGAAGTGACGGTGGCTCTCGCCTTTACCGACCGGATCGTCGACATCGTCGGCGAGGGATTCGATCTCGCCATTCGCATGGGCGGGTTGACGGACTCCACACTCCGTACGCGCAAGATCGGTGCCGCGCGGCGCTTCCTCTGTGCCAGTCCGGACTACTTGAGCCGCGTCGGATCGCCCGCTCGTCCACAAGATCTGACCGACCACGCCTGCCTGATCTTCCGCAGCCATCCCGGCTACAACGTATGGCGCTTTGCATCGGGTTCCCGTGCCATCGATGTTCGTGCGGCCGGCCGTCTTTGCGCGGACAACGGCAATGCGCTCATCAACGCGGCGCGGCGCGGTATGGGCATCGTGCTGGCACCGGAATGGCTGGTCGGGCCTTACCTTTCGGCGGGGGAACTGGTCGAAGTGCTGCCGGACTATCCGCCGTCGCCGAAGCTGACACCGCTCTACGCCCTCCATCCCTATCAGCGGTTCGTGCCGCCAAAGGTGAAGAGCTTTGCCGATTTCCTCGCGCGTCGCTTTGCCAAAGGCTATGACTGGGCGCGCCTTCACAACGGCCTGTCATCTTGAGTGAGTGCTAGAAGGAATGCGTGACATGACCGGCAAAACGCCCGCGGACGCCATCGCGCTTTGCGACTTCTGGTTCGGCGCGCACGCAAAGCCCAAATGGTGGGACAAGGACGCCGATTTCGACGCGGAAATCCGCCGCCGCTTCGGAGCGCTGCAGGGCCGCGCGGCCGCGGGCGACTTGAGCGAATGGGAAGAGACGACCAAGGGTTCCCTTGCGCTGATCGTTTTGCTCGACCAAGTACCCCGCAACATCTATCGCGATACGCCCAGGGCCTTCGCAACGGATTCCATGGCTCTCGCGCTCGCGAAACGCGCGATAGAACGCGGCCATGACCGGGACCTGGAACCGGAAGAGCGGCTCTTTCTCTACATGCCCTTCCAGCACAGCGAAAACCTCAAGGATCAGAAACGCTGTGTCGCCCTGATCGAATCATTGGGGACCGAAAACACCGCGGAATATGCACAACGCCACCTCGAGATCATCGAACGCTTCGGCCGCTTCCCCCATCGCAACCGCATTCTCGGCCGCGCCTCTACCGACGAGGAGTTGGCGTTCCTCGAAACGCCGAATTCGTCTTTCTAAGGAACAGGAGAGATCAAGCGTCCTTCTGCGCCGCGTCAACCACGCGCTGCAGCAGAGGCGCGTAATGAGAAAAAGAAGGCGTCGTCCTGCCCCGCACTTTCCCCTCCTCATCCCAGAACCGCACCTGCAGGATCGCCTCCAGATTTGGATTCTGCCGAAAAGCCGCGACCTCGGCCTCGTTCATCGGTCCACCTTGAAGCTTCAGGCTATGAACGGACGCGGGTGTCAGACGGTCGAAATAGCCGGGGTCCGTCGCGCAGAGATAGCGCTTGGCCGCAACGTGGTGGCGCACGCAATCCGTGACCAAGCCCGGAAAGAAGGGCGCCAGCACGGCGGCGCCCGCTTCATCGTGATAGTTGTTCGTGCCCTCGGCCAGCGCGTCCTCGGGAAACTCCCCCGTATAGTGGCCGATATCGTGCAGCAGGGCCGCGGCAATCATTCGATCGTCCGCACCGGATTCCTCCGCAAGCAAGGCACCTTGCAGCATATGCTCGGACATCGTCACTTCTTCGCCCAAGTAAGACTCGGCGCCGCGACGCTCGAAAATGTCCTGCAAAAAGGCAACGATGTTATCGGCGGAGAGCTTTGCGAAATCGGGGCTCGTCATTCCGCGGCCTCCGGCAGACTTGCCTCAAGCGTGGCCAACGTCGACAGCAAGCCGTCCTTGTCCGCGTAACAGCCTTGCAGCCAGCGCGACCCCACCCCGGCATAGCCCTTGCGCGCATGCAACACCCGTGTGTTGTCCACGATAAAACACTCGCCCGGCTCCAGCTTGAAGCTGACCGCCATGCCGGGGTCGTCGACAAAACTCTCGAACCGGCGCAAGGCGGCGAAGTAACTTTCCATCTGACCGAAAGGCACATCGGTGACGGGCGCCGCCGACCGGTTGTTGAACCGGACGGCGATCACGGCACCGTCGGGCGCCAACTCGATCACGGGCCGCCGCGCCGCGAGGTGCACGCCCTCGGACCCTGTATAGGTGAAGCGCGCGCAGTAACCGGACAGCAAGGCGAAGGCCTGCGGGTCGCTCTCGCGCAACCGCTCGACCGCACGAAAGCCGTCCACTACCAGGGACTCACCGCCGTCCGCCGAATTCTCCAGGCAATAGAGGATCTGCAAGGTCGGTACCGGGTCGCGATAGGGGTTGTCGCTATGGGCCTGCAAACCCAACCCGGTGTAAGCGAGGTTGACCGGATTGACTTCAGTGCGCACCTCAAACCACTTGCCGTAATTCGTTTCGCGCACGAAACCGAATAGCCCGGCAACCTTTAACAGCGCGCCGCTCTCGACCGGACCGCCGGATAGTTTGGCAAATCCATAGCGGCGCACCGCCGACAGCCAGGCGCAGAGAGCGGCGGGCTCCGACAAGACCTGCCGGAAATCGCCGCCCGGCGCCATGGCGCCTTCCTTTAATTCGAATAAATCGAACTTTCTCTTTAATAATATTCGCTTTCTCGAAAAAAAGAACTGTG